>FLNY01003713.1_pt1 | contig 61278 bp, 51 predicted proteins | sample 1140381 | NCBI WGS metagenome assembly FLNY01 (sample SAMEA3878172, study PRJEB12797) | bioreactor metagenome | biome: Moose rumen | place: Sweden | collected 2011-10
TATGATGCTGTAGCACTGGTGAGAGTGCCCGTCCGTGCCATCGTGGTTCCAAACATTGTAGTTCTGCGCTGAGACCACAAGGGTGATAATCATCAACGCGATTGTAATTGTAAGTCTTTTCATAGTTTGATAATTTGAATTTGACAAATAATTTTGAATTTTTAATTGCAGCTTTTTAGCGACGTTAATGGCGTTAATGGCGTTAATGGCGTTAAGGGCATAGAGAATAAAAAGAGTTTTTTCATGTTTGATAATTTGAATTTGACCATAATTTTGAATTTTTAATTGCGCCTACTCTATTTTTGCTTTTCGGCATCCGCTGTCAAGTGCAAAATTGTTTAAATTATTTCTGAAAACTGTGGAATTGTATTGGAATTTTACTGGAATTTTTATAAATTCTTATTTTGTAAATCATTGAAATACAATAATATACAAATAACACTAAATGGAAGCGCAAAAAAACGGTGGAATTTTATTGGAAAAGGTCAAAAAAATGACTACCTTTGTAAAAAAAACATGGAAACTGACACTATCAGAGAAGGATTGGTTTTTCATTTGGGAGGTCCGGTTGAAATTGCAGGGACTGTTGACAAAGAGACGGGCGATGCGACTTATAGAATCGCAATTGTGCCAGATGAGGTTACGGTGGTTGAAAACAACGACAGTCAAAGCAGTCACATTTTTTTGTGGTTGGGTGTCGCGCTCGTGGTTGTTGCCAGCGTTTTGCTTGTCGTCAGATATATTTGGAGAAAGAATCGCAACAACGATAGAAAAGCAAAACAAAGCGAACAGGATACTTCGTTGAGATATGAACTGTTGAAACACAAGGACATATATAAAAAGTTTTGTCAGAAAGGATATTTCTCAACAATCAGAAAACCTAATCTTGAACGTGTTGATGAACAAGAGATTAACGAACTGTGCGATGCTGTTTCAGAAGTTTTCCCGACATTCGTCGAGTATCTTAATAACCACGGGATAGCCGCTAAAGATTTACAGTTTTGCTGTCTGGTGAAATCACGCCTTTCAACGTTGGAACTATCAGAGATTTATTGCATTTCGGATAGCGCAATCTTTAAAAAGAAACATAAAATCAAAAACCAGCTCGGTTTCGAGTCCGACAACAGGACTTTGGATGCGATTTTTGAGGAAATGTAGCTCGGTATTTATAATTTTGCATCATGATTTGGTTCAAAACAACAGTTCCAAATCCATTTTTAAAAAGTCCTCCACAGGCAATCCTCCTGAGCCGACAACTAAAGTCTTTTGCGGTTTGAATTGTTCGCGGAATATTTGCAAACCTTTGTTGGCAGTGCGCTTGCCGCTTTTTACCTCGATGCCGACCAACTTTTTGTGTTTTTCAATAACGAAATCCACCTCGGCGGCCTTGTCTTTCCAATAATATATTTTCATCCCACGACTTTCCGCTTCTCCTACGAGATAAGCACCGATGGCCGACTCGACAAGTCTTCCCCAAAGTTCGCGGTTGGTTCTCGCTTCCGCAAAAGTGACTGAAGAGTATGCGTTTCGTAAAGCGTTGTTATATACTTGAAATTTAGGGATTGAATTGTATTTTCTGGCATTGTCGCTTGCATATTTCTGCAAACCGACGAGTAGTTTGCTCTCATCAAGAACATGAAGATAGTTGGCGAGAGTCGTCACATTTCCAGCGTCTTGCAATTGCCCGAGTATCTTGTTCAACGAAATCATTTCACCTGAATAAAAACAGCCAAGTTCGAACAACTGTCGCAAAAGCATGGGCTTGTAGATGTTTGTTGTCATCAAGACATCCTTTGAAATGGCGGCTTCAATTATTGAATCACGCATATAGTTTTTCCAACGCATCTCATCCGATATAAGTGATGCCGTTCCCGGGTATCCTCCGAAATAAATATATTCATCAATGTCGAAGCCGAATGCGTCTTGCATCTCCTTAAACGTCCAGTGACCCATGCGAATTAATTCGTAACGTCCTGATAATGATTCTGTTAACTCCTTTTGGATGAGCAAGCGCGATGAGCCGAGAATTACAACTTTAAGCTTCCTCTTTTCACGACTGTCTCTGTCCCATTCTTTTTTGACAAATTCGCTCCAATTTGTGAGTTTTTGAATTTCATCAATTACTAAAAGTCGCTCTGATTCATGGTTTGTCGCCATTTTCATGCGTTCTGATTCCCAAATATCACTAATCCATTCAGCTGTAGCTCCAGGGATGGCATCGGCCTGATATGTCGTGTGTGGAATTGTCAAATCTTCAGTAACCTGGTCAATAAGTGTCGATTTCCCTATCTGACGAGGTCCAAGCAGCACCTGAATGAATCTTCGTGGCTCTTTGATTCTATGTGTAATTGTTTGATAATGAATGCGTTTAATCATATTTATATAAAATTCTCAAATCATTTAAAATAAATTCTCAAATCATTGAGCAAAAATACTAAATTAATTAATACGTGTGTTAATTAATGTGTGAAATTTTTATAATTTTGCCACATGGTTTTCTTTAAAACTCAAATAATCGACAATAAAACTCTGGTCTTCGACCCCTTGCGGAGACAATGGGGCTCTTTAGCGCCTGATATTATAGTATAAAATCATAATTTTAGCGAACAAAATCGCTAAATGTTATAATATTTGGCGATTTGAATAGAAAAAAATTATTATCTTTGCAGCGAAAAAAATAATTGAAACATGATAAAACGCATACTTCAGGATGTTATCAAACAACGGTTGTATAAAGGAAAAGCGATTGTGCTAATAGGAGCCAGACAGGTTGGAAAGACAACACTTCTTAAGGAAATATTCCCTAATCAGAATGATTTGTTGTGGTTTAATGCTGACGATTTGCCTGTTAGGGATTTTTTCTCGAATGTCACAATAGAGCGTTTCAGAAGTATGATTGGAAAGAATAAAATTGTCGTGATAGATGAGGCGCAACGTATTGAAAATGTGGGAATTAAGATGAAACTAATAACAGATAACTTTCCTGATGTCCAATTGGTTGTGACCGGCAGCTCTTCATTTGAACTGGCAAATAAGATAAACGAACCGTTGACTGGCAGAAAGTTTGAATATGAGCTTTTCCCATTGTCTTTCAATGAGATGACTGAAGAGATTGGACTGTTTACAGAGATTCAAAAACTTCCAATACGTCTTGTATTTGGCATGTATCCTGATGTCGTATGTAATCCCGGGGATGAGAAAGAAATCCTTAATCAGCTCACAAATAGTTATCTTTACAAAGATATTTTAGAATGGGAACGCATTAAAAAACCTGACAAACTCGTCAAACTTATGAAAGCCTTGGCATATCAGATAGGAAGTGAGGTGTCTTATAATGAATTGTCACAAATTGTCGAAATTGATAAAGGAACTATTGAGAAATACATAAATCTGCTTGAGCAGACAAAGATTATTTTCAGGTTGCCATCTTACAATCGTAATTTGAGAAATGAATTAAAATTTGGCCGTAAAATTTATTTTTGTGACAATGGTATCCGTAATGCGTTGATTAACAATCTCTCTGATATAGACTTCCGTCAGGATGCGGGTGCTTTGTGGGAGAACTTTATGATAAGTGAATTAAGGAAATATAATCATTACACTCATAACTATTGCAACACCTACTTTTGGCGGACAACTCAAAAACAAGAGATTGACTATATTGAGGAAAAAGACGGCAAACTGACAGCGTATGAATTTAAATGGAGTCCGAAGAAGAAGTCGCGAGTGTCATCTACTTTCACCTCGGCCTATCCTGAAAGTGTTGTCAAGACAATAAATCCAGAGAATTTTTATCAATGTTTTGGATTGTAATATATTAGTTATGAATTGGTTCAAAACTCAGATAATCGACAATAAAACTCAGGTCTTCGACCCTTTGCGGAGACAATGGGTCGCCCTGACTCCGGAAGAGCAGGTGCGGCAAATGATGCTGCATTATCTTGTGGAGACGCGGAAACTGCCTGCGGGACTCATCGCTGTGGAGTATTCCATAAAGGTGAACAACCTCCCGAAGCGTGCCGACATAGTGGTTTTCAACAACTTAGGAGAGCCTCAGATGATTGTGGAATGCAAGGCGGAAAGCGTTCCCATAACCGAAAAAGTACTCGACCAGGCGATAAGATATTATTCGGGCCTGAAAGTGAAATATCTCACTTTAACCAACGGAAAAACCATGTTTTGCTATAAAGTCGAGGACGGGAAAATTGAGATTTTGACTGAGTTTCCACTTTGATTATCATAATAGATTGCCATAATCAGAATTTTTTATATACCCTCATGTTGTTGATTTATAAGCAATTTAGGACATATTTTACGAATTTTAGAACACATTAATAACGATCTTAATATTGAATTTTCACATACTTTTGGAAAAAAAGTATTTAATGAAAAAGTCTGTGTTTGCTATTGCGTTTGTTACGATGATTTTGTGTTTTTCATCATGTAATAGTTTCAAGGTTCATCCCTATGTCGATAAAATTGATGGCGAAAAGGATATAAATATCCATAATATCAATAAGATAGAGGCAAATTGCCATGACAAAGACACTATAAGATTTGCCGTTATCAGCGACTCTCATGTGAAATATGACGAATTGCTTGACGCGATACATATTATAAATCATAGCGATTTTGATTTCGTTTTGCATTTAGGCGACCAAACCGACTATGGTCTTATTGATGAATTTCTGGATACTCGCGAAATAATGCAGAAATGCGAGAAGCCTCACATTATGATTCTTGGCAATCACGATTGTGTTGGCTCCGGCAAACATATTTACAAGGAGATATACGGTAATCCTGACTTCTCTTTCACTGTCGGTCCTGTAAAGTTTGTGTGTCTGAACACAAATAGTACTGAGTTTCACGGCAATGACAATGTTCCTGATTTAAGTTATATTGAGCAAGAGGCATCGAATAATAACGGCAAGAAAATTGTGGTTGTAATGCATGTCGAGCCTTGGGATGATGCCTTCGACGCATCGAAGAAATATGTTTTTGAGCAAAAAATAAAGACTTTAGGCGAGTCGGTGACTTGTCTTTATGGTCATGTTCACTCCTATCCGAGCTATACTGATTATTTTGATGATGGCGTGGTTTATTACCATTGCCCGAAAATTGCCGATAGATATTATCTTGTTTTTAAAATTTACAATGATGTAATTGATTATGAAGCGGTTAAGTTTTAGTCTTATCATAATTTTGACAACTTTTTCTTTAAAGATACAGGCGCAAAACAAATTTATCTCAAAACTGTATCCCAATGAAATTACAGTTCAGTATGCAGGAAACATAGGTCTTGTTTCGGCCGGACCAACGTGGAATTATGCTAAAAACGAATGCCTCAGCACCACCTTGATGTTGGGTTATGTTCCTGGTTATCTTGGTAATAAGAGTACTGTTTGTCTCTCGTTGAGTAAAATTTATACTCCATGGCACATAACATGGAAAAATAAAATGGGTTTTGAGCCGCTTACTGTGGGCGTGATGGTCAGTTCCATTTTCGGAAAAGATTATTGGTTGGTTGAACCAAACTATTATCCCGACAATTATTACGGATTTTCAACCAGTTTGCGCTTTTATCTGATATTTGGACAACAATTTGATTTAATAAAAATCAATAATAGCAATAAAATTAAAAAAGTCGCTTTATATTATCAATTTAATGCGAGTGAATTAAGAATTATCGACGCATTCAACAGTAAATATTTGAAAATGTATGATATATTAGGTTTAGCTCTTGGCATAAAAGTGCATTTTTAACAAGATATTACCTGTATAATCACTTCATTGCACTTCGTCTTTCAGCAGATATTTGTTTTCCAACCATCCAATTCCCAATCCCAAAACCACTCCCACTGCGGCACCGCAGATGACATCGCCGGGGAAGTGAACTCCCATGTAGATGCGGCTGTACGACACCACCGCCGCCCAGCAGAACATCAGCCAGCCGATGTTTTTGTAGAACTTTCGCATAGTCAGCCAGATAAACGTCGCCAAGGCGAAGGTGTTGGCGGCATGCGACGAGATAAATCCGTACTGACCGCCGCAGTGTCCGTAAGGAAGATGCACCAAATCTTGTATCAACGGGTCATGACAAGGTCTAAGTCGCTGAAACACAGGCTTGAAGACATGCGATGAGAGCTGGTCGGAGCAGGTGATAAGCAATGCCACACCGAGGATAATCCATAAGCCTTTCCATCTGTATTTCTTGAAAACGAGAAAAACCAGCACCGCATAAAAAGGTATCCAGCCCGTCTCCGATGAGATGAACGTCATCACAGGGTCGAGCCACCCAACGTGCAGGCCGTTGAGAAACAGAAAAAGCTGATGGTCTAAATCGTTTAACATTATTAACTTAATGAAAGCCAAATCAAATCCTTTAACTCCTTAATACCTTCGCCGGTCGCAGAGCTGATGAAGAGGTGCGGGATTTTCTTCGGCAGGTGTTTTTTTATTTCTTTCTTCGTGTCTTCATCAATCAAATCGCATTTGCTGACAGCGAGAATCCTTTTCTTATCCAAAAGCTCCGGGTTATATTTCTTCAATTCATTCAATAAAATGTCGTATGCCTCCTTCACATCCGGACTATCGGCAGCCACTAAGAACAGCAGTATCGAGTTTCTTTCAATATGACGTAAGAATCTGATACCCAATCCTTTACCTTCCGATGCGCCTTCTATTATGCCCGGAATATCCGCCATGATGAACGATTTGAAGTCATAATAAGGCACAATACCGAGGTTTGGTGTCAGCGTGGTGAATGGGTAGTCGGCAATTTCAGGTTTTGCTGCTGAGACGACAGACAGCAGCGTTGATTTCCCGGCATTGGGGAAGCCCACGAGACCGACGTCGGCCAGCAGCTTCAGTTCTATTATTATCCAGCGTTCTTCCGACGGTTCGCCGGGTTGCGCGAACTTCGGTGCCTGCAGCGTCGCTGTCTTGAAGAAGGTGTTGCCTTTTCCGCCGCGTCCGCCTTTCATGATGACGATTTCCTGTCCGTTTTCGGTCACCTCGCCGAGAGGCTCGTGTGTCTCCGCGTCGTAAGCCACGGCGCCGAGAGGCACTTCTATGACCACGTCGTTACCTTGTGCGCCGGTACGTTGGTTGGAGCCTCCCGGCTCGCCGTCGCCGGCGAAGAGGTGTTTGGTGTAACGCAGATGCAGCAGTGTCCACAGCTGGGCGTTGCCTCTCATGACAACATCGCCGCCCTTGCCGCCGTCGCCGCCGTCGGGACCGCCCTTAGGCACGTATTTGGCATGGATGAAGTGCATCGCCCCGTTGCCGCCCTTGCCAGAACGACAGAAAATCTTCACATAGTCAACAAAATTTGAATTCGCCATAGTTAATCGTTTTTGTCATTTCTACTGGAGCAAAGCGGAATGAATAAATCTCCAGTAATATAAGCAGATCCTCTGTTTGTAGGAGATTTATTCACCGAAGGTGAATGCTTTCGCAAGCTCAGGTCTCGACTCCACTCCGTTTCGCTCGAAATGACATTTATTAAAACTCTTCTTCTTCGTTATCTTCCGGTGTCGCCGCCGCATTCTGCTCCTCCTCGTATTTGTCGCAGTCGAATTCGAGGTCGACATTCGACAGTGGCTTTGTGAAATCGCCCTGGCTGATATGCAATGTCGGGTCGGCGTACACCTTTTTCATATATAAAGCCCACACGGGCAGAGCCATGTTAGAGCCTTGTCCGAGTGTTATCGTCTTGAAATGCACTGAGCGGTCTTCGGCACCTGTCCACACGCCGGTGGTGAGGTCGGGGGTGATGCCCATAAACCATCCGTCGCTCTGGTTCTGGGTGGTACCTGTCTTGCCCGCGATAGGATTTCTCAGGCCGTACTTATATCTCAGCCTTACGCCAGTGCCTTCATACACAACGCCTTTCATCAGTTCTATCATCTTATAAGCCGTCACCTCGTCCATCGCCTCTGTCTGTTCAGCTTTGAACGAGTCTATGACATTACCGTTTTTATCTTCTATCTTCGTGATGAAAATAGGTTTCACATATACGCCTTTATTGGCGAAGGTGCTCATCGCGCCTGCCATTTCATACAGTGAGATGTCGCATACGCCGAGACATATCGACGGCACTGCCTGCAATGGCGAGGTGACGCCCATCCTGCGTGCCATCTGTATGACGGCGTCCGGACCGAAACGTTTCATCAGATAAGCCGAGATACGGTTGTTGGAATGTGCCAAAGCCCATCTCAAGGTCACTTCCTTGCCGAGTGTGGCCTTGCCGGAATCCTTTGGTTCCCAGAACTTTCCATCGGGGAGCTGTATGCTGTAGCTGATGTCAGGGACCTTGGTGCACGGGGTATATTCGCCTTCCTGCATCGCCAAAGAGTAGAGGAAGGGCTTGAAAGTAGAGCCAACCTGTCGTCGCGCCTGCGTCACATGGTCATACTTGAAGAAACGATAGTCGTTGCCGCCCACGTAAGCCTTCACATAGCCTGTGCCTGTCTCCACCGACATCAGTGCCGACTGCAGGAAATACTTATAATAACGTATTGAATCCATCGGTGTGAAGACGGTGTCGATAGGGCCGTCCCACGAGAACACCGTCATCGGGATGGGGGTGTTGAAGTTGGCGATGATAGAGTCCATGCTCCAGCCGGCGTTTCTCAGCACACGGTAACGTTCCGAGCGTTTCATCGAGAGTGTCATGATTTTCTCTACATCATCTTCGGAAGGCAGGGCGAATGGAGCATTAGGGTCGTCTTTCCAATGCGCATAAAACGCCGGTTGCAGGTCTAACGACAGATGTTCGCGCACCGCCTCCTCGGCATATTTCTGCATGCGCGAGTCGATTGTGGTATAGATGCGCAGACCGTCTTTATAAATGTTATAAGGGGTGCCGTCCTGCTTGAAATGTGTCTTGGCCCATTCGTGCATCATACCTCTCAGGAACTCACGGAAATAAGTGGCCTGTCCCGTGTTATGGTCAAGGATGCCGAAATGCGACAAGTCGATGGGAATCTGCGAGATGGAGTCGTATTGCATCTCGGTGATAAAACCGTTGGTTTCCATGCGTTTAAGCACGATATTGCGTCGTGTCAGGGCGTTTTTGGGGTTTCTCTTCGGACTGAATTTCGACGGGGCGTTGACGACACCTGCCAGCAGCGCGGCTTCCTCCATGTTAAGCTCCCCCGGCTCCTTGCTGAAGAATGTCTCGGCCGCCTTCTTGATGCCGTAGGCGTTATGTCCGAAAAACACGGTGTTGAGATACATGGCGATAATCTCGTCTTTCGAGTAGTTGTATTCCAGCTTCGTGGCGGTGACCCATTCCTGGAACTTTCTGATGACGAGTTTCGTCTTACTCAGATTCTCGCCGCGAGGGAAGAGGTTTTTTGCCAGCTGCTGTGTCAGCGTGCTGCCGCCTCCCTGGTCGCTGTTGCCCGTAGCGACACCATAAGCCACCCTGAACAATGCCTTTTTGTCGATGCCGCTATGCTCATAAAACCTGACATCCTCGATGGAGATGAGTGCATGGATGAGGTCAGGCGAGATGTCGTCATAGCTCACATTGGAGCGGTTCTCTATGTAATATGTGCCAAGAAGCTTACCGTCGGCGGATATAATCTCGGTGGCGAGGTTCGTCTCGGGGTTCTCAAGCTCCTCAAAGGTCGGCATGGGCCCAAACCATTCGTGAATGATGCCATAGAAAAGCAGGAACACCGACAGAGCCGCAATAAGAAACAACGACCATATCACTATCAGGTAAACCTTGACGTTTTTTTTCTTGCCTTTTTTCTTGCTTTCTTTCTTTGCCATAACTTATTGTTTTTCAATGCACAAGCCAATATCGGTAATACCTTTCAGTTCTTTTTCGCGCATTGCCTGTTCTATCTCAAAATGATAATCGCCCCTTAGCGGGAAACGCAGCGTGGGGTTCAGCAGCACCTTCGCCGAGCGCATAGTGCCGCTCCCCTTGCCCATCCAACGGCCGTCGGGCATGGCGAAGACACACTCTATGGTGTCATGCGTGATGTTGCCATTCGGAAACACGGTGTGCATGAAGACATAAAGATTGCTATAGCGATAATTCTCTAAATGCCTGATATTCAGATAGAAAGCATATTCCGCCAAGGTGTCGTCAACGGTAACGTTGAAAAAAGGAATGTTTTCGTTGTCCCACACCGCATTGGGAATGACGACGCTTTCATCGTACAGCTTGTTGTTGCTACACGAAGCCATCAAAAACGCTACAATTACAATATAGAATATTCTCTTCATATTCAATGTGTCTTGTCATTTCGAGCTTGTCGATAAATCTCTGACATTCAAATAATCCAAATCAATTGTTTGCCGGAGATTTATTCACCAAAGGTGAATGCTTTCGCTTCGTTCAGGTCTCCATTCCGCTCCAGTCGAAATGACGGAGGTGTTATTCCAGTTTCGACAAGTCCGCCGGTTTTCCTTCATCGCCATAGTCGTTGTTTTTCTGTTCCTTGATGAATGCGAAGTCCTCAAGTTGCTCCGGTATCACGCCTTTTTTGTTGTTTTCGATAATCAACTTCACTTTCTCAAGAGGTATCGCCATCATATTGTTTTTGTCAAACGGATAGGAATACCACATCAAACCTTTGAAGATGTCGATTTTCTGGTAGATGCCGTCGCCTTTCTTTGTTTTTAGCACGATACGGTTGTCCGGGAAGGCTTTCAGAGCCTCGATATAGGTGTCGTACTCGTAGTTGAGGCAGCATTTCAGTTTGCCGCACTGTCCCGCGAGTTTCTGTGGGTTGGGCGACAGTTGCTGGACTCTCGCCACATTAGTTGTAACCGATTGAAAATCAGTAATCCACGAGGCGCAGCACAGTTCTCTGCCGCATGAGCCTATGCCACCAAGCTTTGCCGACTCTTGCCGGAACCCAATCTGACGCATCTCCACACGAACATGGAACTCTTCGGCCAATTTCTTGATAAGCTCACGGAAATCGACACGTCCGTCGGCGGTGTAATAGAAGATAGCTTTTGTCTTATCTCCTTGATACTCAATATCATTAAGCTTCATCTCCAACTTCAGGCTTGATGCTATCTCACGGCTGCGGTACAAGGTATGTTCTTCTTGGCGCACAGCGTCGAGGAACTTCTCCACGTCGTTGATTCGTGCACGGCGATAAATCTTCTTCAGCTCGGTGACGGGTGTGTTGCTCTTCTTGCGTTTGCGTTGTTTCCCGATAAGCTCGCCCACCATTGTCACGATACCGATGTCGTGTCCGATGGTTGTCTCCACCGCAACCAACTCACCTTCAAGGAGATGCATCTCTGAAGGATAGCTATAGAAGTCTTTTCTGTCGTTTTTGAAACGCACCTCTGCCACGAGCAGCTCGCCTTCTTTAGGTGCCTCGTTCTCATAGTCTTTGAGCCAGTTGAAGCTGTCGAGCTTGCATTGTCCATGGCATAACACGTTGCCGGCGAACTCATATTTGTCGGCTTTGATGCGGCATCCGCGGTGGAAATCGTTGGTGAGGGTCTTTTTCATGTCGTCGTGAAGAGGCCATGTGGCCTTAAACTCCACGCCGTCGTCCTGTTTGTTCACCATCTGGTCTTCCATCTCCTCGTCCTGCATGTTGATTTTCTGAGGAGCCGATTTCAGCAGACTGTCAACATCTCCAGTGCTTTCGTCTATATTTTCGTTGATGAATTCTTCTTCTTTTATATCTTTTTCTTCCATAAAAACAAATTTCTCCAATCTAAATGTTATAACTTGCAAAGATACGAAAAAATTATATCATGTGCCTTTATTTTTTGTAATTTTGCGGCATGAGGCATATTATTCGTTTTACGGATGAGGACGACGAGCGTCAACGTGGCAGACGTTATCTGATGATGACGGAGAGTCCTGTGCGTCAATTAGTTATAAAAATGGCTGTTCCTACTATCATTTCCATGATGGTGACGGCCTTGTACAACATCATTGATGCGTTTTTTGTCGGGCACATCAGCACGGAGGCGACGGCGGGCGTAGGGGTGTCGTTTGCCTACATGACATTCATCAATGCCATAGGGTTTTATTTCGGCCACGGCTCCGGAAATTTCATCTCCACGGCTCTTGGTGCCAAGAATTATTCTGATGCCGAGAAGATGGCCGCCACGGGGTTTTTCTCGTCGATGGGCATCGGCGTCATCGCCATGATGACCGGTGTTTTCTTTCTCACCCCGCTTTCGCGAATGATGGGTGCCACCCACGATGTGGTGCCGTATTCCAATGATTATCTGTTGTTTATCCTCATCGGGACGCCTTTCATGATGTCGTCGCTTACGCTCAACAACCAGCTTCGACTGCAAGGCAACGCGCAATATGCCATGGTCGGGATTGCTGCCGGAGCCGTACTGAACATCTTCCTTGACGCCTTGTTTATCTATGTTTTCGACATGGGTGTCATGGGCGCGTCTCTCGCGACGTGCATCAGCCAGATGTTGGGATGGTTAATATTGTTTCTCGGCACTGAAAAAAGCGGCAACGTACATATCCGACTCAAGAATTTCAGTCTCACATGGTATAGCCAAAAAGAGATTTTCAAAGGCGGGACGCCCTCATTATGCCGGCATGTCTTCGTGTGTGTCAGCACTATAATGCTCAACAGATACGCTGCCTACTACGCCGCTCCCGGCACCGAGGCGAGTGCCATCGCCGCCTTCGCCATAGTGTCGCGAGTGATGATGTTCGCGTTCTCGATAATCCTCGGGATAGGTCAAGGATTCCAACCTGTGTGCGGCTTCAACTACGGCGCAGGACTGCATGAAAGAGTCAGAAAATCGTATATCTTCACCGTCGAGCTGTCAACTGTCATACTGATAATCATATCGATAGTGTTCGCCATTTACGCTCCCGACATCATCAGGGTTTTCCGCAGCGAAGACGAGGAGCTTGTGAAGATAGGCACCGACGTCTTACGCTGGCAGTGTTTGTCGTTTCCGCTCATCGGACTGAGCACTGTCACCAACATGATGTATCAGACCACTCGCAAGACCTTGATAGCCACAGTGTTGTCGATGGGACGACAGGGCTTATTCTTCATCCCCACCATCATGATTTTACCTCTTTTTATCGGTCTTCAAGGTGTTGAGATGACACAAGCCATCGCCGATGCGTTGACGTTTCTGTTGGCATTGCCCTTTGCTGTAAAAGAGATTAGAGATAAAAGATAATAGATAAAAGAGGGGTTGAGAAAAATTAATTGTTCGATTTTGTTTCTAATGATTTTTTTAGTCCTGATAATAATTTATTTACCATATCAATTTTAGATTTTATTTCTAAAAATTGGTTGTCATTAATATACTTTAAATCCTTAGAAATTATTAATTGACAATAAACTTCCATTAATGACCCGTATGATATTTCAATAAAATGTAATCTCTCTTTGACTGATTTTTTGATATTTCCTTCAACAATGTTTGATGGTATTGAAATTACAGATCTTCTAATCTGATCACAAATACTATAAGTTTCAAATTTGGGAAAACTTTTCAATAATGAATATAAATCGCATACTAATTCCCTTGATTCCTTCCATACTAAGAGTTTTTCGAATGAATAGTCCATAAATTTTTCCTTTCCATCCTCAGACCCCCTCCATTATCTATATCTCTTCTATTATCTATTATCTATTATCTGTTATCTATTATCTGTTATCTGTTATCTATTATCTATTTATCTGTTATCTAAAACAAGCAACTGTCAAGTGCTTGTTTTATCGCTTCCTTATCCAGCTTTTGTCCGATAAACACTATCTTTTCCATACGGTCGCCGTATTCCTCGTCCCAGTCGTTAAGAATGCTTGGGTCGCGTTCCACAAACTGCCGCAGTTCCTCTTTGCTTGCTGTAGCGAACCAGTAGCCGGCTTCCGAGAGCTTCTTCTGTTTGCCAGCCGTCTCGAAGATATACGACATGTCCCGGTTGTCGGCGAAATAGCACAATCCCTTGCAGCGGATGATGTTCTTTGGCCATTTGTTCAGCACATAATCGTTGAATTTCAGCGTGTCGAACGGCTTTCTGTTGAAATATACATACGTCCCGATGCCATATTCCTCCGCCTCGCCCTCGTCGTGTTCATGATGATGCTCATGATCATGGTCGCGATGATGATGTTCGTGTTCATCGTCATCATCATGTTCGTTACTGCCTTCGATAATCTTGATCCATCCTGCCGAGCCTGACACCTCGTTGTAGTCGAACGTTTTAGTGTTGATAATCTTATCTAAATCAACATTTGCGTAGTCGCATTCGAGTATTTGTGCGTCTGGCGCGAGGTTTTTCACAATCTGGCGGATTCTCTCAAGCTCTTTCGGCTCGACATCTGACACCTTGTTGAGAATCACTATGTTACAAAACTCTATCTGTTCTATGACGAGGTTCTCGATGTCGTCTTCGTCGATATTCTCGTTTTCGAGGCTCTCGCCGCAAGCGAATTCATCTTTCATCCTGAGGGCATCTACCACTGTCGCTATGCAGTCTAAGCGTGGTATGCCGAACTGTGTGTATTCCCTGCCCATCTGCGGGATTCCGGCGATGGTGCGCGCTATAGGCTCAGGCTCACAGATGCCGCTCGCCTCAATCACTATGTAGTCGAAACGCGCCATCTTCATGATGTCGTTGAGCTGTTCGATGAGGTCCATCTTCAGGGTGCAGCAGATACAACCGTTCTGCAAGGCTACGAGGCTCTCGTCTTTCTTGCCTACGATGCCGCCTTTCTGGATGAGGTCGGCGTCGATGTTGACCTCACCTATGTCGTTGACAATCACCGCAAATTTGATGCCTTTCTTATTTGAAAGGATATGATTCACCAACGTGGTCTTGCCGCTTCCGAGATAACCCGTCAGAAGCAGCACTGGAGTTTCCATCTTAGTCATTTCTATACTTTGCGTTTTTTAAACAGAAAAAATTAAAAGTTGAGAGAATAATCTTAGCGGTTGACCGGAAGGATTTATCCACCGAAGGCGAATAAACCCCTCCATCAACCTATAACCAAAAACCTCAATCCCTCTTCTTTCTAAGCGCATATCCCGCGCCGAGAGCGCCGAGGATGAACAGTCCGCTGCCCAAAGGGGCGCTGACGTTGTCCTCTAAGCCATGTTCGCCGGGAAGACCCGGAAGAACTATTGTCATGTCAAAAGCCCTGCTCTGCTCCCAGTCGTTGAAGAAAGCGTCTGTCACGCCAATCTGCGCCTTCGCGCCGAAGCCCATTGTGATAACCAATGCTACTGCTAATAATACCTTTTTCATATTTGTTTCTTTTTTATTCATTATTAAATCTTTTCCCGCTGCCATCCACTAACCTGACGGCTAATGGCTGACAGCTAATGGCTGATATCTCATCTCACGACTATTTTCTGAGTCTTGACATCCGTCCCGACCAATCTGAAGATATAGACGCCTGTTGACGTCGGTTTAGCCACAGACTGCAGACCGTTCACGACGGTGTTGAGCACCATCCTGCCGGTCACGTCGAACACTTGCAGCTCGCCCTCGCCGCCGACCATGATGTTATCGCCGTTCTGATAGACGAACACCTCATCGGTGGTGTTGATGTTGGTGTTTTCGCTGAATCTCACGACGAAGCGGTTCTCAGAGTCGCTTGGACTTGCGATGAAGCTGTACTCACCATCGAGGAGCATGTCGATGTCGGCACCTGTGAGGCGGTCGATGACATGGATGTAATCGTATTTGCCTTCGGCCTTGAAGCTCAACGTGTATTTGCCCATTGTCATGGCTTTGAAGTTGAGGTCGAACATCTCGGTGTCGTCGCTCATTATGGCGATGGCGTAGTCCTGACTGTTCTGATTGATGTAAAGCATAGGCGCGTTTGCATCGAGATGATTGATTTTGTTGAGTCCGATGCCTTTGTTGAAGATAGCGTAAGCCATATCCTCATAATTGCCGTTGGCGACGATGAATTCAACGAAGCCGCGGCTTGCCTTTTCGGCAGTGGCTGCTTCCGCAGTGTTGGTTATTGACAATGTGAAGTCTTCTGATGCTTGGACAAGTAAGCCCTGACCCGGTTTTATTGGTGTGTCGTAGCCGAGTTTTGCCGTCCATGTGGAGGCGTTGTCCATCGTATAGTAGCCTTCCGCGAGTTTGGCGTCATTGATGGCGGCACCTGTACCTTTGTATATATTATGTGAGAACGGGTTGCCTATGAGGTTGATACCCGCGAGGTCACCGTCGCCGGTCTTGGTAAGCCCAACATCCACCGTAGTGCCGTTAAGCTCGCCGGGGAATGACAGCTCCGCTCCGGCATTGTTCCAATACAGATAACCTCTTCCGTTGATCATATTGGTGATGGCGTTAGCTTTATGGTTCTTCCATGTACTCGTCGGCTCGTCATAATAATAATAATCGTAGTCATCGGCTGATGCTTGGATAAGGTTGGTGACGTCGGCGCTTGCGATGTTGTTGACCGGTGATGAGATGATATACCAGTTGTCAGCATCTTTGGCGGTGCCGTGTGCCACCGATTTCTTGTATGTGGCCTGCACCCCTGTGTTGTTAACGATGACTTGGCCACCATCTTCGATGATTAGGTTGGCAGGATTGTCGTTAGTGAATTCGCTGCTGGAGAATGTCATCACAGAGCCTGAGCCGACAGTTATCGTCTGACCATCAGGAAGTGAATTCTCATTGTAAACAATCTCACCACCATAGTATTCGAGGTCGTTGTCGTTGACTTTGACAAAGAGATAAATGTCGTTTTGACCTGATGAATAGCATGAGAACAGATTCCCATTATTGCGCATCCAATTATGAGTGTTATTACCTTGAGCTTTGATGGTGGCGACTCCGTTGGCATCAACTGCAATAGTCCATTTGCCATTGGCATCCAATGTGCTCTCTGTCCTTAAATAATTGCTGCTACTATGAGCTGCATACAGATAACCTGTTGACAATTCGTTTTTGTCATAAATAGTGTAACAATCATTCCCGTTGAATGTGAATGGTCCTGTGATTACAAATTCGTACAGACCTTCTGTTTCCTCAATGGTATTATTTGTGACAGAAACTTCAATAGAACTTCTGTTATTGCTGTTTTGTCCGGCCATTGCCTTGACGGAGCCTGTTGTTCCGCTTGCAATGACATAATGTTTGCCTGCAACTATCTGACTTGCATCTGTAACCAAGGTATAGGTGGTGACTTCGACAAATGTTGCCGAAACAATCACATCGTAGGCAGGCATAGTGAATGTGTTATCTGTGACTTCAACGGTGGTTGTCGCATCACCATCTTTATAGACGTTCCATTCGCCGAAAGTGTAACCCGGGTTTGCCGTGTATGTCAGTGTCATTGCTGTGCCTTCCGCCACTTCAATGATATCCTCACCGTTAACCAAAACCGTTCCGCCAACGATGGCATTGTCAACCGTGGCAATGTAAGGCGTTGACCATTGTGCATAAAGCGTAAGGTCTGCGTCTGTAACAGTAATCTCGGCGCCGTCGGCATACGCGGTTCCGGTGCCATCGCTTTCAGTGTTCCATCCTGCGAAAGCGACGTTTTCCTTGGTGAACTTGTTGGCATCGAGGTTGGCGGCTATTCCGTCATACACCGTTTGGGTATAAGTCGTTTCATCGTTGTATGTTCCGCCGTTGCCGTCGAAGGTGATGGTGCGCTCGGTTAGGATGGTGTATTTGTAAAGATAGACTTCGGGCTTATTGCTGTCAGCATAAGTGCGAAAATCATCATTTGCAGAAGTATAGTAAATACCTCTTCCACTTGTGGCTGTCGTTTGGAATTTGAAACCACCATCTTCGTATGTCGAAATATTGTAGTGATAGAAAGAACTGAGAGCCATCACGAAGGCTGTATTACTACTGGTTGAGGAAATATAACAATATTTGGCTTCTTTTTCACTGTACAAATCCCAATAGTCATCGTTTTTGACAAGTTTCCAAACAATGGATAAATCCGGATTGGTTATGATGTCATTATTAACGTTTACAGCAGTTGCTCCCATCTTACCGCTTGAAATAGTGGAGTTCATTGCTTTTGTATTGTACAAAACATAAAAACCACCATTTTCAAGATCATCTGTACTAGTCACTTTAATGAACGTTCCCTCAAATGAATTGGAAACAAACGTAGCCGTCACTGTCACAGCATATCCCGGCATAGTGAAAGTGTAGTCATCGCCGCTTGCCACCGGAGTGATGTCAGTAGCGCTGCCGTCTTCAGTCTTTGTAATGACAATTGACGAGAGGCTGTATCCTGTTTCTGCAACGTATGACAATGTAACGGTTTGTCCTTCGTATGCCTCCGTTGGGTCGGCTTCAATGGCGCCGGCTGCATCCGGTGTAGCGACGCATGTGACGGCGTAAGTCGGTTTCGCGGTGAAGGTGGCTGTAACCAGCACGTCTTTTGCAGGCATGGTGAATGTTCCAGGATTGCCTGTCACCTCAATAGGAGTCTCTTCTTCGTCTTCAACGCTCCATGCGCCGAAGTTGTATGCCGCGTCTGGTGTAGCAGTCAAGGTTATGGTCTCGCCTTCTTCGGCCGCGGTTTTGTCAGCTTCTATGGTGCCACCGACAACTGCATCATCTAAAACGATGTTATATGTCTGTCCGGTGACAGAACCCGACAAACTGACGGTGATGCTTTCAGCGCCTTCATTGGTCAGCGTAAGCACACCGGCATAGTTGTTACCTAACTCCAAGCCGGCTTTCATGCGGACTGAAATAATAGCACTGTTATTAACCGTAACTGTGCTTGAATAGGTCTCATCGTCAGTGATTTCAAAGTAGTCAGCGCCAGTGGTGATTGTGGCGACAATGTCTGTGGAAGTAAGGTTGGTTCCCGTGATTTCAAACATTTGATCATCCGACGGGCCTTCTCCGTATATGTATGTGAACTGGTCGGCAGTTTCGGGGTTGATGCTGATGGTGGGGTTGGTGACTTCCTCAATGCTTTCCAATACCACACTGAAATAGTTGCTGCTATTGATACCAGCGAAATAGCCTTTGGCGCGTACTGTTTTACCTGACAAAGCAGTCATTGCCGTTGTTTGTTCGCTTGAAGGATAAGATATATTAATGTTTGATTCTCCACACGAGATGTAGTAATAGCCAGAAGATATTGTTAGTGTTCCTTCAAATTGGAAATAATCACTAATATGCAATCCGGAAGTATAATCAGGAATAGAGGTAATCACCGTTGCCTCTGGTGTTCCATTGTAATTAGATGTCTCGGTTGCAGTGATTGTTGCAGCAGAAGTAAATTGAATCACATGACCATAAGTAGCTGTTGTTCCTGAAACAATAACCTTATCATTAACCGAAACGGATGGAGCGGTATAACCATTATAGAAATAGACGTATCCAGTACCGTCACCCATCACAAAACCCCTGGCACTTTTGGCTACAACTGTACCTTGAACAATATAAGCGTCGCCCGAGGTTGTAACGTCTGAGATGTTAGAAATAGTTACAATCGTGTAGGTAGCTGTCGCAACATTGCTTGATTCTTCGTCAACGTACGCAATAGCTTTGATTGTTGTGGTTTCCTCCACAGTGACAGGCTCAGTGTATTGGGTGCTTTCATTGGTTGGGGTGCTGCCATCCGTGGTGTAATAAATAGTGGAGTTCTCTGTTTCGCAGTTGATGGTCACTTCTTGCGCTTCCGTGTAAGTGCCGGCGGCAGGGCTGAAAGTGGGAGTGGCAACGCTCGTGCCGCTACTTTCGGTTTCAGCATTGACACCCCAAATAACGAAACGCTTTGTCGTACTTGTAGTGAAAGTAAAAGTGGTTTCCTCGGTCAGAGCATTGGTAAAGGTGATGACCTTGTAATAGTCTGAAGAATTAGCGTCACCACTGAATGTGAAAGGAGAACTATTAGCTATACCACTATATGCTGTTAATGAAAGACTCGTTGGGGATAAGTTATCAGCGGGTGTGATGTTCAAAGAAAGACCTGTAACGCCATTCCACGCTGCAACATGGACATGAAGGTATTTTGTTCCTGAAGGAACCGTTACTGTCATAGATCCACCTGCTTTATAAGTCCCAACTTTAATGCCATCATATTCGGTTGAATTAATTACAACTTTACATGAACTTCCGTTTGTTCCTGCGGTAAGTGTAGCATTACTTGTGTAAACACTTGAGTAATCGCTTTGCCCCCATCCCACCAAGCTTGGTGTCATGCAGGCCAGCAGCGCGAGTGCTGCGATCAAAAATGTAAATTTTCTTTTCATTGTACTTGATTTTTTGTTGTTAATTATTCTAATTTTTTGATATTCAATGTTTTATAAAAAAGTGCCAGATAAATAGTCCAAATCACAAAGATAGGATTTTTATTAATAGGAGTGAAGAAAATTTTGGAAAAATTTTCTTTCCCTTAACCACCTTAATCGGCACCCTTAAGGCCATTAACGCCATTAAAGCCATTAATGCCATTAATGCCGCCGCTTTAAGGCCATTAACGCCATTGACGCCACTAAGGGCGTTAAAGCCGGCCTGTTCAGTTGTCTTTTTCAATCTTCTGCATGAATTTGTAAAGAAGATAATCTGCCTGGTTTATAATCACTATCGCAATATTTGCAATCACATCCGGAGAACGGTTTTTCACAATATCCATAATCTGTTTGTCATTTTCCGAATCACTTGCAAGCTCTCTTATTTTAATCTTTTCAACTGACTTGTCCTCCCATTGCCGATAATTACAAACTCGTAAATAATCTTCGTAATCTTCAAGCAATTCCTTTAAACTGGATTTTGCTACATTGACTAAAAAAGCTTTACTTCTTAAAGATTTTTTGCCAGCAGAGCATCCTTCAACGATGTTTTGTTTTCCACTTCTGGCAGCTTGAATCATTTGGTCGATGGTCCTGTCTTTTCTATCAAGATATTTATTGCAAAAATAGTATGTTATATCGTAAATTAAAACAGTCTTCTTATAAACTATCAAATTTTTGCAACTACCAATGTTTGTGTTGTTTTCCTTTGCCATGATAATTTTGTTTCTCAAAATTTTCTTTCCCTTAACCACCCTAATCGGCACCCTTAAGGCCATTAAAGCCATTAATGCCATTAACGCCTTTAATGCCATTAAAGCCCTTAATGCCGCCGCTTTAAGGCCCTTAACGCCCTTAACGCCGCCCAATAAAAATCTCGCTGCAAAATTACAACCACTCATTTCAATTAGTCGTATGAAAAACGACTAAGTTTAAAATTAAAGGCTAATAAATTGATAATCAATTGTATCGGTAATAGATTCAGCACCTCTGAAATGTTAATAAATTTTAACAATTGTTTTTAACATTATGATTATCAGCGTTTCAATTTCAAAAACCGTAAAGATTCGATTCATTGAACCTCTGTAATCAGATTATGTTGCTGTAAATCATTGAGTATGAGGGGATTTATTAACTTTTTCATATTGTTCACGTTAAAAGAGGTTTTCTCCATTTCGCTCCATTGCATTCCGCTTCAGTCGAAATGACACGGTTAGGATAAACATTTCCACTGTTTCTGTTTTTTCCGCGTGAAAATAAGTTTTTTCCGCGTGAAAATAATATGTAAAAATTTCCACGAGAACAAAAAATATTCGTAACTTTGCAAAAAATTTTCGAAAATTTAAAATATCATGAGTAACCAGAAAAAACTTTTTGAGGAATTTCCTCCGGTGACCACCGAACAATGGGAAGCCGTCATCGAAAAAGACCTCAAAGGAGCCGATTACAACAAGAAACTTGTCTGGAAAACAGCCGAAGGTTTCCAGGTGAGACCGTATTATCGCGCTGAGAATCTCAAGGATATCCCCTGGCTCGACACCAAGCCGGGCGAATACCCTTACATCCGCGGCACGAAAAAAGAAGGTAACGAATGGCTCGTATGCGAGGACATAGTGGTGAACGACTACCATGAGGCGAATAAAAAAGCCCTCGACGCCCTCAACCGCGGCGCCAACGCCCTGTCGTTCCGCCTCGAATACGACAAGCCATACGACGCTGTTGAGATATCAGGCCTCCTCAACGGCATAGTCGCCGAAGCGGTGGAAATCACCTTTTATAATAACAAGTATCATCTCCCTCTCCTTGAGATGATGTCGAAGATTCCGGGCATACACGGCTCGCTCAACTACGACCCGCTGACACGCTACATCCGCCGCGGCACGTGGTTCATCACAGAAAACACCGACATGGAGTTAGCTGCCATCCTCACAAAGGCTGAGATACCGGGCGTTCAGACCATCGGAGTCAACGCTCATGTGTTCACCAACGCCGGTGCCACCATCTCGCAGGAAATGGGCATAGCCCTCGCGGTGGGTGTTGAATACATCGAACAGCTTCTCGCCAAAGGCCTCACCATCGACGAGATAGCCCCTAAGATGCGCTTCAACGTCGCCGTCGGTCAGACCTACTTCATGGAGATGGCAAAGATGCGCGCCTATCGTATGCTTTGGGCTGAAATCCTTAAGGCTTACGGCGCTAAGGAGGAGAACGCAAAAATCCGTATCCACGCCTTCAACGCGTTGATAAACATGAGCTTGTACGACCCGTACGTCAACATGCTTCGTACCACTACAGGCACTATGTCGGCAATACTCGGCGGTGTCGATTCGTTCTCGGTCACCCCGTTTGACGCCACCTTTGAAGAGGCCACCGAGTTTGCCGGCCGTATCGCGCGCAACCAGCAGCTCATCCTCAAGGAAGAGTCGCATTTCGACAAGGTCGCTGACCCAGCAGCAGGCTCCTATTACATTGAAAATCTCACGGAATCCATCGCCACCGCGGCATGGAACGTCTTCCTCTCTATTCAGGACGAAGGCGGCTACCTCGCCGCAGTGCGCAAGGGCACAATCCAAAATATCGTGAAGGAAAGCGCCGCCAAGCGTTTCAGCAACGTCGCCACACGCCGCGAGACCATCCTCGGAACCAACCAGTTCCCTAACTTCACCGAGACAATGAAGTTCGACCCGGCTGAGTGGGTGTTCAAGGCGAGCTGCAAACGCGACACCAACGCCGAAGTCGAGACCATCGACACCTTCCGCGTGGCACAACAGTTTGAAACAATGCGTTATGCCACCGACGTTTACGCTAAAGACCACAAACGCCCGACGGCATGGATGTTCACCTACGGCAACCTCGCCATGCGTAAAGCCCGCGCCAACTTCGCATCGAACTTCTTCGCTTGTGCAGGCTTCGAAGTGGTCGATAACCCCGGATTCAAGACCCTTGAAGAAGGCATAGCCGCAGCACGTCAGGTGAAGCCTGAGATTTTGGTCATCTGCTCTTCCGACGAGGAATACGGCGAAGGTAACGCCCTCAAAATTTACGAAGAGTTGAAAAACGAGACCATCGTGGTGCTTGCCGGCAACCCCGAAGGTACCGCCGACATCCTCAAAGAGGCAGGACTCGAATATTTCATCCACGTGAAGAGCAACGTTCTTGACACATTACAGAGTTTCCAGAAAAAATTAGGTATAACAAAGTAAGAAAGGAGTAAGCAATGAAACCAGATTTCAAGAATATTAACATCAACGCTATACCTAAGTCACAAATCAAAGCTGATTACAAACCTGACTGGGAAACTGTTGAACATATCAATGTGAAGCCGGCTTATACGGCTGAAGACCTTGAGAATATGGAGCACCTCAACTATGCTGCAGGTATCGCCCCGTATCTCCGCGGACCTTATTCCACTATGTATGTGATGCGTCCTTGGACCGTCCGTCAGTATGCCGGTTTCTCGACAGCTGAGGAGTCAAACGCATTCTACCGCCGTAACATCGCTGCTGGTCAGAAAGGTCTGTCAGTGGCATTTGACCTTGCCACACACCGTGGTTATGACGCTGACCATGAACGCGTTATGGGTGATGTCGGTAAGGCTGGCGTGTCAATCTGCTCCGTCGAGGATATGAAGGTCCTCTTCGACCAGATTCCTTTGAATAAGATGTCAGTCTCCATGACGATGAACGGAGCTGTGTTGCCGATTTTAGCATTCTATATCGTCGCCGCTCTTGAACAAGGTGCAAAATATGAGGAGCTGCAGGGTACCATCCAAAATGACATCTTGAAAGAGTTCATGGTGCGTAACACCTATATCTACCCACCTGAGTTCTCGATGCGTATCATCGCTGATATCTTCGCGTTCACTTCACAGAACATGCCGAAGTTCAACAGCATCTCAATCTCTGGCTACCACATGCAGGAGGCAGGCGCCACATGCGACATCGAGCTCGCTTACACTCTCGCCGACGGCTGGGATTACCTCCGCACAGGCGTGAAGTCAGGTCTCGACATCGATGCCTTTGCTCCACGTCTGTCGTTCTTCTGGTGCTCTGGAATGAACCATTTCATGGAGATTGCCAAGATGCGCGCCGCACGTATGCTGTGGGCTAAGATTGTGAAGACCTTCAACCCGAAGAGCGAGAAATCATTGGCACTTCGCACACATACCCAGACTTCAGGATGGTCGCTCACCGAGCAGGACCCGTTCAACAACGTGGCTCGTACATGTATCGAAGCTATGGGGGCGGCTCTCGGCCACACACAGTCGTTGCACACCAACGCTTTGGACGAGGCCATCGCACTGCCTACCGACTTCTCGGCTCGTATCGCTCGTAACACTCAGATTTACATCCAGGAAGAGACCAACGTCTGTCGTGTGGTTGACCCATGGGCAGGCTCATATTACGTCGAGTCATTGACCAAAGAGATTGCTGAGCGCGCTTGGGCTCACATCATGGAGATCGAGGAGATGGGCGGTATGGCAAAGGCTATCGAGACAGGTCTTCCGAAGATGCGTATCGAAGAGGCGGCAGCCCGCAAACAGGCTAAGATCGACTCTGGTACCGAGACCATCGTCGGCATCAACAAATATCGCCTTGAGCATGAGGATAGCATTGATACTCTTGAAGTTGACAACACAGCAGTGCGCGAGTCACAGATTAAACGTCTGAAAGAGCTCCGTGCCAATCGTAATGAAGCCGAGGTACAGCGTTGCCTCGACGCAATCACCGAGTCGGTGAAGACAGGTAAGGGAAATCTGCTCGCTCTCGCGATAGAAGCTGCGAAATGCCGCGCAACATTGGGTGAGATTTCAATGGCATGCGAGAAGGTCGTGGGTCGTTATAAAGCTGTAATTCGTTCAATATCAGGAGTTTATTCTATGGAAGCAAAAGGTAATGACAAATTCGCGAAAGCACAGGCTATGGCTGATGAGTTCGAAAAACTCGAAGGTCGCCGTCCTCGTATCATGATTGCGAAGATGGGTCAGGATGGTCACGACCGTGGTGCCAAAGTGGTGGCGACAGGCTACGCCGACATAGGTTTCGACGTCGATATGGGACCGTTGTTCCAGACTCCTGCTGAGGCAGCTCGTCAGGCAGTGGAAAACGATGTCCACGTAGTCGGAGTGTCGTCGTTAGCGGCAGGTCACAAGACCCTCGTGCCTCAGATTATCAAGGAGTTAGAGAGGCTCGGTCGTCCGGATATCATGGTGGTGGTGGGCGGTGTCATCCCTCATCAGGACTATCAGTTCCTGTATGATGCAGGCGCAGCAGCCATCTTCGGTCCCGGAACTATCGTATCAGACTCGGCAATCAAGATGCTCGAACTGCTTATCGCAACTCGCAAACAATAATATATGTAGTGTAAAGACGCGATTCATCGCTTCGCTATATATGTCGAAGAATAAGTATTACACGGTTTGGTCCGGCCGGCGAGTCGGCGTCTTCGCCTCTTGGGACGAGTGCCGTCAGCAGGTCGAAGGGTTCCCTGGTGCGAGATACAAAGGATTTCCCACCAGAGAATCCGCCGAATCGGCGTTTAAGTCTGACCCCGCGGAGACGAATGAAAACCCGTCTCAACAAAATTGGCAGTCGTTGTCCGCAGGCAGCCCGCGGCCTGACACCATCGCCATCGCCGTCGATGCGGCTTGCTCAGGGAACCCCGGCAAGATGGAATATCGCGGCGTGTTCGTCGATACCGGCACCGAGCTGTTTAAAAGCCCAGTGTTTGAAGGCGGAACCAACAATATAGGGGAGTTCCTCGCCATAGTGCACTGCCTCGCATGGCAACAGAAACACAAACTCAACTATCCCATCTATTCTGATTCCGTCAACGGTCAGAAATGGGTGAGTTTGGGACTGTGCCGTACGAAACTCGTTGAGAATGATAAGAACAGGTATCTCTTCGAGGTGATACGTCGAGCCGAGAAATGGCTGCATGACAACACCTTCAGAGTGCCGATACGTAAGTGGAGAACCGAGATTTGGGGTGAGATACCTGCTGACTTCGGTCGTAAGTGATTAAAAATCAACGTTATGATAAAATACGATACTTTTTATATGCAATGTCCGCGCTGCGACTCGTGGCTCGAGGGACATCTCGTGAAATCGGAGATGGTTAATAAATCGATATTGTATTCCGATGGTAAGACGTTGAACGACAATTACATAACCGAGACACAGAAGATTGTACAATGTCCCGCCTGCAGTCATTGGTTCTGGGTTGAGAATTATCAGGAGCCTGTCGTGACTTATGAGAAACCTGATGTGCCTTACTACAATTGGAACAACTGGCGTTTCTTCGGCACTAATTTCAACAGCGTGGAGGGACGTCTGGCTCTCGTTGAACATTACAAGCAATTTCTTAAAGTCATTGATAATGATAGAGATAAAGAGCTTTACATCCGCCGTCTGATGTGGTGGGCGTATAACGATTTGGTGCGTAACAACTATCAGATGCACATAGGTTATCTCTTTTCAGGTAAAATGAGTTTCAACGTCTGGAGGAAGAACCGTAAAAAACAAAAACGAGGCAGGATGATGTTCCGCAAGCTTCATGACGAATATATCGACAATATGAAGGCGTTGCTCCTCTTGGTGAAAGGCCGTTACACTCCCGATGATGAGGAATATGAATCTTCTATCTTGGAAATCATAGAGTTATACCGTGAGATGGGCAATTATAACGAGGCTCAAAAGATTCTTAACACCATCCCGAGACGCACGCATTACATCGCCCATATCGCTACTGAAGTCAGGAAGAAACACGATTTTGTGTTTTTAGTAGTTGGTTGACGACATGCGAGGCGCAGAAGCAGCCGAAAACCGCAGGCATATATGATATTGTCCCCACAGTGGCTATCTTGTTTTGTTGCTGCTCGTCTTCTACGATGAAGGCGTCGTCTGCCACTTTCTCCGGTGAGAAAACGACGGTGATACCTTCACGGATACCCAAGCGGTGCAGGCGTTTGCGGATGTAGAACGCTAAACGGCAGTTGTACGACTTCGCGATGTCGCATATCTCCACTTTGGTGGGGTCGTATTTCCCTCCGGCACCCATGCAACTCACTATGTTATGATGGTTTTGCACCGCGTAATAAAGTAGAAACACTTTCGGAGCCAGGGTGTCGATGGCATCGACCACGAAGTCGAACTTCTGCGCCATCAAGTCTATAATCGACTGATCCTTAAGATATTGCGTCAGCACATGCAGCTTGATGTCGGGGTTGATGTCGCGTATCCTCTCCGCCATGACCTCGGTCTTGAACCGTCCCATGGTGCTGTCCAACGCCAAAAGCTGACGGTTTTTGTTGGTCGCGCTCACGGTGTCGCTGTCCACTATTGTCATCTCACCGATGCCCGCGCGTGCAAGCTGTTCCGCTGCATATGCCCCCACACCGCCGAGACCTACCACAAGGACATGCGCCTTGGCAAGACATTGTACGCCTTCGTCACCTATTAATATATTAGTGCGCTGCTTCCAATCTTCCATAGTTCTCAAAAATCTTGTTGCACAAAAACTCTATCTCACATCCCATCAATTTCGCTGCCTTCGCATACACTTCCCTGATTTCTCTTCCCGATACGTCAGTTTCTAAAAACAGCCGTTCTGCCGGGATGTTGTTCAATATCTTAACCGCTTGATTCTCATTACGATACAACACTTCACCAAGCGAGATATAAATATCATGTCTTAACAGCTGCCGCATAGTCTCCACCGAGCTGTTGAACCCGTGAATCACCCAAGGCATCGAGGCTTTTGTCTTCTTTCTGATTTCAATAATCTCGGAGTACGCTCTCACGCAATGAATTATCATCGGCTTGCGGTAACTCTCTGATAATCTTATCATTTCCTCAAAAACCTCTACCTGTTTCTCAAATGTTTCTTTATGAGTTTTATCGAGGCCCACTTCCCCGATTGCGGCTGTCATTTCGAGCGGAACGGAATGAAGCGAGGCGCAGTCGAGAAATCCTTCATCACTGAAAGCTTTTTTGTAAAGAAGATTTCTCCATTCCGCTTCGCTCCGGTCGAAATGGCTAATATCCCAGGGATGTATTCCCCAAGTCGTTAAAACTCTTTCCGAAAAGTCGTCAACAATCCTTATAACAGATTGATTGTCAATATGTGTATGGATGTCAACGAACATCAGCGTTTATTTTGCCTTCCCTTGGTTTGCTACGCTCTGCATTTTCTTAGCAATCTCTTCAGGGTCACCAAGGAAGAAGTCTTTTTGCAGCTTCATATTGTCGTCGAACTCGAAGATATAAGGTATTGCTGTCGGGATGTTGAATTTTATGATTTCGTCTTCCGACATGCCTTTCAGCTCCTTCACTATGCCGCGGAGACTGTTGCCGTGAGCCACCACCATCACCTCGTTGTGATTCTCGAAAGCCTTGAGTATCACTTCTTTATAATAAGGCATCAGACGTGCTATGGTGTCTTTCAACGACTCCGTCAGAGGGATCTGCTCGTCGGTAAGCTCGGCATAGCGCGGGTCCTGACGCGGGCTCTTGGGGTCGTCAATCGCCAACGCCGGAGGCTGCACGTCGAAGCAACGACGCCATTTCAAGACCTGCTCCTCACCGTATTTCTTGGCCATATCGACCTTGTTGAGACCTTGCAGCTGACCGTAGCTCTTCTCGTTCAAACGCCAGCTCTTATACACCGGAAGCCAGTCCATATCCATCACATCAAGAATGTTGTTGAGCGTCTTGACGGCTCTTTTCAGATATGATGTGAAGCAAATCTCTGGCTTATAGCCGTTGTCTTTCAATGATTTACCTGCTTCAATGGCTTCCTGTATGCCTTTTTCCGACAAATCAACGTTGGTCCAACCCGTGAAGAGGTTGAGCTTGTTCCATTCACTTTCGCCGTGGCGAACCAATATCAATTTCTTCATACTTGCATATTTTAATTACAACGTGCAAAAATAATAAAAAACTTTAATGTTTAAAAAATATTTTAATAATTTTGCATCGTCAAAAAACACAAATAAATTTTGCATCTATGTTCATACGAAACATAAATTCCGATTTGATTTTTTTATCATGCTTTATGGTGGGGCTGCAATGGCGTCTCTCATAGCCTGTCTCTATTTGCTTTTGCGCAAGAGCAATGCTTTTACGGATGGTGTAACGTCGCCGTTGCGATTACAACGTTGGGCTGCGGCATTCTTTGCCATATCATTTTTGGGTCATATATGGTGGCTTCTCTTCTACATCTATTCCGAAGCAGCGTGACGCTGACCACCGACTTTGGTGAGGACGCAGCCATGGCAGGCCTCGTCGCCGGCACGAAGGGCGGCAGCCTCACCATCAGCGGCTGCGTGTTCGACGGCTCGATGACGGGTGCCGGCAACACCCGTTGCGCTGGTATTACTGGCTATGAGTACACTGCCACTACCACCACCATCAGCAACTGCCTCTTCGTCCCCGCAACGCTGACCGTCTCCACCACGGACGACACCTATACGAAGACCTTCAGCCGCGATGCCGATGCCACCATCACGGGCTGCTACTACACGCTGACTCTCGGCACAGCGCAGGGAACGGAGGCCAGCACTCCCACCAGCGACCCTGGCAACATCGGCGACTTGGTGAATGACTACGGTATGGTGAAGGCCTACGAGAACGCCATCTTCTTCGACGGCAAATACTGCGTGGTGCCCACTGTCGCCACCGTCATCCAGCCTGAAAACGAATGGGATGCTGTCTGCTGGCAGACGCATACCGCTCAGGCTGACTGGACGTTGCTCGGTGAAGGCTCCACCACGGGGCAGACGCTCGGCACGACCGGCAACACGACGTACTATTACATCACGCAGAACCTCAACTTCAGCAACACCAACGCTGGCGGCAGCGGCCTGACCGTTCAGGGCACGGTGTATCTCTACATCCCCTCCGGCATGACACTCACCAGCACGGGAGCCAATGCTAACGGACAGACGGGCGCCGGAGCCGGAATTGAACTGACGGCGGGCAACACGCTCTACCTCGTCGGTAGTGGCACGCTGAATGCCACAGGCGGAAACGCGGCCAACGGCGGCAACGGCGGCAATGGCGGCGACGCAGGTGGCGTGTATAATGAATGGACATCTACTGGCGCCGGTGGCTACGCTGGCGCTGGCGGCGGTGGTGCTGGTGCCGGTATAGGCACACGCGGCGGCAATGGCGGCGGTGTATGGAATAACAGTCTCACCGCGTATCCTGGATGGGGAGTAAAGAGTGGATCCGATGGCGGCGATGGCGGCGATGGCGAAGCTGCTGATGCGATGGGCATTCTCTATAAGACAGACGCCATCACGATAAATGCCACGGGCGGCAATGCAGGCTTACCAGGAAGTGGTGGCGGTCGCGGTCGTGGCCGCATAGATGATGAGACTTATAACTATAGTGTATCCGGCGGCGGCGGAGCCGGCGGCGCGCAGGACTACAAGGGCAACTCTACTGGTGGAGTTTATGATGTAACTGCCCCAGGCGGCAAAGGCGGTAAAAATGCGAACGGCACAAGTGCTGCCGATGGTACTGAAGCCGGCACTACAGGTACTGCGTACAATGAAGGCTGGGTCACTGTCGAAAACGGCTCCTTTAGCAGTAGTGACTGGAATCCTGCAAGTGGCGATGCTTCTTTCGGCAACGGTGGCAGCGGCGGTGCCTGCGGCAATGCCAGCAACATAGGCTCAGTCCAACGCGTGTGGGGCTCGCTGGTGCTGGGCAGCGGCACTGAGGATGACCCGTACCAAATCAAGTGTACCGCCGACTTCGACCAGTTGGCTGCCAATGTGAACGGCGGAACGACCTACGCGAACAAGTATTTCGTGCTGGTCAACGACATCAGCGTCTCGACGATGGCGGGAATTGACGATGCCAAGTCGTTCCAAGGCACCTTCGACGGCGACAGCAAGACGCTCTCCGTCAACTACAACACCACCGAGAACAACTGCGCCCCGTTCCGCCACGTCAAGAATGCCGCTATCAAGAACCTGCACGTTGCTGGCACCATCTACACCAGCGCGAAGAAGGCCGCAGGCTTCGTGGGCGAGTCGCACGGTGCACTGACCATCACGGGCTGCATCAGTTCGGTCAACATCAACAGTAGTGTCAGTGGCGACGGCACGCACGGCGGATTTGTCGCCACACTGATTGGAGCGGGCAACACCATCACCATCGACGGCACCTTTGCCACCACTGCCGGCACTACCAACTGTGGCGGCTTCGTCGGATGGCCCGTGTATAACACCCCACCATCAGCAACTCGCTGATGAAGCCCAATAGCGTGGACGCAGGCATGCTGAACAACACCTTCGCCCGCTGGCATGAAGGCTACGAGCCAACCATCGACAACTGCTACTACGTTGAGACCGACAACCTGCCCACCGACCAGGGCAAGCAGGCCTACGCCTTTACCACCGCCCCAGCCAACCTCGGCAGCCTTGTGCAGGACTACGGCTTCATCACGGCCTACGAGAACGGCATCCTCTACGACGGCATATACTACGTGGCCTCAACGGGCAGCATCAGCCTCACCGTGGAAGGCTACGGCGAAAGCACCGGGAGCGACCACTGGGCGTTCATCGCCTCGCCCGTCGAGGGAAGCATCGAGGCCACGGAGGTCGACAACCTTGTGGCGGAAACTGGAACGGAATACGACCTTTACCAGTTGAATCCCGGCACCGTGGCTTGGGAGAACTGGAAGCAAAATGAAGGCAACGCAGCTCCGGGCTTCAACTTGGCCAACGGCCAGGGCTACCTCTACGCCACCAAGGAAACGAAGACCTTGGTCTTCAGCGGCACGTTCAACATGGACAATGAAAAGACCATCGGAAACCTTCCCGCCGGCTTCAACCTCGTGGGCAACCCGTTTGTCGTGGAAGCCTACGCAGACAGAAGCTATTACAGGATGAACGATGCGGGCGATGATATTGAAGCAGTTGAGAATTATGCCGGAAACGCGATACCTGTCTGCACCGGCGTTGTGGTGAAAGCGGAAACTTCAGACGAAAGCGTCACATTCAGCACGACGGCTCCGGCGCAGCAGTCGTCAGGCGACGCCGTCAGTTTGCAGATGACCCTTGTGAAAGGCGACCCCAACAGCCGTGACGCGAAGGTGCACGACAAAGCCATCGTGAGCTTCAGCCGAGACGGCCGTCTTGAGAAGTTTGTCTTCAACGAGAGGCACGCCAAGCTGTACATCCCTCAAGACGGCAACGACTACGCCATAGCATTCTCAGAAATGACCGGCGAGGTGGCTCTGAACTTCAAGGCCAGCGAGACAGGCCGTTACACCATCGGCTTCAATTTCGAAAACGTCAAAGGTGTAAGAATACAGCTCACCGACAAGTTGGAAGATAAAATCATCGACCTCAAAGCAATTGATAGTTACACCTTCATGGGTTCGACAGCCGACCGCAGCGACAGGTTCTCCTTGGTGTTCACATGGGTTGAGGCGGGCAGCATTTTCGCTTACCAGAGCGGCGACGACATCGTCGTCAGCGGCGAGGGCGAGCTTCAGGTGTTCGACGTGACGGGCCGCATGGTGATGACCCTGCGGATCAACGGCGTGCAAACGGTTGCGAAGCCGGATCAGACAGGAGTTTACATTTTGAAACTGAATGGGATGGCGCAAAAGATTGTTATAAGATAATATTCAAACCGTCATTTCGACTGAAGCGAAAGCGTTCACTTTGGTGAATAAACCTCCGACAAAAGGATGAGATTTCTCCGCTTCGGTCGAAATGACAAAAAAGAAAGGAAATATACAATGAAAAAGGTATTATTCGCAGTAGCACTGGTTATGACGCTGGGATTAAGCGCGAGCGCACAATACAACGGCGACTCATTCTTCAAAGACTGGGGAGAAAACGACCGTCTTATAGGGAACGATGCCGGCTTTGTGTTGCCTACAGCCCACGGTTGGGGAGTTGATGCGCCTTCAACGCCATTAGGCGGCGGACTGCTCATCCTCACCGCTCTCGGCGCAGGATACGCCTTGAAGAAAAAACTCGAAAAATAGCTGGTATCGAAAAACTTGAAAGCTATTCAATCATAACTTCGTCAGGCGGTGTAGAAGGCCTCAAAAACATAGCAAAATATATCGGGAGATAGGCAATTTTTCCATGTTGCCTGATCTCCCTTTCATTTGAAAGCACTATCGCCTTCAGAATGTTATAATCGGGAGTCTCCACAAAAGTGTCAAGCGAAGCATGCAAATCGTAATCTTTGCCCGATTTCACTTCAATGGGAACGACCGACAGACTGTCGTAATCGTTGACCAGAAACTCAACTTCGCCTTTCTTCTTGTTGTCATAATAAAACAGTGGGAAGCCGTGGGCAGAGAGCTCGCTACAAACCACCAGCTCATAAACAGTGCCCAAATTGATGCTCTTCTGCTCTTCCATTATTGCTGTAATGTTGTATTGATAGAGCAACCTCGTAAGCAAGCCCACGTCGTTCAAATAAAGCTTTAGCAGGTTCTTGCTCTCCGACTCAACCAAAGGAAACTTTGGATTGGATATGGCCTTGACTTCGTTGCAGATTCCACTTTTCACAAGGTATTCAAACTCATCCTGATAATGAGCTGCTCGAGCTTGCTCCTTGTCCTCAATCTGCTTGAATCTTACACGCTTTTTCTTGTTTTCCAAATAAGACGGCACCAGTTCGTAAATGCGCTCTATTTTCAGTTTGTGTTCCTTGTCGTATTGGCTTGCATCACCTTTATACAGATTATACACCTCTTCCTGCGCGGCTCTGACACGGACAATATTTCTGGTTTCAATAAAAGTATTCACTGCATCAGGCAACCCTCCAACCAAAAGATACAGCTTGAAAAGCTCCATCATCTTCCGATGAAGCGCTTCCGAGAGGGCGGTCTTCTGCTCAAAGCATTTACGGGCATGGTCAATAAACTCTTCTCCTACGTTGTTGGCCCATAAAAACTCCTCAAAATCCAATTGATACATATTTACCACCTCAACCTTTCCGCCTGGCTTCGATAGCGTCTGGTCCAATGCGATTCCTAATTGTGAACCGCTTACGATATAGGTGAAACGGTCGTCCTGCTTGAGAAACTTCAGGAGTGTAAGCATCTCCGGGTAAGCCTGAATCTCGTCCAAGAATACAAGGGTGTTTCCCCTCTCCTTCATCCTGTCGCCTGCAATGGTGCTCAGCCGAAGATAGAAATCCTCCTTGTTACGGGTTCCCTCAAACACACGGTCGCCTTTCTTGTCTTCAACCAGGTCGATTTCGATATAATTCTCAAACCGATTCTGCCCCTCATGGCGGATGATATACGATTTGCCAATCTGTCGGGCACCGTTCAAGACCAAAATTTTATTTGACCCATTCTTTAGATAATCGATGATTTTTTCTTGAATTTTTCTCCTAAGCATACATTTTTCCGTTAAAAATAACAATGCAAAAATACACTTTTCTGAAATATAAACGTAAAAAAAATACACTTTTCTTAATTTTTTTATCCCTGACTTTCAAAATATGCAAAATTTGTTTCAAAATTTGTAAAAGTTTGCTTATTTTTGCCCTCGGAGTGGGATATGCACTCTCACGAAGACGTAAAAAGTTTTAGTGTCCGCTTTCAGATAAAATTCTTATCTTTGCACCGTGAGAATGATTAAGCCATCGAAATTTCTCAGGATGTTTTATCCTTCGCTGCTTTGGCAGATGCCGAAGACAGGCGAGAAGACCGTTTATCTCACATTCGACGACGGGCCGCATCCGCTGATAACACCGAAAGTGCTTGAGATTCTTAGACGTTACAATGCCAAGGCGACGTTTTTCTGTATCGGGAACAACGTGAAAAAATATCCAAACACTTTTGAACTGATAAAAAAGGAAGGCCATGCCGTGGGCACTCATACTTACAATCACGAAAACGGCTGGAAGACCTCGACAAACGATTATGTGAAGTCGGTTTTAGATTCTAACGCATTGATTCACAGCAATTTGTTTCGTCCACCTCACGGAAAAACAAAACACTCCCAACTAAAAAAACTTAAAGCTTTAAACTTAAAAACTGACTCTCAACTCTCAACTCTCAACTCTCAACTAAAAATAGTTGCCTGGACTGTCATCGCCTACGACTGGGATCATGCCTTGTCGCCAGAGCAGGTTTATCAAAACGTGGTGAGAAACGCCGGTGACGGGGCTATCATCACATTCCACGACAGCCTGAAGGCCTACAACAACATGATTTCGGCTCTCCCAAGAATCCTTGAATATTACAACAATAAGGGGTATAGTTTCAAATCAATACACTAATAACTTTCAACTGACTCTAAACTCTAAACTCTAAACTCTAAACTAATATCATCCGATACGACTCCAGTCGAAGTCACGTTCAAACTGCTGCGAGAAATACGTTTTTGTAGCCTGATGTTCCGGCTTCGACAGCGTGGGGTCGTTGTCTAACAACAGGTTCGCCATCCTCCGCGTGTGCCTGATGATAGGCTCGTCGTATTGGAAGTCGCCGATTTTCATCTCAATCATCCCCGACTGCCGGGTGCCTTGTGTCTCGCCGGGACCTCGCAGCTGCAGATCTGCCTCTGCTATCTCGAAGCCGTCGTTAGTCTTCACCATCGTCTCCATGCGTTTCTTGCCCTCGCCGGTGATTTTGTGGTCGGTGATGAGCACACAGTACGACTGCTCGGCGCCACGCCCGACGCGTCCTCTCAGCTGATGTAGCTGCGAGAGCCCGAACCTGTTGGCGTTTTCGATAATCATCACTGAGGCGTTGGGCACGTTAACACCCACCTCTATGACAGTCGTGGCAATCATGATATGCGTCTCGCCACGCACAAAACGCTGCATCTCCCAGTCTTTGTCGTCGGCCTTCATCTGACCGTGCACCACGCTGATGTGATAATCCGGCTCCGGGAAGTCGCGCAACATAGCCTCGTAGCCCTCCTGCAGATTTATCAAGTCCATCTTTTCCGACTCCTTGATGAGCGGATAAACGACGTATATCTGGTGTCCTTCGGCTATCTGTTTCTTCATGAAGCCGATGACCGCAAGTCGTTGTTCCTGATACACATGCACCGTCTTCACGGGCTTACGTCCTGGTGGCAGCTCATCGATTTTCGAGACATCGAGGTCACCATATTGCGTCATCGCCAAGGTGCGCGGAATAGGTGTAGCTGTCATCACCAGAGTGTGCGGAGGAAACGCAGTTTTGTCCCAAAACGAAGCCCTCTGCGCCACACCGAAACGGTGCTGCTCGTCGATGATGCAGAGCCCTAAGTTCTTGAAAACAACGGTGTCTTCAATCAAAGCATGAGTACCTATTATTATCTGAAGGTCGCCGCTTGCGAGGTCGGCGAGAATTTGTTTGCGTTCCGCTGTCTTAGTGCTTCCTGTGAGCAGCGCAAAATGCACGTCCATGCCTTCAAGTTGTGCACGTAGCGTCTCAAGATGTTGTGTGGCAAGGATTTCTGTCGGGGCCATGAGAGCCGCTTGATAGCCGTTGTCGAGAGCAAGAAGCATTATCATCAGTGCGACGATAGTCTTTCCACTGCCCACATCGCCTTGCAGCAGCCTGTTCATCTGGTGGCCGCTCTTCAGGTCGGCGCGAATCTCCTTGATGACACGTTTCTGCGCATTCGTGAGCGGAAACGGCAGATGCTCTTTGTAAAAGGTGTTGAAATAATCCCCGACATGTTGGAACACAACGCTTCGGGTGTTTATCTGACGATCTTTCTTATGAATCAGCAGACGAAGCTGGAAGAAAAAATGCTCCTCATATTTTAACCTTGTCGTAGCTCGTTTGATGTCAGTGTTGTTCGACGGCAGGTGAATCTTGTAATAGGCATCTTTGCGAGGCATGAGCTTGTCGTGAAGCACCAAACTCTCAGGCAAGACTTCCGGAATCATGTTCCACACCTGCAACACGCATGTCTTGATGATTTTCGCGAGCTGTTTAGTGCCTAATCCTGCATTTTTCATCTTCTCGGTGGTGTTGTAAACGCCCTGCAGAGCCTCGCCGACAAGCACGTCGTCGGGGTTATAGTCCTCAACATCGGGGTGAGTGAAGCTGAAACGGTTGTTGAAGACGCTCGCCTTGCCGAAGATAAGGTATTTCTTGCCCGGCTGGAAACGGTTCTTTATCCATTTCAGACCCTTAAACCACACGAGTTCGATGGAGCCTGTGTCGTCAGTGAAGGTGGCGGTGATTCTTGTAACTCTCGGATTACCAAAGGCTTGCATGTTGCTAACGGTACCCACGAGCTGGTAATAGACGGTGTCGTCGCGAATCTGGCACACTTTGTGAATCTGCGAGCGGTCGATATAGCGGAACGGGAAATAGTCAAGCAGGTCGTGAAACGTGAAAATGCCAAGTTCCTTGTTCAGAATCTCAGCCCGTTTCGGCCCGACGCCCTTGAGATATTCGATTTTCGTCTGAAGCAAATCCATAATTCTAATTCTTTAAACATCCTATAGGAACAACAAAAACGCCATCTTCTCGTCGATATGCATATTTTCCAACAGCAGTCAGCACCATCATAAACGACGGGGTTTTCATTTTTGTTGTATCAATTTTTGATGCGAGTTTCAGCAAAGTGTTTGCACCTTGTTCTATGAGTGCGCTTCCGCCAAGTTTTATCTCAATCAAACCATACGCCCCGCCTCTTAGATGTATTACAGCATCACATTCCAATCCGTTATGGTCGCGGTAGTGATAAACATTCCCGTTAAGGGACTCGGCAAAAATACGTAAATCTCTGATACACAATGTTTCAAATAATAATCCCATTGTGTTTAAATCATTGAGTAAATCTTTCGGACCGATTTCCAAAGCGGCCGCACCAATCGACGGATCGACCAAATATCTGGTGTCTGATGTTCTAATGGCTGTTTTTGAGCGCAGATTAGGGTTCCACGCCGGAATATCATCGACAACAAATATCTTTTTTAAAGCATTGATATAAGAAATTATTGTCTCATCATCAAATGATGATGCCTCGTTGTCCAACAAATCTTGTTTTATAGACCTAATAGGTGCTTGCGACCCTTGATATCTTGAATAAGAACGCAATAATCTCTTGACTCTTGAAGGGTTTCGTGAAATATTGTCAGCACGGCTTATATCCGATTCAACGACGGCGTTATAATATTCGGAAGCTATGTTTAACGCCAAATCTCCGCCAATATTTACCGCTTGAGGCCAACCACCTCGGCAGATAAGATATGCTATATCTTCAAAATTAAGATTGTTTGTTTCGGCTATTTTTTCCGGTGAAGTGAAAAGATATGTCATACTGACCGAACCGTTTGATTCACCTGATTCATATAATGACATAGGTCTCATTGTCATCCACGAAAATCGGCCTGTGCCGCTGTGATGTATCTGTGATTTGTCAGCAGGGACAGCAGAACCTGTCAATATGAATTGACCGAAACCGTCACGATGGTCAACAGTGAATCTTACTGAGTCCCAGAGACTTGGAGCTAATTGCCAATCGTCAATAAGGCGAGGCGTCGCACCTTCCAACAGCTTTTTCGGTTCGGTATTAGCCATAATCAGGTTCGATGCGCTGTTTTCCGGGTCGTCCATGTATAAAATACTCTTCGCAGCTTGTTCGGCAGTGGTTGTCTTTCCGCACCATTTAGGCCCTTGTATCAAAACAGCTCCAATGTATTGGAGTTTCTTTGCCAACAACTCATCAGCTATTCTTTTTCTATATTTGTTCATCATGATAAATGACTGATTTTCTGCTGCAAAGATACAAAAAATTTTAATATTCGGTAATTTGGAGCAAAATTTTTCGGTAATTTGGAGCAAAATTTTTCGGTAATTTGGAGATTTTGGAATGGTTTTTCGGTTTTTTACGTGAAATTTGTCCCAAGAAAAGAATTTTTGTAATTTTGCATCATGATTTATCTCAACGGGAATACGGAATTACTTGATATTGATGACGCCTTGTCGAAAGTGTCTTCACAGCGGCGTGAACAGGTGCTTAAGATAGCCCATGAGAGCGGCCGGCGGCTGTCGATAGCGGTGTATCTGCTCTTGATGGAAGGCTTGCAAAAAGAATACGGCATCACCGAACCGCCTGTTTTCGAATATCTTGAAGGCGGCAAACCCGTCATCAAAGGGCATCCGGATATTCACTTCAACTTCAGCCATTCGGGTAATGTCGCATTATGCGCCATCGACAGCCGGCCGGTAGGTGCCGACGTTGAGACACCCCGCAAGATTACGCCATCGCTGATAGCCTACACCATGAACGACGAAGAGCAAGCTTTGATAGCGTCGGCGCCCGAAAGCCTCACGGCTTTCCTCGCTCTCTGGACCAAAAAAGAGGCAGTGCTCAAACTCACAGGCGAAGGCATCCGCCGCGACTTGAAAACGGTGCTTGCAAACAACGCCGAATACCGTATCGAGACAAAAACCACAAAAGATTTCGTCTATTCCGTGGCGAGATATAACTATTGAGATTGCGCCTTTATAGGAATGGCAGTCATAAAAATCTGTCCACGAAAGCATAAAAATCACCTTTCGTGGACAAAATTTATGCAAAAAAATGTCGGTTTTGGTGCTGTATTTATCTGTAAAAGCAGCGGAACCATAAAAAAACCGACACTTTGATGGCATCGGTTTTTAATGTGGTTTCTTATCGTTTAATCGACTGCGGTTACTGTGGCAGACCAGCCAGAATATATGTAACTTCCATCACTATGCCATGATACTGTAATACTGCCACCATACGATGAGTATTTCGTTCCGGGACTATTCGTACCACTATACGTACTGCCGCTTATAGTCAAATAGTCATAACCTGATTCAGTAGAGAATGAGTTGAAAACAATCTTTACTCTTTTCCCGGAAGGTGCATAGAAAGTGAAAGTGTAGTTTTCATTGTTACTGTAGTAGCTATTAGGTCCTCCACTGTCATAGAAATAATACGTTCTACCTGTTTGTATATTTGTACTACCGGTGCACATATATATTCTACCATCATCAGTCCTCCATTGTGCATATAATGTCAGGTCGCTTGTGGGACTGATGTATGCTTGGTTATTATACGATGTACCTGACCCGTCACGTTGAGTGTTCCATTTCACAAATACATAACCATCCCGTGTGAAAGTGTTAGCATTTAGGGTAACCGAGTTTCCTTGGGTTACATCTTGCGGGTTCATATAGCCACTTCCACCATTCGCATGGAAAGTTATATGGTATTTTTTAAGCCATTGTGCATACAATTCGTTATCTCCACGAATGTAATTTCCTGGCCTATACGACCACCCGGAGCCATCGGCAGAGGTGTTCCACTTATCAAAAACCTTGTCTCCATTGGTGAAACAGTTAGAAATAACTTGGTATCTGCCCAACTGAACATCCTTTACACTTGTTTCGCCGCTTGAGGTTTGTCCGCCATTACCATGGTATATAACAGTCATATGCCGCGGCTCAACATTGTCCTTGTGGCATGCTGTTGCTACGAACAGCAAAGCTATTAAGGGAATTAATATTTTTCTCATAGTGTTTTATTTCTTTAATTTTGTATTAAACTTATAGCCTAATGTTATACTTGCACTATAGACATATCTCCATGTGCTGTCGTCGAAACCGTTAGGATAGTGATTCTTTCTATATAATTCACCTACTGAAAACATAAAGTTGTAGTACAAAGGAGATTTAGTTTGGAATCCGAGTCGCAGCCAAGTTGTGTGGCCTTTATATTCTCTTTCGAAGTCAATGCCTTCATAACTAAGTGTTTTCGTATGTTTAATAGTACCAGAAAAGCCGGCACCCCACAAAAAGGCTCCTTTTTCGGCGTAGTTGCCGTGCACGAAGAGGAGGCCGACATTTACCTTTGTAGGTGTTTCATATCCCGTGGATAATCCCAACGCGAATTTTTTGTTAATAGAGAACGCGACATCGGCACCTGCCGTCAAATCCAATGCTTTCATGGTGCCTACTGTGCCTGTAACGCCGGCATTGAGTCCCAAAAACACAGGGTTGTGTGGCTTCTTGATTTTCTGCGTGACAGCTTTTGCCTTAGCTGCCTGGTAAGTGCCCACTGTCTGTGCGTCGGCGATGCATACTATAAACAACACCGCTACACAAACCATAAATATTTTCTTTGCCATTTCTTTATTATTTTACTGGGATTAACACTTCCGGTGCGTTGATTTCAATACCATATACTCTCATTGCCGGAGCATCTGTTTCCGTCATTTTCCTGAAGTTCTTGAATGTGGCAGGATAACCTGATACTGTTACGGTAATTGTCATGAAATCGTCACTCGTCTTGATATCAAAAATCGGGGCTACCATCACATCAGCATTGTACTTTTGCACCACTTTCGACACAGCCAAACTTTTCATATAAGCAATAGCGGGTGAATTTTCATAATTCCGGATGTCATACGCGGTCAATGTGTTATCGTATGTCACGTTTTCAATGACTTTGGTTGATGAGATTTCGAGGTCGGCCATCGTAGGCGACACATAAGTGGCTTGAATTGCCGGATCGGTGTAACGGGCAGTGTTTTCGTCGTAACGGTAAACGGTTGATGTGGTTGAGCATGACGCCATGATTACACCTAATCCTAAAACAAACATTGATAATTTTGTACTTTTCATTTTTTTGATTTAACGTCCGCCTTTTTCGGACTTTTTGTTAACGAAAATAATCGAATAAAGTGCCCTTTTTGTTGACTGCAACACACAAAAAAGCGTGGCACTTTTCGCTATATTCGATTATTTTAGGTCCTTCGACTACCTTTTTCTACCAAATCTAACGAGTAAAGCCCACGCAAGCGTGAGCGTAACAGAGCCTAACTCTTGGTAGAAAATTTATACTTGTCGAAGGTTTAAAATAATCAAGATTCAGCTTTTAACGCTTTTCCTATATGTCTTAAAGTGTGTGCAGTGATTACTGCTATTCCCTCATAGGCAAGAATTTTTGTTAAACACAATTTTTTCAATTGCAAAAGTAATGATTTTTTTTAAAATAATATCAAATTTTATACAAATTTTTAAGAAAATCCGTATCTTTGCACCCAAATACACTTACTGGAAAATAAAAAAGACATAGATATGCTTAGCGAACAAGAACAGATTAGGAGGAATTCCCTTCAGGAGCTTTACAAACTCGGTATCAACCCGTACCCGCAGGCGGCGTTCGATGTGAACGTGACGACAGCACAGATAAAAGAACAGTTCGATGACAACGATTTGTCGAAATTTGAACACGTCAGCATCGGCGGACGTATCATGAGCCGCCGCATCATGGGTGCCGCCTCGTTTTGCGAGCTGCAGGACGCCCACGGACGCATACAACTGTATCTCAACCGCGACGAGATTTGCCCGGGCGAAGATAAAACCATGTACAATGTGGTGTTCAAACGCCTGCTCGACATCGGCGACTTCATCGGCGTCAAGGGATTCGTGTTCCGCACCCAGATGGGTGAGATTTCCATCCATGTCAAAGAGCTGACGGTGCTGAGCAAATCGCTGCGCCCACTGCCGATAGTGAAAGAGAAAGACGGCGTGAAATACGACGAGTTCAACGACCCGGAGCTTCGCTACCGTATGCGCTACGTCGATTTGGTGGTCAACGACAAGGTGAAGGACATCTTCATCAAACGCACTAAAGCCATCGACAGCATCCGCCGTTTCTTCAACGAAAACGGCTATCTTGAGGTTGAGACTCCTGTGCTTCAGCCCATACCCGGCGGCGCGTCGGCTCGCCCGTTCATCACACATCACAACGCTCTCGACATCCCGATGTACCTGCGCATCGCCGACGAGCTTTATCTGAAACGCCTCATCGTGGGCGGCTTCGACGGCGTGTATGAGTTCTCGCGTAACTTCCGCAACGAAGGCATGGACCGCTCACATAACCCGGAGTTTACTGCGATGGAGATATATGTCGCCTATAAAGACTACCTCTGGATGATGGACTTCACCGAGGAGATGATCTGCCGCTGCGCACAGGACGTTCTCGGCACCGACACTTTGAAAGTCGGCGACAAGGAGATAAGCTTGAAACGTCCGTTCAAACGTATCTCGATGATCGACTCCATCAAGGAAAACACCGGCATCGACATCAACGGGATGGACGAGACACAACTGCGTGAAGTGTGCAAGAAACTCGATGTCGAAATCGACGAGTCGATGGGTAAAGGCAAGCTCATCGATGAGATTTTCGGCGCAAAATGCGAAGGCACCTATATCCAGCCGACGTTCATCACCGACTATCCTGTCGAAATGTCGCCGCTCTGCAAACGTCATCGTAACAACCCTGAGCTTACCGAGCGTTTCGAGCTGATGATTAACGGAAAAGAAGTGGCAAACGCTTACACTGAGCTCAACGACCCCATCGACCAACGTGCGCGCTTCGAGGAGCAGATGAAACTGGCAGGCCGCGGCGACGACGAGGCGATGCTCATCGACCAGGACTTCCTTCGCGCCCTCGAATATGGCATGCCTCCTACATCAGGCATGGGCATCGGCATCGACCGCTTCGTGATGTTGCTCACAGGACAGACACAGATACAAGAGGTGCTGCTCTTCCCTACAATGCGTCCGGAAGTGCATAAAAAAACCGCCACAAAAGAAGACTTCATGGCCGTCGGAGTGCCGGAGGTGTGGGCGGAAGTGCTTGTGAAACAAAACTTTACGACCGTCGAACAGATGCAGTCGGAGAAGCCCTCGGCATTGCGAGAGAAACTCAACGGCATCCGTAAGAAGACAAAAATGGACGTCCCGGCTCTGCAACTCGAAGAAGTAGAAGCCTGGATTAATGCATAAAAATATAACGATAACAAAACCCTATGAAAATGAAAAAAGTATTATTGACAACGTTGTTCTCTGTCGTTTTGAGCGCACTCACCTTCGCCCAGACGGTGCAAAAAACATACCACTTCGGTTGCCCTACGGTAGGTGAGATGAACGGATACGATGTCATCAGCTTCAACGACATGCGCAACAACGGCATTGTGGGCGAGGCTTCACTGCCTTGGCAGATGGTGTCGTTGCTGTTGCCACAAAACACTGAGGCTCAAAGCATTAACGTTGAATACCACGACTTCGTGGAGCTTGACGGCACATACAACCTGCTTCCGCAACAGGCTGCCCGACCGTTGTCATCGACAGAGCCGTTGGTTTTCGCAAAAAACGAGGCGTTCTATGGCTCTGACAGCGTGTATCCTGAGGTCACGTATTCAAAAGTGAGTACCCGATATCTCAACGGATGCTCGTTTGCTTTCGCGCAGTTCTCGCCTGTGAGATATATCCCTGCCACGGGTAAGGTGTCTTACGCCACGTCAGCGACTGTCACCATCAGCGTAACGGCTTCAAAATCAGACAGAAGCAATATGTTATGGATGACTCCTGAGGTGCAGGCTCGTGTTGAGCGTCTGGCGCAGAACCCCGAGGCGGTGCAGGATTACAAGACTCGCGCCCGCTCCATCGGCGGATATGAGCTGCTTGTCATAACACCGCAGGAATGGGTGTCGCATTTCGATGAATACGTCGCTTTTTATGAGGCTCGCGGTCTCCGCACACATGTGACGGCATTGGAAGACATCATCGCTGAAGGTCAAGGCCGTGACGACGCTGAGTCGATGCGCGACTACATCTCCCAAGAGTATGAGAATGAAGGCATTATGATGGTTCTCCTCGGCGGCGACTCCAACGTGGTGCCATGGCGCGCCCTTTATTGCGACGCCGGCTCGGAGCAGGACAACCTTCCGGCAGACATGTATTTCGTGTGTCTCGACGGCACCTGGGACGACGACAACGACGGCATTTGGGGTGAGGTGGGCGAAGACGACTTGCTGCCGGAACTTGCGATAGGCCGTATGCCTTTCAACAACGAGACGCAGTTTAACAATATGATGCACAAGACCTTAGAGTATCAGGCCAACCCTGTGCTCGGCGAGTTGAGAGACGTCATCCTCGGCGCTGAGCATCTCGGCGACGGCTATTACGGCAGCACCGACCTCAACAGACTCATCGGCGGCAGCAGTGACTATGATTATACCACCGTCGGAATCCCTGAAGATTATAATTTTATCAAGATTTACGAAGGAAGTCCGTCGGGATGGAGCGGAGCTATTTTCAAAAACGCCATCAACCGGTATGGCGGACAATATGTGCATCACGTGGGTCACGCCAACACCGATTACGTGGCGGGATGGTATGTCTCCAGCACCAACGACGCCTCTTTCGCGCAGCTCGACGGCGTGAATCACAACTATAACTTCTTCCATTCTCACGGCTGCATCTGCGGTGACTTCACCCACACCTGCATCCTTGAGCGTATGGTCAACATCTCAACAGGCTTCGTGGCCACCACGGGCAATTCCCGCTACGGATGGTATGTGCCGTGGGGCGATGGCATGGCAGCCCACCTGCATCGTGAGTTTGTCGATGCCTACTACAACGACCGTCTGCCTTATATCGGGACGGCCTTCGTGGAGATGAAGATAATGACGGCACCGTATGTCACAACCCCGTGGGGCGATGACGGCGCAATGCGTTGGAACATCTACGATATCAATATCTTAGGCGATGTGGCGGTGTGCCCTTGGCTCGATGAGCCTTTCCGCCCTGAAGTGAGCTTTGAATCAGCCCTGACGCTCGGGACGACAACCACACCGGTGACAGTACTCAAAGACGGGGTGCCTCAAAGCAACTTCCGTTGCAGCATATATCATGACGGCGAACTGCTCGCTTTCGGCATGACCGATGAGAATGGAAATGCCGACATCGTCTTCGCTGAGGCTCTCGATGTGACTGACACTCTGCGACTTATCATCACCGGACCTAACGCGCTGCCACAAACAATGACAATAATCGGATTAAACGACAATGAGCCTTTTGTCTATCCTCAAAGCGTTGATATTCATGGAGATTTCGATTACGGTCGCTCCATCTCAATGGATGTCGAATTTAAAAATGCCGGCCTTGTCGATGCAACCGACGTGACCGCGACATTGAACTCGGAGTCGCAATATGTGTCGCTCACCAAATCAACAGTGAACATAGGCACTGTCAACGCAGGCGAGATGGTAACCATCGCCGACGCTTTCGACATTGACGTGGCAAATAACATCCCCGACGGCACCTACGTCGATTTTGTGATGAGCTGCACCGACGGCACTCATGTGTGGAACCGTAACATCATGTTTATGGCCAAGGCTCCTAACTTGATTATCAATGAGATAGGTTATCAGGAGCTGTATGGCAACGACAATGGCTTCCTCGACCCGGGTGAGACTTTCCAAATAACAGTGTCGGGTAAGAACACAGGTCATAAGACAGCTGAGAATCCTTATCTTCATGGCATGACAAATACCGATTACGTGACGGTTGACGTCAATGACGTGGAAATCTCAGACATTCCAAGCAACGACATTTTTGAGGGTACCATATTGATAACCATTGCGGCAGACACTCCTGAAGGAACATTTCTCACTGTTAATATGAGTGCCATATCAGGTCAGTATTCCGACAATAAGAGCATCACTCTCACCATCGGTACCGTGAAGGAAGACTTCGAGACGGGTGATTTCTCGCATCTCAACTGGCAACATGCAGGCGATGCGCATTGGTTTATCACTGATACTCTGGCACATAGCGGCAACTTCAGCGCACAATGCGGCAAAATCACCAACCATCAGTCATCCTCGATAATCATCGAGATGGAAAACACCACCGACGGCGAGTTCTCCTTCTATCATAATATGCACATCATGCACAACAGAGCCACGCTGATTATTTACATCGACAATATGGCTGTCGATTTGCTTTACGGCGACCACGACTGGACGTTATATTCAAAACCGTTGCAGGCAGGCAATCATACCATCGAACTGTGCTATTATACAGCTCAAAACGGTGCTGTGGATGAATATGTTTGCTGGGTTGACGACATCACCTTCCCTGGTAACACAGTGATTCTCAACGTAGAAAACGTTATCAGTGACAATAATGCCACTATTTATCCCAACCCTGCCGACAATGTCATTTATGTGAAAGGCGACGACATACAATTTGTCGAGATTTTCAACACCATAGGGCTTAAAGTCGTTGACAAAAAGATAAGTGATTCAGAATCAATTGACATCGCCGGTCTTGCCGATGGAATCTATTTCGTCAGGATTTTCGACAAAAAAGGAAATATTTCTACGACAAAAATCGTGAAGAGATAATGCTTTTCGCTGATGTGATAGGACATGACGACTTGAAGCGACGCCTGATACAGAGCGTTAAGGACAGTCGTGTGTCGCACGCGCAACTGTTTTTAGGTCCCGAAGGCAGTGGCAAGATGCCGTTGGCATTGGCATACGCACAATATATCAACTGCACAAACCGTTCAGAATCAGATAGTTGCGGTGTATGCCCCTCGTGCAGGAAATATATGTCGCTCACCCATCCCGATTTGCATTTTGTGTTTCCGACAGCGACCAACAAAGAGGTGAAACAAAATCCGGAGTCAGACCTTTTCCTCACCGATTGGCGCAAGTATCTCACTGATTGTCAAGGATATGCTGATTTGCCTGATTGGTTTGTCAAACTTGATATAGAAAACAAGCAAGGCATCATCAATGTGCGCGACGCGGCGACAATTATGCGCAAACTCAATTTCAAGGCTTTTGAGGCCGAGTATAAAATCGCGATTATTTGGATGGCCGAGAAGCTTAACATGCAGAGCGCCAACAAGTTGCTCAAGCTCATTGAGGAACCGCCCGAGAAAACGCTGTTTATACTGATTGCTGAGAATCAGGAAGAACTGCTCACCACCATACGCTCACGCTGCATGATGGTCAAAGTGCCGAAATTAAGTCTTCAGGAAACGCAACATGCTCTGACACAACGCTTTGGATGCGGCGAGCAAGAGGCTTACGATGCTGCGGCATTGGCAAACGGCAACTGGATTTTGGCGAAACGTTACGCTCAAGACCATGAGGATGAGCAACTTTATGCCAACATCTTCCAGAAATGGATGCGTTATTGTTTCAAAGGCGCACTGCCCGAACTCATTGATTTGGTGGCGAACGAAATAAAACCCCTCGGTCGTGAGAAACAAAAGGAATTTCTCGAATATGGATTGAATATATTCCATAACTCATTGTTATTCAATAACAATATGCCTGATGACGTGATGCTTCCCACCGATGAAAAGAACTTCACAAGAAACTTCGCGCCTTTCGTGCATAACAGAAACGTGGCGCAGATATGCGAGCTCTTCGAGGAAAGCATCAACCAGATAGAACGCAACGCCAATGCGTCTATTGTCTTCATGGATGACAGCTGTAAGATGTCTAAACTATTGAGAATCAAATGATGAAGACTACGACAAAAGTTATCTTGGCGGTGTTGAGCGGCCTCTTGATTGCCGCCGCGTGGCCTGTGAGAGGCCTCGTCCCGCTCGCATTCGTGGCCTTCGTCCCATTATTGTATCTGCAAGACAGACTTGGTGACAAAGAAAATCCTGAAAAAGGCAGTGTTTTCTGGCTTTCTTTCATCACTTTCGTGATATGGAACGCCCTGACGACATGGTGGGTGTGGAAAACCACCGCATTGGGCACCATCGGCATGATTGTGCTTAACAGCCTTTTCATGACAATAGTCTTTTGGGCTTACCATTTTGTGAAGACCCGTCTTTATGACAACAAAAAAGGTTATTATGTGCTGATAATCTTTGTGTTAGCCTTTGAATATCTGCATCTGCACTGGCAACTCAACTGGCCGTGGCTCAACCTTGGCAATGTGTTCTCGCACTACCACACATGGGTTCAATGGTATGAGTTCACAGGCATCGCCGGCGGCACTATCTGGGTCTTGACAGCAAACATATTGATTTACAAATTCTTGTGTTCGTCATTTCGAGCGGAGCATTCTTCCCCCCTGTCATTTCGAGCGGAGCGCAGCGGAGTCGAGAAATCCTCTTTTAGCAAAAAATATGCTGTTTTAACACTCTGCGTCTTATTTATCCCTCTGATAATCAGCAAGATACAATATCATTCTTATAAAGAGACCGGCGAAGCGGTGGAAATCATTGTGGTTCAACCTAATCTCGACCCTTATTCAGAGGAGTTTACCCTTAATCCGAGGCAAATAATGGAGCGAAACCTCTCAGTGGCGGCTCCTTTAGTGACCGAAAACACCCGTTTTGTGGTGAGTCCTGAATCGGCAGTACAAGAGGATATTTGGTTGGAACGAATTGATAAGTATTACTCTATCAGAGAGTTACGTAGATTTATCAACGCATTTCCCCAGACGTGTTACGTGATAGGTTTGAGTACTAACGGACTGGTGCCGGAAGGCTTTGAGAACGATTTCGCAGCACGACGATTCATCGACATCGACAAATATTTCTACTCTTACAATACGGCGGCACTCATCACCAAGAACTCCATCCAGATGTATCATAAATCGCGCTTGACACCCGGCGCTGAGGCTATGCCGTCGTGGTGGATTCTAAGGATGCTGAAAGACAGTGCCCTCGACCTCGGAGGTACCGTCGGGACATTGAAAAAAGACTCTGAAGCAAGAGTGTTAGTATTTGATAATCATAAAGTTGGCACCTTGATTTGCTACGAGTCGGTGTTTGGCGGATATGTCACGGAATTTGTCAGAAAAGGTGCCGATATGCTGTTCGTCATCACTAATGACGGCTGGTGGGGTAACTCTCCGGGACACAAACAACATCTGGAGTTCTCGAAACTGCGCGCCATCGAGACACGAAGAAGCGTGGCACGCTCAGCAAACACAGGCATCTCGGGGTTTATCAACCAAAGGGGCGACATCATTGCACAAAGCCGTTACTGGGAACAGACGGCCTTACGTAACACCTTAAAAACCAACGACAAACAGACGTTTTATGTCCGTTATGGCGATGTCTTATATAAGATTTCGGTCTTCCTGACAGCATTGCTCGTCGCACTGACCATTGTAAAACTAATCACCGGAAAACAATGGAAACACTGAATCTTGCACCGTTTCAAGGGATTACCGACGTCGTTTACCGCAATGTTTTCCGCAAGCATTTCCGCGGTATCGACAAATATTACACCCCGTTTTTCACCGGAATCCAGAAAGACAACTCGAAAATCCTGCGTGGCGACGAGATTTGCCCTGACTTTAACGATGTGAACACCATTGTTCCGCAAATTTTGAGTAACAAAGCGGAAGAAATAGTTAGATTTGCAAATCATTGTAAATCAATTGGTTATAAAGAATTTAACCTCAATATGGGATGCCCTTTCCCTCGTGTCGCCAACAAAACTCGAGGTTGCGGGCTTATGGCGGCTCCTGCTCGCGCCATTGAGATGCTGAAAGATGTGTCTCAGCATATCGAAGGAATCGGTTTCAGCGTCAAATGCCGGCTCGGATATTATGCCGATGACGAGATTTTGGCATTTGTTGATGCTTTTAACTCATTGAATTTCAGCGAAATAATCATCCATCCCCGCATCGGGAAGCAGATGTACACCGGCGAGGCGTCGCTCGACAAATTCAAAAAACTGATACCTGTTATCAATAAGCCTTTGGTGTATAATGGTGATATTTTCACCGTTGACAAATATCTACACGTCGCAGATTGCCTCAGCGATGCCAACAATAAAGTTTCGATAATGCTTGGACGTGGCCTGCTAACCAATCCTTTCCTTGCGGAAGACATCAAACATATTGATAATGAGACAGATAGAAAAGTTCGTCTGCATAATTTCGTCGTCGATCTGTACGCCGGGCGTTTGCGGCATGCCGGCGGAAGCCCTAAAATAATCGGTAGCATGAAAGAGCTTTGGAAATATATGATGAACATCTTCGATGACCCACAAAATGTTTGGCGTAAAGTAAAGAAAGTCAATCATTTGGATGAATATGAAGATGCTGTTGGGATAATATTTAACGAAAATAATCTGATAATATGAAACGTTTATTTAGCTTGTTGATTATCAGCATATTGCTGATTTCGTGCACCACAAAGCAACAGAAAGAGCTTGTGATTCTTTCGGTCAACGACATGCACGCGCATATTGAGGTCTTGCCCAAATTGGCTTATATTGCCGACAGTTTGCGCGCTATTTACCCGGAGCTTCTGGTCGTGAGTGCCGGCGACAACCGCACAGGCAACGCCTGCAACGACAAATATCCAGAGCATCCCAATCTGCCGATGATATCGTTGATGAACAAAATAGGGTTTGAGGCGTCGGCACTTGGCAACCATGAGTTTGACGGCAACATCGACGGGATAAGGTATTTCGTGCAAAACGCCGATTTCCCGCTCGTCTGCGCGAACACTTTCTTCACCGGCTATCCCGACATCGACCTTCCTGATTATGTCACCATTACAAAAAAAATCAACGGGAAAGACCTGAAAATCATCATCTTAAGCTTGATAGAGACCTCCAACGAGGGTCGTCCAAGCGCACATGTGAAAAACTTGCAAAACGTTGATTTTGTTGACGCTAAAGATAAAATCAAGGATTATCTCTATCTGCGTGACAGCTGCGACGTTTTTGTGCTTCTGTCGCATTGCGGAAAGTCGCAGGAGCTTGAATTTGCGGCGCAATATCCTCAGTTTGACCTCATTATCGGCGGTCATTCCCACGATTTATGGACTCAACAGTTCGACAACGGGGTGCTTTACACCCAGTCGAAGTATTATCTGAAGGCCACCACCGTCACGAAACTTAAAATCGTTGATGGGAAAGTCGTTTCAAAAGAAGCACAAGTTATTGATTTAACGAAAGTTAACAAAGTTGACGAAGCCGTCCGAAAGGAAGTTGACAAATACTATGCCGAGCCGGAGTTCCAGAAGGTGATAGGTCATGCCAAAACACCTTTCAACGACAAAAAAGCTCTCGGCGCATTTATGGCCGACGCTCAGCGTTATCTGACAAAAACAGATATTTCTATGCAGAATCCGGGAGGCGTGCGGTTCGATAATATGCATGGCGGCGACATCACCAAAGCCGACATCTATAATCTCGACCCATTTAATAACTCATTGGTTATCACAGAGATGACAGGCAAACAAGTGGAGGATTACTTAGTTATCGCATCAATAAAAGACCACAACTGCACTCATGTCTCAGGCATCACTTACACCATTGATTACGCGACATCGGCTGAGGGCAGCGGGCTATACACCTCCGCCAAGGCGTTTGTTGACGGCAAGCGCATCGATCCCGACAAGGTTTATAAAGTGACGATTAACAGTTACATGGCTCTTTGGGCCAAAGGCAATTGCTTGAGTATGAACGACAGCGGCCTGAATGCCAACGATGCCGAGTTTTTATATCTTAAAGACCATAAAGACATTGACTATCAAAATGTTAGCCGTTATGATATTAGAATAGTCGAAGAATAAATCGCATAAAAATGAAAATATTACTTATCCGTTTCAGCTCCATTGGCGACATTGTCCTGACTTCTCCCGTGATACGCTGCATCAAGCGGCAGATGGACGATGACGTTGAGCTTCATGTACTTACGAAAGATAAATTCGCAAGCCTGTCACATAACAACCCATACGTTGACAAGACTTTCGAGTATTCAGGCTCCATTCGTGAGGTTATCAAGGAACTGAAAAAAGAAGAATACGACTATATCGTTGATTTACAGAAGAATAACCGTTCCAAACGAGTTTGTCGCGCCTTACATTGCGAGCATCATTCCTTTCATAAGTTAGATTTCAAGAAGATGCTTCTCACCACGTTTAAAATCAACAAGTTACCCAAGGTTCACATCGTTGACAGGTATTTTGAGGCCGTCAAGCCACTTGATGTGAAAAACGACGGCAGAGGGCTTGAGTTCTACATCTCGGAGACGAACATGATGCAGGAGCCTGACCTCCCGGAGGAGTTCCGAAACGGTTTCTACGCCATTGTGGTGGGCGGCAGCTATAACACCAAGGTTATGCCTACCGACAAAGTCGTGAAAATCATCGAAAACCTTGACGAACCCGTGATTCTCCTTGGTGGTCCCGGCGACATGAAGCGAGCGAAAACCATAGCCGACACAGTCGGCGAAAACGTATGGAATCCTGTGGGGTTGCTTAATTTGGAACAGTCAGCCTCCATCGTCAAGATGTCGAAGGCAGTACTCACCGGTGATACCGGCATGATGCACATAGCGGCGGCGTTCAACAAGCCGATGGTGTCGGTGTGGGGCAACACGGTGCCGGAGTTCGGCATGTACCAATATTACCCGAAAAACTCCAACAATACATTGAATATCATGGAGATTAAAAACCTTAAATGCCGTCCATGCTCGAAATTGGGTTATAAGAAATGCCCCAAAGGACATTTCAAATGCATGCAAATGATTGATACTGATAAAGTTGTGATAAAGTTAAAAGATTAAAAGCCAATTCTTTGACTGCAAATAACCGGTGTCTGAAAAATTTTTATTTTTTTGTTGGAGGTAAAGATATTTTATGTATTTTTGCAGCGCGATTGAGGTCGGGTTCTACTAACGGTTAGGTAACGACACTCTCACTGTCGAAATAAGGGTTCGATTCCCTTACCCGATACAAAAAGCCTTGTAAATCTTCGATTTACAAGGCTTTTTCTCTACTCCCTACTCTCTACTCTTTTATCTTTTATCTGTTATCTGTTATCTTTCAACCAATTCACCACATTCCCTTCAATTCTCGTCTTGATGTCTTCAGTGTCGGCGGCTTTCTCAAACTTTTTGCCTGTCACTTTTTCGTAAAGCTCGATGTATCTGTCTGAGATGCCGGCGACTATTTCCGGTGTCATCTCCGGTACTTTCTGTCCCTCCTTGCCCTGGAAACCGTTAGCCATCAGCCACTCGCGGACGAACTCCTTCGAGAGTTGTTTCACAGGCATGCCTTTCGCGAAGCACTCCTCGTACTGTTCGGCGATGAAATAACGTGACGAGTCGGGGGTGTGAATCTCATCCATGAGGTAAATCTGGTCGCCAATCTTGCCGAACTCATATTTCGTGTCAACGAGGATGAGACCGTGTTTGGCGGCCACTTCAGTGCCTCTCTGGAACAGTTTGCGTGTTATGGCCTCAATCTGTTCATAGTCTTCTTTACTTATAAGTCCTTGACGGATAATCTCTTCCTTTGAGATGTCCTCGTCATGGCCTTCCTCGGCCTTCGTCGTTGGGGTGATGATAGGTTCGGCAAATTTCTGATGTTCTTTCATGCCGTCAGGAATCTGCACGCCGCAGATGGTATGCCGGCCGCTCTTATAGGTTCGCCATGACGAGCCTGTCAAATACCCGCGGATAATCATCTCCACCGGAAACGGCTTGCAGAGCCTGCCCACCGTCACCATCGGGTCGGGAGTGGCGATTTTCCAGTTCGGCACGATGTCGGTTGTCATGTCGAGAAACTCCGACGCTATCTGGTTGAGAATCTGACCTTTATAAGGTATGCCCTCCGGCAGAATCACGTCGAACGCCGAGATGCGGTCCGTCGCCACCATCACCAGATACTTGTCATCGATAAAATAAACATCACGAACCTTGCCGTGATACACTTTTGTCTGTCCTTCAAAATTAAAGTCGGTTCTTGTTAATGCTTTCATTTTTCTGTATTTTCTTCTAAATTTTCGTCATGATAAAATTTCTTGTACGCATTGACGATTTCCGTCACAAGTTTATGTCTAACCACATCTTTTTCATCTAAGAAAATGAACTCTATGCCCTTCACGTTTCCCAAGACATCGACAGCTTGCGGCAGTCCTGACGGTTGGTTTTTCGGCAGGTCGATTTGCGTCACGTCGCCGGTGATTACGAACTTCGCGTCGCGTCCCATGCGGGTGAGGAACATCTTCAGCTGTGCCTGTGTCGCATTCTGAGCCTCGTCGAGAATCACGAAGGCGTGGTCGAGGGTGCGTCCGCGCATGAATGCCAACGGTGCTATCTCTATGGTACCGTCTTCCATATAGCTCTGCAGTTTAGCCTGCGGAATCATATCGCGCAAAGCGTCGTACAAAGGTTGCAGATACGGGTCGAGTTTCTCTTTCAGGTCGCCGGGAAGGAAGCCGAGGTTCTCGCCTGCCTCCACTGCCGGACGCGTCAAAATGATACGTCTCACCTCTCGGTTTTTCAGGGCTCGCACAGCCAGTGCCACAGCGGTGTAGGTCTTACCCGTGCCGGCAGGCCCGATGGCAAACACCATGTCTTTGTTGCCTATAGCCTCCACCATCCGTTTCTGGTTTGCCGTTATCGCTTTGATTTGCAAGCCATTACGACCATACACCAGCACATCGCCATCCGACATGCTTGTCACATAGGCGGTCTCGCCATTGGCAACCATCACATCCTCAATCACTTGCGGGTTGACGCTGCCATAACGTTCCAAATGGTTGACAAGCGTATTCAGGCGGTCGAGAAAATAATTTACCTCCTCGTCTTCGCCAATCACTTTCACGAAATCACCACGCGCGATAATCTTCAACTTAGGAAACAAGTTTTTTATTATCGTAAGATGTTGATCCTTAGCACCATATAAGTCACTCGGATTGACGTTTTCTATCTGGACTATCTGTTCCGCCATCTGATTTTTTGATTAGATTTTAACCATTTTTCACTATGCAAAGATAAAAAATAAAAATTGTTCATAACTTTTTTATTTCAATAAAAATTTTTAAACAGAAAACTGTAATTTTGCATTTGTCAAACGACACATCTAAAAGCAGGGCGGAAAATTATGGCAATCATAACATTAACAAGCGATTGGGGCTTATCCGACTATTATGTGGCGGCGGTGAAAGGCACGATTTTGTCGATGCTTCCTGACGTCACCATTGTCGATATCACCCATAATATCGAGCCGTGGGACATTGCTTCAGCCGCTTTTATCATACGCAACTGCTATCGGAACTTCCCGGAAGGCACCATTCACATCATCGCGGTGGAGACGGAGGAATCGGCGGAGAAGCCGCATATAGCCCTCAAAGCCGACGGACATTATTTCATCGGCACCGACAACGACATCTTCTCCCTCATTTTAGGCGATATGCCATACGAAGCCGTCACCATCGAGGTGATTCAAGACTCCGATTATTTCACCTTCACCACACGCGACCGTTTTGTGAAAGTCGCCGCTATGATTGCCAACGGCAAGTCTTTCAGCGAGATAGGCAGGCCTTATCCCGTCATCCGCAAAAGCATCACCTTCCAGCCCACCATTGATGCCAACTCCATACACGGCATCATCACCTTCATCGATTCTTACGAAAACGCGGTGTCGAACATCACCAAGGAACTGTTCGAGAAAATCAGAAACGGCAGGAGCTTCGAGATTAAGGTGGGCAAATATGTCATCAACAAGATTTGTCGCAGCTACACCGAGGTGGCGGTGCCCGACATCGTGGTGCTATTCGGCTCCCACAGCTTCCTCGAGATAGCTTTAAATCACGGGAAAGCCGCGTCGTTGCTGGGTCTCTCCCGTGACTCCTCAGTGGATATCTTCTTCAAATAAGACTATTTGTCGCCATACGACGAGCCATCGAAGCAGTGTGTGCACATCTGGCATTTAGGCAAGCCGATAGCATGGCAGACATTTTCCAATGTATTGAATTTCAATGTATCCACGCCGATATGTTTTCTCAGCATCTCCACGAGGTCGGCATATTGTTTTGTGGAGGCATCGCTGTAAAGCTCAAGGTTTTTGGTGCTGTCGCCTTCCATCTCATTGATGCAACGACGTGTGATAAGCTCCAACTCATTCTTCGATGCGCTGAAATTCAAGAAGTTGCATCCGAAAAGCAAAGGCGGACAGCTGATGCGTATATGCACCTCCTTGGCACCATAGTCGTAGAGCATCTTCACGTTGTCGCGAAGCTGTGTGCCGCGCACTATCGAGTCGTCACAGAAAATGACGCGTTTGTCTTTCAACAAAGAGTGGTTCGGGATGAGTTTCATCTTCGCCACATGTTCTCTCTGTTCCTGATTCACAGGCATGAAGCTGCGCGACCATGTCGGGGTGTATTTTACGACGCTGCGGGTATAGGGTATGCTGGTGGCATGCGAATAACCGATAGCCATCCCTATTCCCGAATCGGGTATCGGAGCCACGTAATCGGCCTCCACATCGTCCATCTTGCCCATGGCAAAACCGCCACGATAACGCATCTCCTCCACATTGATATTCTCATAGTCGGATGCCGGGAAACCATAATAAATCCAGAGGAAAGAGCATATCTGCATCTTGTCGTTCGGTGCCAGCAGCCTGCTGACGCCGTTTTCCGTCACACGCACAATCTCGCCGGGGCCGACGTAACGTTCTGTTGAATAATCGATATTGATATAGCTGTGGCTTTCGGAGGCGACGACATAGCCTGTGTCGTTTTTCCCTATCACTATAGGCGTTCTGCCCCAAAAGTCACGGGCGGCGATGATGCCGTCGTCGGTGAGGATGAGCATCGAGACGGAGCCTCTCACCTTGCGGTAAACGTTCTGGATGCCATCGACAAAGTCTTTTCCTTGCGTGATAAGCAATGCCACGAGTTCCGTAGGGTTGGTGTCACCGTGACTCAACTCGGCGAAATGCTGTTTGTTGTCCAAACACTCCTGTTCCAGCTGTCTCAGGTTGGTGATTTTCGCCACTGTGACGATGGCGAACTTGCCGAGATGCGAGTTCACCACGATAGGTTGCGCATCGGTGTCGCTGATGATGCCGATGCCGCTGTTGCCCAAAAACTTTCCAAGTTCATCATCGAATTTCGTCCTGAAATACGAGCCTTTCAGACTGTGTATGGAACGGTGGAAAATATCGCCGTCGAAAGTGCAGATACCTCCTGATGATGTCCCAAGATGTGAATGATAATCAATGCCGTAGAAGAGATCCGTGATACACGGTCTCTTCGATACGATGCCAAAAAATCCGCTCATGTTATTAAATTTGAAAATTAAGGCGCAAAGATAATAAAAAGTTTGGTGTTTCCTGTCGGAAATTTTAAGTTTTTTTTACATGTTTTTTCTCTTCTTCTTAATCATCAGATAACCAGTTCCGAATGCCATAAGCATCAGTATGCCGTCACCAAGAGGGCTATTATTTGCATTTATGTCTTGTGTGATACCTCCAACGACAATATAAGGAATCCAAGGAAACTCATCATCCTCAGCGCGATAGGAATAATCCCAATTGCTCACTATGGCGTCAGTCTGGGCATTCGCACACAAGCTCATCATTATTGCGAATATAATCGATAATACTATCTTCTTCATCTCTTTATCATTAATATGTTTTACTTATCTGACAACAATTTTACGAGTCTTTATTTCACTTCCGGTTACCCTGAAGATATAAACTCCTTTTGCCGGCACGCTTATTTTTCGGGTGCCGCTAATCACAGTGTTCACCACCATTCTTCCGGCGATGTCGAACACATGCAGTTCACCCTCGCCACTCACGAGCACATCGTCACCGTCTTGATACAAGAAACTGTCAGTGTCGTCGTTGTAATCAGGTTTGTATTGCAGGCGCACTAAAAAACGTTCTTCCTTGTCTTGGGGAGAGCCTATGAACTTATATTCCTCGGCGGCGAGCATGTCGATGTCCTCACCTGTTTTTATGGCTGTTCCGTCCTCCAGAGTCGTTCCCCATTCGCCTTTGTTCGACAGACGGTAGAACCCTGTCGCTAACAAGTCACCGTTAGCTATGGCGCAATCATCGCCACCTTCGTAAATGTCATGCGTATATGGGTTTCCGATGAGATTCCATCCTTGTAATTTGTTGTCGTCATCATCGGTGCAAGTGACGTAACAGCTCACGTCTTCAGTGACAATATCACCCGTATATTGAACTGTTAAATCACTTCCGTTGCGATACAGATAGCCGCGGCCGTTTTCCAACACATCACTCGTAAAGAGGCTGCTGTTGCCGTTGAAGCTGCCCCAGGTGTGATGAGGCTCGTCGTAGAGTAGCAGATCGAAGTTATACGGATATACCAATGGCGTGACAAGATTTGTTTTTGTCCTGATATCAGGCTCATTGACAGGCGAGGATATAGTGTACCAGCCGCCATAGGCACTTTTTTCGTTCGTTTCTTTCGACGCGGCTTTTATGGTCTTCATCATCGTCACTTCAAAAGGTTTGCCGTTGTAAACAAGCTGTCCGCCCTCTTTGATAAACAATGCGCCGTATCGTCCGAATTGCACGGTTTTTGCGTTGATGGTCGCCACGCTCTTGCTGTCGATTATCAAGGGTGCGTTGATATGCTAAACGTCCTCTTCTTCATAAATGGCACCATTCCATTCGTTTTGTTTGTTCCAATGCAAGGAAGTACTCAGTTGCACCTCTTGTTTTTCGGATTTAATCAGCCAATAATAGTCATCGTTGTCGCTTCTGAAATTATCCTCATCACCCCAGTCATTGCCTTTAAGACCGCTTGTGATGTCGCCTGAGCTGTTTCTCGACACACCGATAAGAGTGTTTTTGTCAAGCGGTCCGCTGACAGTGATTTTGTCTTTTGTACCTTCCAAAAAGACGTTCATTTTCTGGGAATCGCCGATATTGTCACAAATATATACATAACCTTGCACAATCAATGTTCTGCCGTTATTGACGAATATTCCTCCTGTGTTATCGCTCACGTTTCCTCTAATCGTGCAGTCTTGGAGCGAGAGAGTTCCCTGATACAGACAAATGCCGCCGCCGTTACCTCTTGTTTTACCGCCTGTTATAGTACCTGAGCCATTAATTGTCAGATTGGCGTTTCTCTCAACCAAGAGTACATATCCTTCAGACATATAATCTGAGTCTTGCAAACCGCGGTCGATAGTATGGCCGTTCAGATTCAAAACGACGGTGCCATTAACTGTCAATGCGCCCTCAGACTCCTTATCTGAATAATCGGTGTTCAGAGTGATGTTTCTTGTAACAGTGCCATTTGCTAATAAGGTCTTCAAATCTCCCCAGCTTGCCATTTCCGCCACCGTGATGCCTTGCACCGTTGTTGACCCTGCATACTCATGTGATTTCGCGCTTATGGTAACATCGTAAACGCCGTTTTCTCCGATTGTTTCGACAGTGTAATCAGTGTCTTCGACCATTGTTTTTCCGTAATATGTGACAGTGGGTCTTATCGGCAAGGTGTAGATGTCGATTGCATTCAAATCCACTACAGCACCCGGCACGAAAAATTCTTTATCGGTATAATCTCTTTCATATCTTTTCAAGATAAAGCCGGAAGGAATCTCTTTCTCTGACACAAACGCCGGAGTGCCTTGTTCGTCGCCATTGTTTATTCTACGAGTGTAATATGCTGATTCCCAGCCTGTTAAAGGTTCAAGGTCGGACGGCAGATGGAAGGTGCCGAAAACCGTTGTCTTGTCGTGGTCGATTGCCATATGTGCCTGTGTGCAGTTGATGATATTTGTCCGGGTTGCGGAATTTTCCACACAACTGACGATACCGGCGGCATGTCTGTCTTTTTCAGCCGTCTTGATTGTGCCGTCAACGCTAAGGTTTTTGATAGTCGCGCCGTCCACAATCACGAATGGTGCCGCATATTCCTTCTCAGCGTCAAGCTGAAGTGTGAGTGTGTTCCAGTTGCCATCAAAGGTGCCGCGAAAAGGTTTGACGGTTGAGAAAAGCTCTCCTGTAAACTCTCCGGCCATTGTCATCACATTGATGTTGTTGTCAATTCGGACAAATTTGCCAGCATAGTCATAATTTCCGACAACGCTTTCGGCGAAGGCGTCCCAATCGTCTGCATTCAGTATCACATAAGGGTCGTCTTCAGTGCCGTTGCCTCCTCCTGAAAAATTGGCTTGTCCGAAGGCAAATGTGTTGAATAACATTATTAAGCAGGTAAAAACCCAATACTTTTTTTTACAATACTTTTTCATTTTTCCAAATAATTATTGAAATAAAAACTCAATAAAAAAATTCTAAAAACAACATTATCAAAAAAAAACTATAAAAAATGCAAAAAAACGGTAAAAAAGTGTAAAAAAATGTAAAAATTCAAATACAAACCTTTGTTTTTGGCATTATTTGATTATTTGTATTTGGATATAAAAATCAAAAAAGGTTTCAGGGGGAACAAAAAAGAGAGACGGAAATGTTTCCGTCTCTCC
>FLNY01003113.1_pt1 | contig 61275 bp, 47 predicted proteins | sample 1140381 | NCBI WGS metagenome assembly FLNY01 (sample SAMEA3878172, study PRJEB12797) | bioreactor metagenome | biome: Moose rumen | place: Sweden | collected 2011-10
AGATTATTCAGCGGTTGGGTATCTCGGGCGTGCTCACCGAGACCTACACATGGCGGAGCAAAGCCACCGACGGGCACAGTGGAACACAGATAGACCTGGTCATAGAGCGAGCGGACCGTTACATCTACCTCTGCGAGATGAAATTTTCTGAAGAAGTTTTTGTCATTACCAAAGACTATGAGGACACACTGCGCAGAAGAATGACCATCTTTCGAGAAGAGACAAAAACACGCAAGACGTTGCTCACGACTCTCATCACCACATACGGTGTGAAACCAAACATTCACTCGGGCATCGTACAGCGAGAAGTGCTTATGGACGACCTCTTTGCACCACTCGGACCAGGGGCGGGCCTCCATGAATAAAGCAAAACTAAAATAAGTGCAATGATAGCAACCTACAAAAAACATAAGAAATGAATTATGCATTGATTATCGCCGGTGGTTCCGGAAACCGTATGGGACAAGACATTCCCAAGCAGTTTATCAACGTCTATGACAAACCGGTGCTGATATACACCCTGGAGAGTTTTCAGAGGCACCCTATGGTCGATGCCATCGTGGCCGTATGTCTCGACGGCTGGCACGACGTGCTCCGCGCATACGCTAATCAGTTTAATATCACCAAACTGCAACGAGTCGTTCCGGGAGGCAAGAGTGCACAAGAGAGCATCCGTAACGGTGTCTATGCCCTGGAGGGGGAAGCTGCCGATGACGACATCGTCATCGTTCACGACGGTATACGTCCGTTAGTGGACGACACGGTGCTGACAGATGTCATACAGAAAGCTAAGACCTACGGCAACGGCGTGACCTCGCTGCCCTACAACGAACAGATATTCATTGTAGACAAAGATGACGGGAACACCACCAGACAATATATCCCGCGTGAGACATTGCGACGTGTGTCCACGCCACAAGCCTACAAATACAGACGGATAGACGATGCCTACCATGAGGCGTTTGAAAAAGGCATAGGCATCCTCGGGTCTGCCTACACGAACACCATGATGGTTGAGCTAGGCGAGACCCTCTATTTCGCCGCAGGCTCGGACAAGAACATCAAGCTAACCACCAAGGATGACCTGGAAATGTTTAAAGCCTACATAAAGATGGACAAGGACACGTGGCTGAAGTGAGAAAAGCATGAACAAGCAACATCCATTATACCAAGAAGACCTGAGACAGATACTCCTGACCGACGGTCTTGACAGGCTCAAAGGCAAGCACATCCTGATGACGGGGGCTACAGGGCTGATAGGCGTATGCCTGACTGACACCCTGATGCGCTTGAACCGGCAGAGGGGGGCAGACATCACCATCTATGCCTTGGGGAGAAGCAGGGAGCGGGCCGTCTCACGGTTAGGCGATTATTTCGGAAAACCCCATTTCCACTTTGTCGAACAGGACGCGTGCCAGCCCCTTCCGGAGCTGCCAAGGCCCGACATAATCATCCCCCTGGCATCAAACACCCATCCGCTGGCCTATTCCCTGTATCCCATAGAGACCATCAGCACCAACGTCAAGGGGACTGCGTTTGCCCTGGAAGCAGCCGTCAGAAGCGGGGCCACGGTGCTATACCCCTCTTCCGTGGAGGTCTATGGCAATGCCTGGGGCGAAGACATCTTCTCGGAAAACGATACAGGACAACTGAATCTGGCTACGGCACGGTCCTGCTATACCGAGTCGAAACGGCTGAGCGAGGCTCTCTGCCAGTCGTTCGTCGCCGAGAGGGGTGCAAAGGTGAAGATCGTCAGGCTGAGCCGCGTCTTCGGCCCTACAATGCTGATGGACGACAGCAAGGCTTCTTCACAGTTTATCGTCAAAGCCCTTCAGGAAGAAGACATAGTGCTGAAGAGCAAGGGCGAGCAGCTGTTCTCTTACACTTACGTGGCCGATGCCGTAGGAGCCATGCTGCATGTCCTACTTCATGGCGAGAACGCCGCAGCCTACAACGTATCCTGCGAGTCCTGCAACGTGAGACTGAGAGATTTTGCGCTGCTTTGCGCCAGATGGGCAAAACGCGAGGTGGTCTTTGAGTTGCCATCGGAAGCAGAACAGAAAGGTTTTTCCATTGCGATGCGGGCAGTCCTCGACAACAGCAGACTGAAGGGCTTGGGGTGGCTGCCAAAGTACAGCATGGAGGATGCCGTATCGCGCACATTAGACATTTTGAAGGAGCCATGAACAATCCCTATCTGCAGCAATTCAAGGAGCGGCAGCTCCGCATCTGCCAGCTGAAGCAGCTTTCCATCCTCGGAGAGATAGACCGTATCTGCCAAAAACATCAGATTGGCTACTGGCTCGACGGCGGCACGCTACTGGGGGCGGTGCGACATCAGGGATTCATCCCCTGGGATGACGATATTGACATTGCCATGCGGCAGGAGGACCTCGACCGCTTCATCAGCGTTGCCGCTGACGAGCTTCGCGAGGGCTTGTTTCTTCAGACCCCGCAGAATGAGCCGCAGTCGAAAGAGCCAATTGTCAAGGTGCGAGACCTGAACTCCTTTTACGTGGAGGGTAACGACAACTTTGCCGCAGACTACCAGAAAGGGCTCTATGTGGACATCTTCCCGATGATGGACTATCCCACCCTGTCACGCAAGACGGTCAAGCGCATCACTCTTGGCATTTCCAAGAGCTATTCCATCCTTCACAAGGCTCACTACTACTCGTTGCGTTCATTCGCCGAGTTTTTCTGGTTTGGCGCAAAGTACCTTGTGAACAAGTGCCTCTGGAACATTCTATGTGCCATACGTCCAAAAGATACCTATCTTTCCAACACTCTCATCAACAATGGCTATGGCATCATGCACCGACGCGACAGCGTGTTCCCGCTTTCCACCATACTGTTTGAAGGAAAGACTTTCCCCGCTCCCGCCAATCCCGATGCCTATCTCTCGGACCTGTACCACAATTACATGGAGATACCACCCAAGGAGAAACAGGCCATCCACTCCGTATTCATGATGCCCGAACTGATATGAAACATCCCGCAAAAACAGACGTGGCGGTGCTGCTGCTGTTCTTCACCCGCAGCGACACGTTCCAACGAGTGTTTGACGAAGTGAAGAAGGCACGGCCGTCGAAGCTGTTCCTCTATCAGGACGGGCCACGCGGCGAGCGCGACATGGCGGGCATCGAGGCCTGCCGACGGATTGTCAGCGACGAGCAGATAGACTGGGAGTGCGAGGTGCACCGCCAGTACTTGGACCATAATCAGGGCTGCGACCCATCGGGCTTCCGGTCCCACCAGTGGGCCTTCTCACTGGCCGACAAAGTCATCGTGCTTGAAGACGACGTAGTGCCTTCGCAGTCGTTTTTCCCTTTCTGCAAAGAGATGCTCGACCGCTATGAGCACGACGAGCGCATCTCAATGGTGGCCGGCTTCAACATCGACGAGGTGACGAGCGACTGTGGCGACGACAGCTATTTCTTCACCACCGCCTTCTCCATCTGGGGCTGGGCATCCTGGCGACGGGTGGCCGAACGATGGGATGCCTCCTACTCGTTTATGCGTGACCCGGAGAAGCACCGCCGACTGGAAACCATCGCTCGTGAGCGCCACCTGCGCAGCGACATGATGCAGATGTTTCGCGACCATAGCCAGAGCGGCAAGGAGTATTTCGAAACCATCTACTGGGCCGACATGCTGCTGCACAACTCGCTGGCTGTGATGCCCTCAACGAACCAAATCAACAATATCGGACTAATGGCCGACTCCACCCACTTCTCGGCCGAGCTGAAAACCACTCCCCACCGCCTGCGCCGAATGTTCACTATGGGTCGTCACGAGTTAGAGTTCCCCCTGCGCCATCCGCAGACCGTCACCGAAGACAAAGCCTACATTGAACGACTCTACAAGGCTAACGCCTGGAATCACCCTTGGATAAAAGTACAAAACTCATTGGAAGAATTGTGGCTGAACCTGCGCTACGGCAACTTCAGCCGCATTGGAAAAGCCCTTAAGAAGCGGTTACGCAAGTGGACGGGACGCAACAAGCACCAATAGCGTTTGACTGCCCTCACTTGTAACATAAGCGTACCAATGGCTCTATAGCTGTTGGTACATATTCTTTTATACTTTGTCCTAAACGTACCCGCTGCCGTATCTCAGTGCTGCTCACATCGAGCAACTCCGTGTCGACCACCTGGACATTCTGGGGCAATTGTGTACAATCGATATCGCTGCCGCGGCGCGGATAGACCACCACCCGGTGTTCGCGGAGAATGTCCTGCGCGCGATACCACTGCGGGAAAAGCTGCCAGTTGTCGGCCCCAATCAACAGTGTGAAGGCGTCATCGGGAAAGTCTTCCTTCAGCCGTTGCAGCGTGTTCCAGGTGTAGCTGGGCTTGGGCAGGTGCAGCTCATAATCAGAGGCCACGATGCCCGCCTCGCCATACAGGGCGATGCGGGCCATCGCGAAGCGCAGATAGTCGTCAAGGAGGTCGTTGCGCCCCTGCTTCAGCGGATTCTGTGGCGACACCATGAGCCACACCTCGTCGAGTTGCGCCAATTGGCGTAGCTGCCGTGCCAGGGTGATGTGCCCATTGTGGATGGGGTTGAACGAGCCCCCGAAGATGCCGATTCTCATGTTTTTTTTATTTTAGTGCGGGCTGGTTTTTTTTCTTATGTTGCGTTGGCAACGCATCATACCAGGACGGCGGGTGCTATCGCGCACAAATGGCACGCGCCATCTCGTTGAGCGTGAGGCATTGGCTGCGACTGATGGTCTTCTTCTCGTTATGATGCTCCCAAGGAGCGAGGATAAGAATCCTGCCTTCGGCGCAGGCCTTCATCAACAAGCCGCCGGGCTTGGCTAACTCCGTGAATCCATTTTCCTGTAGATAAATCAATGGAAACCCCTCTTTATAGGCAGCATGCATAACCTCTTTCTCGCCCGGTGAGATAGAAGGTGACACCAATACGGCACCGCGTCGGCAGGCAGCAAGGCATGCAGCGACCTTTGCTTCTATCTGTGCAGGAGTGAGGCTTCGTGAACATTGCACCGGAACCAGCTCAGGACGGTCGACCAAGAAACGGTTACCAAGGGACGAGAACGTGAAAGGCCCTACCTTGAGGTTGCGCTGAACGTGGAAAAGGTCAGGGTGCTCGCGCTTCATGAGCAGACGACGTGGATTGTCAGCCAGATAGTTCAGCCACCGCTCCATCTGCCCCGCCTGCATGAGCAACCGGTCATTATAGCCCCTGGCAAAGAGCATGCCGTGGGTACGGTCCTCGCCTCGCCGGTCACGTTTCTGTCCTGTTTGTTGCGTTGGCAACGCAACATACTGAACGGCGGGAAGGCCAAGTACCAACTGGCGGTAGTGGCGGTTACAGCTCTGCTTAAACCCACGAAGAGCCATGCCTAAGGGTTTGTCCATCTTCTCTTTAACGAAAAGAATACCGTGAAGATGGTCGGGCATCATCTGCAACGCCACGACAGCTATCTCGGGATGATGGTCGGAACACGCCCACCATTCCTGCTCAACCTTGAAGCCCAGGTCGGTGTATCGTATGGCAGGAACGTCGGGGCTGCCTTCGGGGGCGTCGCTCCTGCCCACGACTTCACCGAAAAGCGGCCGGCGTCCTTCTGTCACCATCGTAATCATATACATCTGGCGGTCGGCATAGTCGTTCCACAAGGCACGGCGCAGCATGGAGGGTTTCTTCTGGCCGGCAAAGGGCTGCTGCTTTCGGAAGGTCTCTTCATTCATACTCTTTTCCCGTTAGACTTATGGTTACTAAGTTTTTTGTCGCTAAGCATTCTGCTGGCTGGCTTGTGGCGTTGTCTGGCTTGTGGCGTTGTCTGGTTTGTTGCGTTGTCTGGTTTGTTGCGTTGGCAACGCAACATACTGAACATAGGGGATTACTGCCGGGCAAGGAAGGCAGACACTAAGGCCAGGGTCTCTGCCTCTGCCGCCTCCAGGTCGTCATTGACGACGATGTGGTCGAACTGTGGGGCGAAGGTCAGCTCGTATTCGGCCTTGGCCAGACGGTTCTCGATGGCCTCGGGCGTGTCGGTGCCGCGGCCTTCGAGGCGGCGGCGCAGTTCCTCGACCGACGGGGGCTGGATGAACAGGCTCATGGCCCGCTCACCGTAGAAGCGCTTGATGTTGATGCCCCCCTTCACGTCGACATCGAAGACGACGTTCTGTCCGGTGTCAATTTGCCGTTCTACCTGCGCCTTCAGCGTGCCGTAGAAACGGTTCTCGTAGACTTCCTCGTACTCCAGGAATTCATCATTCTCTATCCTTTCGCGAAACTCCTCGGGCGAGAGGAAGAAATACTCCACCCCGTCCTGTTCCGTCCCACGCGGAGCGCGGCTGGTGCACGAGATTGAGAAACTGAGCCTCAGCTCCGGGTGTTCCTTCATCAGCCACTGCACGATGGTCGACTTGCCGCTGCCGCTCGGTGCAGATACTATCAGCATTTTCCCTTTATCCATAACTCTGAACTCTAAACTATGAACTACCTACAGGACATTGAGCACCTGCTCCTTGATCTGCTCAAGCTCGTCCTTCATCTGGACGACGATGTTCTGCATCTCGGCCTGGTTGGACTTCGAGCCGGTGGTGTTGATTTCACGGCCTATCTCCTGGGCGATAAAACCGAGCTTCTTGCCCTGTCCGTGACCGTCCTGCATGGTCTCGCGGAAGTATTTCAGGTGGTTCTTCAGACGCTGCTTCTCCTCGCTGATGTCGAGCTTCTCGATATAGTAGATGAGCTCCTGCTCCAGACGGTTCTTGTCGTATTCCACGCCGGGAATCTGCTGCAGGCCGTCGACGATGCGCTGGCGGATTTTCTCCACACGCTGCTTCTCGTAGGGCTCAATCTCGAGCATCAGACGCTCGATGTTGTCAATCTTCTCAGCAAACTTCTTCTCCAGCGCGTCGCCCTCCTGCCGACGGAAGTCGACGAGCGCGGCGACGGCCTGCCCGACAGTCTGGCGGGCGACGGCCCACTCCTCGTCGGTGAGTTCCTCCTGCTCGGTCCTAGTCAGCACGTCTGGCATGCGGGTCAGCGTGTACATCCAGTCCTGCGGCTCGGGGATGCCGACGCGCAGAGCGACGTCCTTCAGCTGACGGTAATAGTTCTCCATGAGGGCACCGTTGACGGGTGTGGCCTCGACGCCCGTGTCGCGCTCAATCCAAAGCGAGAAGTCGACCTTTCCGCGCTCCAGCGCAGAGGCTATCATCTGTCGAATCTCCATTTCCTTCTCGCGATAGAGCGGGGCGATGCGGGTCTGCAGGTCAAGTTGCTTGGAGTTGAGCGACTTCACCTCGGCTTTGATTTTCTTGTCCTTATAGACTACGACAGCCTTGCCGTAGCCGGTCATTGATTGAATCATTTCTTTACACCATATTTATTGTATGACACGTTTTCAGGTTTCCATTTATCTTTCGGCTGGAGCTGCTCGTCGGGGTAACCGATGATGACCATGCTGAGCGGCATGACGGTCTCAGGCAGCGAGAGCAGCCGCTGCGTATCCTTGTAGCGGTTGTCCATAGGCCACTGGGCGGTCCAGACGGCGCCCAGCCCCATGGCATGGGCGGCCAGCAACAGGTTCTCGGTGGCGGCCGACGCATCCTGGATCCAGAATTCCTGTCCGCGGCCCTCACCGGTCTTGCCGAGATCGCCGCAGACGACGATGAGCAGGGGCGACTGGCCTGCCTGACGCGACAGCTGGCTGATGAGCTGGCGGTCAGTGACGACGACGAAGTGCCACGGCTGGCGGTTCATGGCCGACGGGGCCGCCATTGCCGCACGCAGCATGGTCTCTACCTTGACGTCCTCGACGGGCGTGTCCTTATACTTGCGGATACTGGTGCGTGAGAGGATGGTCTCCAGCGTACTTCCGCTCTGGTTCTTCTTTTGGCAGCACTCCTTTTTCTGTTCGCCACCGGCCTTCTGGCAGCAGTCCTGTGCCAAGGCGAGCCCTGTGCTCATCCCGAGCGCGAGGGCCAATGTCATGATTTTCTTGTTCATCTTCTGCATAATATTTTGGCAAAGGTACGAAAAATAATGCTGACGGCCAAAAAGAAAGTCATTTTTTTGCAGCGCACACCTGACATAAAGCACGGGAAGAGCCGCTAAAAATTATTTCACCGTCAGTGAAATAGTGTTCACCGTCAGTGAACAATCGTTCAATGTCATTGAAAGAGTATTCACTGACGGTGAAATAATTTTGCGCGGGCGTCTCATTTGCTTTTAATAGTTAATTTGTGAAAAAGCAACGGCTGTTTGCAAAAAAAGTAGTACCTTTGCAATCTTAAATGTATTATAAGGAGAAAGACAACATGTCGTGCATACTGCATATTGAGACCAGCACCAGCGTCTGTTCGGTGGCCGTCAGCGAGGATTCGCATGTTATCTTCCAACAGGAAGACCACAGCGACCAGAAAGGCAGCAGTGCCGAACGACTGGGGCCGATGGTCGACGAGGCCATGTCGTTCACCGACAGCCACGCCATCCCCTTCGACGCCGTGGCCGTCAGTTGCGGGCCAGGCTCCTACACGGGCCTGCGCATTGGCACGTCGATGGCCAAGGGCATCTGCTACGGGCTCGACCTGAAGCTCATCGCCGTGCCCACGCTCGAGCTGCTCTGTGTGCCCGTGCTGCTGAGGGAGATGGTCGATGACGACGCCCTGCTATGCCCGATGATCGACGCCCGCCGCATGGAGGTCTATGCCGGCATTTTCGACCGCGCGCTGCGGCCTGTCCGTGAGATTCAGGCCGACATCGTTGACGGCGAGACCTACAGGCAGTGGCTCGACGCGAAGCCCGTCTATTTCTTCGGCAACGGGGCGAAAAAATGCATAGAGACCATCAACCACCCCAATGCCCGCCTGATTGAAGGCATCGAGCCCCTGGCGCGGTGGATGCAGCCCCTGGCCGAGCGCCGTCTCATCAACGGACAGACGGAGGACGTGGCCTATTTCGAGCCGGCTTACCTGAAGGACTATGTGGCCAAAATGCCAAAAAAACTGATTTAAGACTATGACGATGAACATACAAGGATTAGACTACAACACCAGGCGGGAAGCTCTGCTGATGCCTGAATACGGACGCGAGATTCAGAAGATGGTCGACGTGGCCATCTCGCTGCCCGACCGCAACGAGCGGTTGCTCTGTGCCAAGACCATCGTCAGACTGATGGAAACCAAGGTGCCGCAGATCCGCGAGAACGTCGACTATCAACAGACACTCTGGGACCATCTCTACCTGATGAGCCACAAGCAGCTCGACATCGACTGGCCCTTCGACGTCAGCGGTGCAGAGAAGATTCACTCGAAGCCTGCTCCCATGCCGCTGCCGCAGAACGAGATACGGCTGCGCCACTACGGCCAGCTGGTGCGCAAACTATGGGACAAGCTGAAGACCATGCCCGAAGGCGAGGCGCGCGACGAACTGGCCCGGCTGACGGCCAACCAGATGAAGCGCGACCTGGTGCAGTGGGGCCACGGAAGCATCGACGACGAGAAGGTGGTCGACGATCTGGCCCGCTTCACCGACGGCGTCATCCAGATCGACCTCAGTTCGTTCAGCTTTGAGCGCTTCATGCCCGAAGCTGAGCCCACCACCAAACGTAACGGTAAGAAAAAGAAGTAGTTCTCAAGGGGCATGGCATCATTCATCATCGAAGGCGGACATCCGCTGAGCGGTACTATCATCCCGCAGGGCGCCAAGAACGAGGCTCTGCAGGTCATCTGTGCCACTCTGCTGACCAGCGAACCTGTCACGATTTCAAACATCCCCGACATCCGCGACGTCAACAACCTCATCCAGTTGCTCCGCGACATGGGGGTCAAGGTCACACCTACCGAACCTACAACACCTACTACACCTACAACGCCTACCGAACCTACCCAAGGTAAGTGCAGTAGGTTCGGTAGGTGCAGTAGGTCGTTTACTTTCGAAGCCTCATCCCTGAACCTCGACTACCTGCAGAGCGACGAGTTCGTGGAGAAATGCTCGCACCTGCGCGGCTCAGTGATGATGATCGGTCCGCTGCTGGCGCGCTTCGGCAAGGCTGTCATCGCCAAGCCCGGCGGCGACAAGATCGGGCGCCGCCGACTGGACACCCACTTCCTCGGTTTCGAGCGACTGGGCGCACAGTTCAGCCACGTGCCTGAACGCGGCGTCTACCAGATCTCGGCCAACCGCCTGCATGGCACCTACATGCTGCTCGACGAGGCCTCGGTCACGGGCACGGCCAACATCGTCATGGCGGCCGTCATGGCCCGAGGCACCACCACGATATATAACGCCGCCTGCGAGCCTTATGTGCAACAGCTCTGCCGCATGCTCTGCCGCATGGGCGCACGCATCAGCGGCATCGGCTCCAACCTGCTCACCATCGAGGGCGTCGACCGCCTTGGCGGCACTAATCACCGGTTGTTGCCTGACATGATTGAGGTGGGCTCATTCATCGGCATGGCAGCCATCGTCGGCGACGGCATCCGCATCAAGGACGTCTCGCTGAAGGATCTCGGCATCATCCCCGACACGTTCCGTCGCATGGGCATCCGCATCAAGGTGGAGGGCGACGACCTCTTCATCCCGCACATGCGCCACTACGAGATCCAGTCGTTCATCGACGGCACTATCATGACGCTTGCCGACGCACCCTGGCCCGGACTGACGCCCGACCTGCTGTCGGTGCTCATCACCGTGGCCACACAGGCCCGCGGCTCGGTACTGTTCCATCAGAAGATGTTCGAGAGCCGTCTGTTCTTCGTCGACAAACTCATCGACATGGGTGCCCAGATCATCCTCTGCGACCCCCATCGCGCCGTCGTCGTCGGTCACGACCGCAAATTACAGCTCAAGGCTGGCCGCATGTCGAGTCCCGACATCCGTGCCGGCATTGCCCTGCTCATCGCGGCTCTCAGTGCCAAGGGCACCAGCCGCATCGACAACATTGAGCAAATCGACCGCGGCTACGAGCATATCGAACAGCGTCTCAATGCCCTCGGCGCCCGCATAACCCGTCAGCCCTAACCCACTCACCTACCAAACCTGCTAAAGAATGATCCGCCCCGAAGAAGTCTATCGCATCGGCCGTCTCGGCAAGGCCCACGGCGTCAAAGGCGAACTGTCGTTCCAGTTCGACGACGACGTCTTCGACCGCGCTGACGCTGACTATCTCATCCTGGAGGTCGACGGCATTCTCGTGCCCTTCTTCATCGAGGAATATCGCTTCCGCTCCGACTCCACGGCCATTCTCAAGCTCGAGGACATCGACACGCAGGAGCGGGCCCGAGAGCTGACCAACTGCGACGTCTTCTTCCCCCGCGCCCTGACCCCGCAGGACGACGAGCAGGAACTCCGCTGGAGCTTCTTCGTAGGTTTCGATTTGGTTGAAGCTGATACCGGCCGCTCCGTCGGCCGCATCGCCCACGTCGACGACACGACTGCCAACATCCTCTTTGAACTGGAGGACGGGCGCCTCATCCCCGCTGCCGAGGAGCTCATCACCGACGTCGACCACGACCACAAAACCATTACCATCGCCCTCCCGGAAGGGCTGCTTGAACTATGAAAAAACAAATTGCAATATTAGGCTCAACAGGCAGCATCGGCACGCAGGCCCTCGAGGTCATCAGCGAGCACGAGGATCTCTATGAGGTCTATTGTCTGACGGCTAACAACAAGGTGGAACTGCTGGCTGAGCAGGCCCACAAATACAAGCCGGCCGCCGTCGTCATTGCCAATGAACAGAGGCGCGACGAACTGGTGAGGCTCATGCAGGACATGCCCGACGTGAAGGTCTATGCCGGAGCACGGGCTCTTGACGAGATTGTTGAGGCCGAGCCCATCGACATGGTGCTCACCGCCATGGTGGGCTTTGCCGGGCTCTCACCCACCATCCATGCCATCAAGGCCCACAAAGCCATTGCCCTGGCCAACAAGGAGACGCTTGTCGTAGCCGGCGAACTGATCTGCCGTCTGGCCATCGAGAACCGCGCCGCCATCCTGCCCGTCGACTCGGAGCACTCGGCCATCTTCCAAAGCCTCGTCGGCGAGGACGGAAACCCCATCGACAAGATTCTTCTGACAGCCTCGGGCGGTCCCTTCCGCACGAAGTCGATGGATGAGATTGCCCACGTGACAAAGGCTGACGCCCTGCGCCATCCGACGTGGGACATGGGCGCCAAGATCACCATAGACTCGGCTTCGATGATGAACAAGGGCTTCGAGGTCATCGAGGCTAAATGGCTGTTCGGCGTCGAGGCCTCGCAGATTCAGGTGCTCGTCCATCCGCAGTCGATTGTCCACTCGGCCGTGCAGTTCCAAGACGGCAGCGTCAAGGCTCAGCTGGGCGTGCCCGACATGCGGTTGCCCATCCAGTATGCCTTCTCCTATCCACAGCGCCTGCCCTTGAGCGGCGAGCGACTCGACCTGTTCCGGGCGCAGCATCTCGACTTCTTCGAGCCCGACCTCAAGAAGTTCCGCTGTCTGGCCATGGCCTACGAGGCCATCCGTAGCGGCGGCAACATGCCCTGCATCGTCAACGCTGCCAACGAAATCGTGAACCGCGCCTTCCTTGAGGATCGCTGCCGTTTCCTCGAGATGGGCGACATCATTGCCGAGACCATGCAACGGGCCACATTCATCCAGCGCCCCACCTACGACGACTACGTCGCCACCGACGCCGAGGCACGGCGCATCGCTGAAGCGATGCTTAAGGGAAGAGTGAATAGTGAAAAGTGAAAAATTTGCTACCGCTGTCCCCACGTGAAATGATTAAACAAAAATAATATTTGAATAGAAAGAGAAGTGCGGAAGCAAATTTTTCACTTTTCACTATTCACTTTTACTTAAATAAAATGGAAATATTTCTGATCAGACTACTCCAGTTCCTGCTCGCCATCAGCCTGCTGGTGCTGCTCCATGAGGGCGGTCACTTCTTCTTCTCAAAGCTGTTCGGCGTGCGCGTTGAGAAATTCTATCTGTTCTTCGATGTCACCGTTGGCAAGTGGACGGGTAAACTGTTCCACTTCAAGCCTAAGACGAGTGACACCGAGTACGGCGTCGGCTGGCTGCCCTTAGGCGGCTACTGCAAGATTGCCGGCATGATCGACGAGAGCTTCGACACCGAACAGATGAAACAACCTGAACAGCCGTGGGAATTCCGCTCGAAGCCCGCATGGCAGCGCCTGCTCATCATGATTGGCGGCGTGCTGGTCAACTTCCTGCTGGCCTTGTTCATCTACTCGATGATCCTGTTCCACTGGGGCGATACCTACGTGCCGCTGTCATCTATGTCGCAGGGCATGGAGTTCAACGAAGAGGCCAAGGCGCTGGGCTTCCAGGACGGCGACGTACTGCTGTCGACTGACCGCGGCGAACTGAAGAAATTCGGTGCCGACATGTTCCGCCAGATCTCCGAAGCCAAGACGGTCACAGTGCTGCGCAATGGCGAACCAGTAGAGCTCAGCCTGCCCGGCGACCTCAACCTGCTCGACATGTTCAAGACGGAACCAATCTTCGCCCGCGCTTACATGCCCGCCGTGATCGACAGCGTATTGCCTGACATGCCCGCCGCACAGATTGGTCTGCAGCGTGGCGACAGCCTCCTTGCTATTGGCGACAAGTCCATCGGTTCTTTTGGTCAGCTGACTGACGAACTGGCCCGTCTGGGCGATGTGCTCGCCGCAGCTACGACCATACAGGACAGCATGGCCATCCGCTGTGTCCGACTGACTTACTTGCGGAATGGCGTGGCTGACACTCTCGAGGTGGAACTGACCGAGGATCTCAAACTTGGCTTTGTGCCTAAACAACTTTACGAGCCTATCACTCGTGAGTATGGCTTCTTCGAGAGTTTCCCCGCCGGCATCAAGTACGGCTGGCATGTGCTGACCTCCTATGTCGACGACCTGAAATACGTCTTCACTGCCGACGGCGCCAAGTCGCTCGGTGGGTTCGGAGCCATCGGTAGTCTTTTCCCCTCAACGTGGGACTGGCACCGCTTCTGGGAGATGACGGCCTTCCTGTCAATCATCCTGGCCTTCATGAACATCCTGCCCATCCCGGCCCTCGATGGTGGGCACGTGCTGTTCCTCATCTATGAGATGATCACGCGCCGCAAACCCTCGGAGAAGTTCATGATTCGCGCAGAATACGTCGGTTTCGGTATCGTCATCCTGCTCATGGTGGTGGCCAACCTGAACGATATCTTGCGCTGGCTGGGCTACATGTAATCCCTTTTTGGAACAAAGAAACGGAGAATGCCATAGAGGCATCCCACCATGACATAGACCATCAGTAGCTGTAGAACTGACAGCTGCAGATGGTCTATGCTGGCGTATGGCAGGGCCGACAGCCAACCCAAGGCACGGTTCATGGCTCCCACTATCCACACCAGCACATGGCCTGCAGGGGGCAGCAGGAAGGTGACCAAGGCTCCATAGAGAATGAGCGTTGCCATGGGAATGACCACGAAGTTCGAAAGCAGAAAGTAGGTGGAGAAGCGATGAAAATAGAACGCGATGAGCGGTCCGACCCCCAACTGCGCTGCAACGGACACGGCCAACATGCTGTAGATCCACCGGAACAGGCGGTGACGCATGAGGAACTCCGTCGGCAGCAGGCGCTCAAACAGGGGCATGAACAACAATATTGACAACACCGACAGAAACGACATCTGTAAGCCGACATCGAAGAGCGAACGGGCATTGAGCAGCAACAATACGATAGCCGCAAAGCTCAGCACATTGAGCGGCGATCGGCCTCGGTCGCCCACCGAAAAGATGGCATATACAGTAAGCATCGTCGCCGCACGCACCACGCTGGTGGACAGACCCGTAAGCAAGGCGAATGCCCAGATGCCAAGAATGATGACAGCCTGCGAGAGGACATAGCCTCGCCGCCCCAGCGTCAACCACGTAAGCAGCAGATAGATGATGCCCAGATGCAGACCGCTGAGGGCCAATATATGTGAGGCTCCCGTCACGCTGTAGGTCTCGCGCAGGTCGCTGGTCAGGGCTGACTTGTCGCCAAGGGTCATTGCGGCCAGCACGGCATATTGCGCCTCATCGTCGGCCAGCGCCCGGTAGCGGTCGAGCAGGACCTCGCGCTGCTCCAGGAACCACTCACCGACAGGACCGGCGCGGCGCTGCTCGTCGCTGTCGCTCCATCCCCAGGCCGCCATGCCAAGTACGACAAAACTGACGGCAATCATTACTGACTGCACCATGGGCCAGCGGCCGACAGCCATGGTCACACCTACGGCCAAGGCCATCAACGCCAGTACGACCAACAACGGAAACGCCAGACAGCGGCCTGCCACGATGCCTATGACAAGACAGACGGCAAGTCGAAGTAGAGGAGCCGAATGATTAAAGTTTGCTCTCATTTCTCTGCAAAAATACACACTTTTTCTGATTCCGCCAAAGAATAATGGCCGTTATATTTCTGTATTTCAAATATTTTATGTACATTTGCAGCCGAAACCAACAAACTACACAATATGAGAAAATTATTGACTGCGCTGGCGGTGCTGTGTCTGGCGACGGCCCTGCATGCTCAGACTTTCTATATCTGCGACGACGGACGCACGTCGACGGCAACAGAATTAGCTTTCACCCAGAGTGGGACGGCTATCAACGGTGCAGCCACAGCCAGCGTGGACAGCATCACCATGCACGTGCCTGAACTGCGGTTCGTGGGCGGCGACATATCACTGCTGCCTACGTATGAGGAGCATGGAGCCATCTACAAGGACCATGACGGCAACACCATCAGCGACATGCTCAGTTTTCTGAAGCAGCAGGGCTGGAACGCCATGCGCGTCCGGCTGTTCGTTGACCCATCGAAAGCCACCTCGACTGAGAAGGGAGAGGGTGTGCGCCAGGATTTGGACTATGTTGTCAGCCTCGGGCGGCGCATCAAGGCTGCCGGCATGCTGCTGATGCTCGACTTCCACTATAGCGACGCATGGGCCGATCCCGCCAAGCAATGGACGCCCGATGCCTGGCTCACTCTGGACGATGAGGCGCTCTATCAGAAGGTTTACAGCTACACCCGCGAATGTCTTGAGGCGATGAACGCGGCTGGTGCCTCGCCCGACTTCATCCAGACGGGCAACGAGATCAGCTACGGCATGCTTTGGGGGCAGCGGGGCACATCGGCCAACCGCTGCTACATGGGCAGCGATGCCGGCTGGGAACGCTTCACCACGTTGCTGAAGCGGGCTGGCCAGGCCTGCCGCGAAATATGTCCGCAGGCTAAAATCGTGCTTCATACGGAGCGGGCCAAGCAGCCGAGCGTGCTCAGCAACTTCTACACGCAGATGAAGCAGTACGGCGTCGACTACGACATCATCGGACTGTCTTACTACCCATACTACCACGGCAATCTGGCCACGCTCAACACCGCCCTCACACAGATGGAGAACAACTATCCCGACAAGCGCATCATGATTGTGGAGACCGGCCATAGCTATAAATACAAGGTGGGCGACGACAACACGGCCTATGCCCTGACCGAAGCCGGACAGAAGCAGTTTGCCGACGAACTGATCCAGACGCTGCACCGCCATGAGCGGGTCGACGGTCTGTTCTGGTGGTTCCCCGAGGCCAACGAATTCGGCCTCGACTGGTCGACAAAGCGTGTCACCGACGAGTGGTACAACGCCGGACTGTTCGACAATGCCACGGGCCGCGCCACCAGTGCCCTCAGCACCCTGAAAAACTTTATTACTAACTAAAATATTTACTACATGAAGAAATTTTTCACTTTAGCAACATTGGCCCTCGTTCTCGGAACGAGCGGGGCTGATGCACAGAATCTCAGGAAGACCTGGGACTTCCGCGACGGCTTCAGCGCAAAGACCGTGAATGCACTGAAAGGCGACCAGGAGGAGTTCGGCGACACCAAGTACTGGCGCAACTACGAAAGCGACGCCACCAAGGCCGACGAGCAGCACTACTGGAATGCCAGCGCAGATTTTAAGAATGCCGACAAAATGGCTTGCACCCACAATGGCGGCAGCGAGAAGGTCATCTCAGAGCTTGAAGGTCTGCAATTCACTTCGAGCACCGCAGCCAAGAAGATTGTCATCACCTATAACGGTGCCACCTATCCCAACGAGTACGAGTCGGATGGCGGTCCCGCACTGGGCGAGCCCATCCCCCACGGCAAGAGCTATCTCTGGATTAACGGTAAGACCGAGAAGATTCAGTTCGAGGCCGAGGTGAACCAGACTATCAAGATCGGTGTAGAGTCGCACGCTGTCAACCGTTCCAAGCTGGGCGAGGCCCGCGGTATCAAGCTGTCGACCAGCACCGGTAGCCTGGAGTTGACAAAGGGCAACGCCGTGCCCACCTACTACACTGAGTGCGAGTGGGAACTGACGGGCAACGACGGCGAGGTGGCCACACTGACCATCGAGACGACCAACGGCTGCCACATCTACTACATCATCGTGGGTGAGGGCGACGATCCCAATGCCAACAAGACGAAGGTGGCCTACGTGACCGCCGGCGACGCCACGGCCGAGGCTGCCTATCAGACCATCGCTGCCGACGAGACGTATGTCGTCACGCCCATCGACGCTGCCACCGCTACGGTCGAGCAACTGAAGGACTATCCCGTCACGGTGGTGAGTCCCGAGCTGCCCGCTGACAATGCCGCCGTGGAGACGCTCCGCCAGGCCATGAACTTCACCCCAATCGTCAACCTCAATGCCAATCTCTATGCCACATGGACCTACGGCGAACCCCTTGAGACCGGTCAGTCCTTCGCCCTCATCACCGACATCAAGAACGGCTTGTGCGTCGGTCTGACAGAAAATGACGACTACACCTACGATGAGGATTTAGGCCAGTATATCGTCGACTTCGGCACTGAGTTCATGGGTATCCGCCTTGGCGACTTCTTCGCCGGTGACGCCGTACCCGTCGTCGACGGCAACGACGAGACCATTGCTGCCGCTCACCTGCACAACACCTATCACAATGCCTACATCTACCTGCCCTGCGGCACGTCGCCCGCAGCCCAGAAGATGCTCTTCAACGCTATCGACATGGCCAAGGACTCCAAGAGCGAGATAGAGCAGACTCCCGCTCCGAAGATTGCCATTGAGTACAAGAACCTGAACACCAACATCATCCTCTCGATGGCTTCGAGCACACTGCCCAAGCCCCAGATTTTCTACACCCTCGACGGCTCTGTGCCCACCGCTGAGAGCACGCTCTATGAGGACGTGATCAACGTGACGAGCGAGACCACCGTCAAGGCTGTGGCCATTGCCGAGGGCTATCTGCTCAGCGACGTGGCCGAGGCTAAGGCCGAGATCTTCTCGCAGCCCGCCATGCCCACGATTGCCAAGGACTATCAGGAGGGCAAGACCGTCGTGTCGCTCAGCTGCGCCACCGAGGGTGTTGACCTGTGGTACAACTTCACCGAGGGCAACGACACAACCAAGTCGATGAAATACAGTGAACCCTTCACCCTGACGCTGCCCACAACGGTCAACGCCTTTGCCGTAGCCGGCCGTCAGGTATTCTCTGAGGTGACCACTGAACGCGTCGTCGTGAAGAATGTCGTCGTGCGTCAGGACCCCATCGGCCAGTTCGACGCTAACGCCACCGAGTATCAGAATGGCGGTGGCAGCACGGTATACTACTTCTCGTGGGGCAAGAGCGCCAGCAGCATCTATGACACCAACCAGGAAGGCCAAACCACTGTCGATCCCGAAACGGGCGATGAGGTGACGGTCTATCCCGAGGTAGACTACGAATATTACGTGCCCAGCGAGGAGGCTGCCTGGGAGGTGAAGTCGAAGGGCCAGGTGATGATCTTCCAGGTGCTCACCGTCGGTAAGGATCCCGGTAACGATGCCGGCTACAATCCAGAGACGGCCGGCGACCTGCTGTCGTATGCCTCACCCACCAGCAACGACATCCAATTTGGCGGCAAGACCAGCGGCGAGCCCTGTACAGGCGCCATCCAGAGCCGCGTGAAGTGGGCCGGTCCGTTCGACGTGGTGACCATCGTGGGCACAGCTGCCGGTGGCGACAATGTGGGCCGCATGCAGATTCAGGTGTCGAAGGACAGCGTAGAGTGGACGAATCTGGGCGACGAGATGAACACTTCTACCGTGAAGCGCCTGTGGAAGAGCTACACCCGCAGCTATAACGAGACCGGCGAGGTCTACGTGCGCATCATCCAGGCTGGTGGCGGCGCCAGCGTCCAGATCTATAACATGTTCATTCTGAACGAAGGCGAGAAGTCGCAAGAACTGAAGGCTCAGTACGATGCCGAATACAATGAGCAGATGAACGGCATCCGGACCGTCAGCACTGCCAATAAGGCCCTCAAGGGAATATACAACCTGAGCGGTGTGCGCATGAACGGTATGCAGCCCGGCCTGAACATCATCGTCGGCCAGGACGGCAGCGTGAAAAAAGTGCTTGTGAAATAAGTCCGTCAACCTGAATTAAAAATAATCGTCCGCGCTTTTCGGACAAAAGTCTGACAGACGCAGGCTTTTGTCTGAAAGGCGCGGACGGTTGCTGACACAGTAATCAGAACGAGAGTTGCTCGCCCCGATAGAACTTCATGAGAGCGGTCTGATACAAGTACTCGTAGCGAGCCTGAGTCAGGTCGCTCTGTGCCTTAAGGAAATTGTTGCGTGATTCGTTGAACTCTGTAATGGTGGCCTTGCCCTGCTCGTACTTGGCAGTGACGAGGCGGAAGGCCTCCTCGCTGGCTTGACGGGCCGTCTCGCTGCTCTTCAACTTCTGGTCGGCAGCCACGGTGTTGTAGTAGGCCTGCTGGATTTCCTTGTAGAGTTGTTTTTTCACATTGTCGAGAGCCAGCTGCTGGTTCTCGCGGTCAATACGGGCCGAACGAATCTGATTGCGCGTCTGGAATCGGTTGAATATGGGGATATTGAGATTCAGGCCCAGATACTGGCTGAAGTTGTTCTGCAACTGCTTGCCAAAGGCGTCCGACTTGAAGCCCGACGTCGTGTAGTAGTTGGTGCCCAGACCTGCGGAGAAGCTCAGTGTGGGATAAAGGCCAGACTTGGCAATCTTCAGACTGTTCTCCGTAGCCTGCAGACGCAGCTGTTCGGCCTGCACCTCCGGTTTCACTGCAAGCGCCTCAGCATAGACGGCATCAGCCCCAGACAGGATCTCTACGGGGAGGTTGGAGGGAACGACGATGCTGAAGCCCTCGGGACTCTCGAGTTCCAGAAGCTGCGTGAGGGTGAGAATGGCCAGCTGGCGGTTATTGTCGGCCTGGGTGGCGGTGAGCTGGCTCTGGGCAAGGGCGGCGCGCTGCTGCGATACCTCAGCCTCACTGATACGGCCCACTTCAAGCAGAGCCTCCAAACGGGCCACCTGGGCAGAGTCGATGCTGATCTGCCGACGGGCGACATCGCTGATTTCCATGTCGTAGAGAATCTGCACATAGGCCTGAGCCACCTGCATGCGAATGTCGTTGCGGGCCTTCTCCAGGTCCTGCGTGGCAGCCTCAAGGTTCAATCGGTTCAGTTGGATGGTGTTAGGTATCTGGAAACCCGTGAAGATAGGCACACTGGTGCCCAGCGAGAACGACGTTGACGAGGTGTTGGTGTTCGTATAAGTATTCTGGGCAGTGAGACCTCGACCGAAGGAGAAGTTCTGACCGGCCGAGCCGTTGAGGTCGGGCAGCCGTGAACTCTTGGCCGTGCTGAGCTGCAGTTCTCGCTGTTGCCGCTGGTTCTCGTATTGCTTGATGGCAATGTTGTGGGCCACGGCGTAGTCGCAGCACTGACGGAGCGACCATGGAGCCGTCTGGGCCTGAAGGGGCTGCGAACCTATCGCAGCACACCAGATAAGGGCGAATGTTATTTTCCTCATGGCTAATCAGTCGTTGGTTTCGGCAATGATTTGTGGGCCACGGACATGCTGGTCCTTGGTGAGGCCCTTTTTGATTTCGATGTTGACACCGTCGCTCAGACCGGTCACGACGGCCTGGCGGTCATAGGTTTTCTTGCCGACGGTGTCGGCGAGCACGTAGACGAAGGTCGAATCGCCGCTGAATTCGATGGCGCTTTCCGGCACGCTGAGCACCTGGCGGGCCTCGTCGAGCACAATCTCGGCGTTGGCCGAATAGCCCGAACGGATATTGCCCTCGGAAGGAACGGCTACGGCGGCCTTGATCTCAAACTGGTTGGCGCCGTTGCTCTCGGTGGCCTTGGGCGAGATATATTCCAGCACAGCATCAAACTGCAGATTCTGCAGGGCCCCGATAGTAATCTTCATCGGCACGCCGATCTGGAGCTGTCCCACCTCCGTCTCGTCGATGTTGCCGCGGAAGATGAGGTCGCGCATGTTGGCCACGGTGGCGATGGTCGTACCATCGTTGAACGTGTTCGAGTTGATGACCGAGTTGCCCACCTTGACGGGGATGTCGAGGATGACACCACTGATGGTCGACCGGATGAGCGTCGACGAAGCCGAGGCGTTCGACTTCGACACTCCGTCGCGCACGACCTGGAGGGCATCGTCGGCAGCGGCTTTTTCCTCCTGAGCCTGGCGCAGTTGCTGGCGGGTCTTCTCAAACTCCTCGTCGCTGACCAGCTTCTGTTCGTGGAGCGAGAGCTGACGGGCGTAGTCCTTCTCGACTTGCTGAAGATTGATAGCCGACAAGCGCACGCGGCTCTCGGCCGAGGAGAGCTGACTCATGTCGGGGATGACCTTCACCTTGGCGATGACGTCGCCTGCCGCAACGGTCTGGCCGGGCTCCTTGAGCAGTTCCGTGATGATGCCCGAAATCTGTGGTTTCACGTTCACCTCATTTCTTGGTTCAATCTTGCCAGTGATGATGGTGGTCTTGCGGATGTCCTGTGTGGTGGGCGTGAAATCCTGATAGACAATTTCCTTCGGTCGGCTTTTCTGCCAAAGGAACACGAACGTTCCAATGAAAATCAGCACGATGATGGCTGCGATGATTACTTTCAAATACTTTTTCATGCTTTTATTTTTTTTCGTTATTTCGTTATTCCGGTATTCCGAGGCGGCATTCCGTCGGGAGGCTATTCATCCCGCATCGCGTCGACAGGCTTGATGGCCATAGCGCGGGCAGCAGGGGCCAGACCGGCCAGGACACCCATCAGGGCGATGACTGCAGCGGCGAGGAGGGCCGTCCAGAAGCCCACCTGGAAGTGGGCCGCGACGATACCGTCCTCGGTGTTGGCCAGTTCGAGCATCTGCAGAATCATCACGGCAAAGAGGATGCCGCTCATGCCAGACACAAAGGTGAGGACAATGCTCTCGGAGATGATTTGCGAGAGAATCATGCGCGGCGTAGCCCCGATGGCACGGCGGATGCCGATCTCTGTGGTGCGTTCGCGGACGGTGACCATCATGATGTTAGAGACGCCGATGGCACCGGCCAGGAGCGTGCCCAGTCCGACGAGCCAGATGAGGAAGTTGACACCACGAAACAGCGAGTCGAGCAACTGGAACAGCACTTCAGTGTTGAAGACCATGATGCCCTGCTCATCGGTCGGATCGATGGTGTGGGCCCGCCCGACGGTCTCACGGATGCGAGGCGCGAGTGTCGACATCACCACCCCGGGACGGCCCGTTAAAGCAATCATGTCGACCGCCGTGCCACGGTTGTAGGTCTGCTGCATCAGCGTGATGGGCAGCAGCATCGTCGTACCAGCCTCCGAGCCGAAGGACATGCCGCCAGATGTATTGTAGTCGACGCCCACAATCTGATAATAGATGGAGTCGACGCGGATGAACTTGCCACAGGGGTCGCCGCCGCCGGGGAAGAGTTCCTTGTAAGTCTTCTTGCCGATGACGCACACCTTGCGCTTCTGGGCGATGTCCATATCATTGAGATAGCGCCCGTAGAAAATCTTAGGTTCATTCACCTTCTGGTAGTCAGCCTGCACACCATTGACGCCGACCGTCGACTTGCGGTCGCCGTAGTAGGCCGTGCCGCCATTGCTGAACAACACGGGCGAGACGACGTCGAGCTCGGAGATGCGCTGTCGCAGACGGTCGCCATCACGGTAGTCCATGTGCCAGTAGCGACCTTTGCGGAAACCCTTATAGGCTTTCGTCGTAGGCTGCGCCCAGACCATGGCCGAGTTGGTGGCAAACCCTTCGAAGTTCTGGTTGAGCAGCTCCTTCAGTCCCTGTCCTCCGCCAATGAGGGCGACGAGCATGAAGACGCCCCAGAAGACACCGAAGCCCGTAAGGAAGCTGCGAGACTTGTTGCGGGTCAGGGTGTCGAGGATTTCGCGGTAGGTGTCGATGTCTATTCTCATTCTGCTCTCAGTGCTTCTATGGGTCTTATTCTGGCGGCTTTCAGGGCAGGAATCAGACCGGCAATGGTGCCGGCGATGATCATGACGAGGGTGGCCTCGATGCAGACGTCGATGCCGACGGTGGGGTCGACGAACATCGTGGCCTTGAAGAGTCCGGCGTCCACCTTGGTGTGACCCAGCGTGGCGTCCATATATTCATTGGCGGCGATGCCGAGGAGCATGCCGATGTAACCGAAGAAGGTGGTGATGATGATGCTCTCGGTGATGATGAGCTTCAGGATGCTCCACGGACGGGCACCGATAGCCTTGCGGATGCCGAACTCATGGGTGCGTTCGCGGACAGTGATGAGCATGATGTTCGAAACGCCCACGATGCCGCTCAACAACGTGAAGAGACCGACAATCCAAAGGGCCATGCGGATGATGCCGATGCCCTTCTGCATCTGCATCGACTGCGTATAGCGGTTCCAAAGCCAGAAGGCATCCTCGTCGTCGGGCGCCACTTGGTGGTTGGCCCCGAGGCGCTGCTTGTAGGCCCGTTCGAAGCGCTCGTTCTGCTGTTCGGTCTCGAGGCCATGGAAAGTGAACTCGATACGCCCGGCATCGTCGCCCTTACCGAACATCATCTTCAGCGTGGTGTAGGGGATATAGGCGTCAGCCGACCCGTTCTCGCGCTCCTTATAGATGCCGACGAGGCGGAAGGCGAAGGCGCCCACCTTGACGTACTGGCCGATAGCCCCCTCCAACCGCCCCCCAACGGGGGAGGCATTTTTAGCATCCCAGGCAAGCAGTTCTTTAGCCTGGTTGTTGCCGAGGACGATGACCTTGCGCTTGTCGCGCAGGTCAATCTGGTTGATGAAACGGCCGTGGAGCATCTCAGTCTTATCGATGTCGAAGTGGTTGGGATAGACGCCCTGCAGCGAGGTCGTGAGGTACTGCTGACCGAGCGAGACAGTCTGGCCGTACTGCGAAAGGACGGCCCCCACATGGTTGACCGTCTGCGGGAAATCGTTCTGCGTGGCGGCGATGTCGCGGTCCTTCAGCGGCAGGTAGCGGCCCTCCTGCAGCCCCTGATAAGGCTTGGTGGTGCGACCTCCAAAGACCATCATCGAGTTCGACAGGAAACGGTTCGACTGCTTCATCTGCGCGTTAATGAGCCCGTTGCCGGCACCGAGCAGCACGATGAGCATGAAGATACCCCAGGCCACGGCAAACCCCGTGAGCCCGGTGCGCAGCTTGTTGCGCCGCGCCGTCTGCCAAATTTCTGTCAGTAGTTCTCTCATCTCGAATTCTCAACTCTCAATCACTCCATCCTTAATACGTATGATGCGGTTGGTCTGACTAGCCACCGTCGGGTCGTGGGTGACGATGATCTGCGTGATATGCTCCTCAGCGTTGAGCTGTTTAAGCAACTGCATCACCTCGATCGACGTCTTCGAGTCGAGGGCGCCCGTGGGCTCGTCGGCCAGGATGAGCTTCGGCCGCGTGATGAGGGCGCGGGCGATGGCCACGCGCTGTCGCTGACCGCCCGAGAGCTCGTTGGGATAGTGGGTGGCCCAGTCGGTGAGGCCCAGCCGGTCCAGATATTCCATGGCCTGCTGATGGCGTTTGCGGCGCGCGACGCCTTGATAGAAAAGCGGCAGCTCGACATTCTCGACGGCCGTCTTAAAACCGATGAGGTTGAACGACTGGAAGATGAAGCCGATCATCTTGTTGCGATATTCGGCGGCACGCGTCTCGGAGAGGTCCTTGATGAGGACCCCACCGAGCTCGTAGATGCCCGAGTCGTAGTTGTCGAGGATGCCCAGGATGTTGAGCAACGTCGACTTGCCTGAGCCGGAGGCCCCCATGATCGAGACGAACTCGCCCTCCGCAATGTCGAGGGTGATGCCCTTCAGCACATGCAGCGGCTGAGCCCCGAAGTAGGTCTTGTTGATGTCTTCTAAGTGTATCACGCTATTGTCTGTTTCCCGTTTGACGTGCAAAGTTACAAGAAAGTTGCAGCATTCTCACCCGATTGTGACAAGAAATTAGGATAATAAGCATTATTTGTCTAATTTTTAGACAATAATAATTCAGAAACGGCCGCCTACGGCGGGAAATTTTTCAAAATTGAAAACAAAATTGGACATTTGTATTTATTCTGATCAATTTTGAAATACATTTTGAAAAATTCCAGCCGAAGGCTGCCGTTCTCAGCGATTCAGGTGCTGCCAGGTGCCGACGATGTCCTCGATGCCGAGGCGCAGTAGCGACATCTGGCGGAACAGCTCGGGAAGGGTCTTCTGCAGGAACTCTTCGCGGCGCTCGCGCAGGATCTGGTCGCGGGCGCCCGACGTGACATAGTAGCCCAGGCCCCGCTTGTTATAGATAATGTTCGCGCGAGCCAGCTGCTCGTATGCCTTCACGGCCGTGTTCGTATTCACCTCAAGCATGACGGCATACTCGCGCACCGACGGGATGCGGTCGTCGTCCTTGTAGGTGCCTGCCAGAATCTCGTCGCAGAGGCGGTCAGCCATCTGCAGGAAGATAGGTTTATCGTTTGTAAAGGTCATAGGCTCAAGAATTTACGGGTGATGAGCTGCCAGCGGCAAAACGAGCAGTAGGCCAGCCAAGTGAAGCCGACGATGAGGAGGATGGCAACGACGAAGACGCCCCACAGGGTCTGCTCGGCCGTCAAGGAGTGGCTGACAGCGTTCTCGATAAGCCAGTACCAGCCCACGGCCAGCAGTGCCAGCACGGCAGCGGCGATGACCACCGTATGGCGGCGCACGAGGGTGCTCGCCAGGAGGAAGTAGGCATGAAGGGCAAGGAACATCAGTCCGATGTCAACTCTCGACAGGTGCTCCATCGCCTCCTGATGGGCACTGACATAGCGGACGTCGCCCAGACGAAGCAGACAGCCAACGGCCGAGACGGCGTCGTGGCCCTTCAACGAATGGAAAGCATAGTGCAGACCGTCGGCCACGACGAACATCAGGACGCCAGCGAGGGTGAAGACCAGCAGATAGACCCAACGGCCGACGAACTTTTCGAGGTTCGAGGCGGGCAGCATCATCAAAGCCGTGCGGCCCTGGCGCGACTCCTCGGGGCGGAACAGCGTGCCGGTGGCGACGACGATGAAGATGAGCGTGGCCATGGTGCTCATACCCATAGCCTGATTGACGATAGATAATGTTCCTGGAAGCGATGAATGGTAGTTCATGTTCGACACGACAAACATGAACAGATAGCACAGCAGCATACCAATCATGCCGGAGAGCAGGTTGCGGCGGGAGGTCAGGAAGGTGTAGCTCAGCACGTGGCCGAAGCGTTTCATATTGAAGTTTTTCATCGGAGGAGTCCTTTTGTTACGGCGTTAAACAATAGTTCAAGGTTCAGGGGCGTCTCGGAGTCGTCCTCGCGGCGACGGGCCATGACCAGGTTGCCCTGGAGGGTGGGCTCGGCGTAGAGGGCCGCGGGGTGCGTTGACAACGCACCATACAAGGACGGGGAGGCTGCGGGCTGCAGGGTGCAAGTGTAGCTGGCGGTGAGGGCTTCGAGGGAGGCGTTGAGCAGGAGGCCCTTGTCAGAGAGGATGAGCAGATGGTCGAGCAGGGGCTCCACGTCGTGCACCTGATGGGTCGAGATGATGAGCGTTTGGTCGTCGGACATGTTGCGGGCGATGATCTTGCGGAACTGCGACTTCGAGGGGATGTCGAGGCCGTTGGTGGGCTCGTCCATCAGGAGCAGACGGGTGCGGGCAGCGAGGGCGATGCTCATGTATACTTTCTTCTTCTGGCCCATCGAGAGGGCATTGAGGCGCAGCGAGGTCGGTAGCTCGAATTCGTCGAAGCAGTGCTGCAGCACCTCGTGGCTGAAGCGGGGATAGAATGGGGCCAGGAGGCGCACGTAGGCATCGAGCTTCATGGCTGGGAGGTCGAACTCCTCGGTGACGATGAAGAGATCGCGAAGGAACTTGGCGGGGCGCTTGATGACTGCGACGTCGCAGTCTGCCGAACAGGAAGGAGCGAACGAGCGGACCTTAGGGAGGGAGGGGGCGGGGGCACAGAGCACTTGGCCCTGCTGCGGGCGAAGCAGGCCGGCGATGAGGTAGAGGAGTGTCGACTTGCCCGTGCCGTTCTTGCCGAGCAGACCGTAGATGCGGCTCTCGCTGAGCCGGAGCGAGAAATCGCGGAATACGGGCTCGCGCTGGCCCGCATAGCGGTAGGTGATGTTCTGAATGTCAATCATTTCTTATATATAATAGTAGGTGTATTATGTGTACTACTTTAATAGTACACTGCAAAGTGTAGGGCTTTTCCAGCATTCCACAAAATAATTCCCTCAAAATCTTTAAAAATTAACAAATATTCAGTAATTCAACATAAGAATAAGGGGGGCTAAATCGCTGAAATTTGTAAAGAATAATCGCAATAATGCGAGCTAATTTCGTAATTATCTGATTATTAACAATTTAAAGAAATAACAAAAAAGAAACGATGCTTTTCGGTTGAAGAAGCGGTCCTTTTTGCATCAAAAAGCGGCACTTCTCAGGCCGAGAAGCACCGTTTTTTCGCTTAGATAATTTTTGAATGTAAAATAAAATGACAACGCAAATTATTTTCGTCCCAGGTCGATGACCTGATCACAATAGGTGACGACTGCCTCGCGGTGAGTGACGAAGATGACCGTGCGCCGCTGGTCGCTGAGCAGGTTGTGGAGCAGAGTGCGCTCCGTCTGGGCGTCGAGGGCCGAGGTGGCCTCGTCGAGCAGCATGATACTGCCGGGCCGGAGCAGGGCGCGGGCGATGCTGATGCGTTGGGCCTGTCCTTCGGATAGTCCCCCACCCTGCTCGGCAAAGACCGTGTCGAGCCCTTGCGGCAACTGGAGGACGAAGTCGGCACAGGCCGTGCGCAAAGCCGCCAGCATCTCGTCGTCGGTAGCCTCGGGATTGCCCAGGCGGAGGTTGTCGCGCAGCGTCCCGCTGAGCAGAGTGTTGCCCTGAGGGACGTAGACGAAGTTGCAGCGGTGGAGGGGGGAGAGCAACCCACCTCCAGCCCCTCCCCAAGGGAGGGGATCTTGGTTACTGCTGTTAGTTGAAAGACTATCCAAGTTCCCCTCCCCTGGGGAGGGGCTAGGGGTGGGCGAATAAATCCTTATTTCCCCTTCTTGCGGCTTGACCAATGCCAGCAGGAGGCGGATGAGGGTGGTCTTGCCAGAGCCCGTCTCACCGAGGATGGCGGTGCACGTGCCTGGACGGAAGTCGTAGTTGACATCGCGGAGCGTAGCCTCCTGACCGTCAGCCCCGTAGTTGAACGAGACATGACTGAAGCGGATGCCGCTGGGGGCTGGCAGCATCTGCGGATCGCCCTGTTCCTCCTCAGGAATCTCCTCGAGTTCCATGAGACGCTCGGCAGCCGTGAACACACTGACAAAGGCGGGTGCCAGGCGCGTCAGGTCGCGGGCCGGCCCCTGTATACGATAGACCAGTTGCAGGAAGGCCGTCATGCCACCGAAGGTGAGCGTGCCCTTACTGAGGCGCAGGGCCCCCCAGAGGAAGGCCACGAGATAGCCTACCGAGAAACCGACGTTGAGCACCAGATGACTGGCCACACTGAAGGCTGTGCGCTCCTTCACCCGCGAGCGCAGTTCCGCCTGCGTAGAATCGAGGCGGTCGAGCATCTGGTCGTCGGCCTCCATCGTCTTGACGAGCATGCGGTGCTGCATCGTCTCGGTCAGGATGCTCTGGATATGACTGTCGGTCTGCCGCACGCTGCGACTGAGGCGTCGCATCTGCGAGATATAATATCGGCTCAGGATGAGGAAGACAGGAAGGATGCCCACCGTGACGAAGGCCAGCCACGTGTCCATCTGCATCAAATAGAAGAAGGCACCTATGAACATGGCCAGGGTGGAGATGACCGACGGCAGCGTCTCGGTGAGGAAGTCGACCACTTGCTTGACATCCTGTTCCAGACGGTTGATGACGTCGCCCGAGTGCATCGCCTCGCGACCACGCCATTCCGAGTGCAGCAGGCGGGCCAGCATCTGCTGTTGCATACGATTCTGGGCACGCACACCAAGGATATTCTTAATCCAGACGCGCGAGATGCCCACGGCGAACTCGCAGAGGGTGATGGCGGCCATCGTGGCCACAGCCCAATAGATGTTGCCCTCGCGCACACCCTGAGCGATGTCCATGGCCCGCTGTATAGCCCACACCGTGGACAATGAGAGCACGACGCCCACCAGACCGATGGTCGCATTGAGCACAGCCTGCAGACGGTTGCCGCGCCAGGCTGCCCACAGCCAGCGGGCGATGCGCCCCGTCTTATACTTGCTCTTAGGAACGTGCAGATATTCTTTCCACTTCTTCATTATCATCTACCACGGTTATATCGGATAAAACTGATTATGTGTGCTGTATTCCCCTACCATGGATCTGCTGAATCCATGACAGCAGAGGAAATCACAGTCGGCCGTCGGCACCCCACATCATCTTCTCGCGCAGGGTGGAGAAATGGCTGGCGCCAGGTCGTTTCACCACCCGCACGTCGTAGTCGGCACGGCAGAGCGTGAGCGTGGTGCCCTCCGGCAACTTATGGCTGCGGCCGTCGATGGCCACGAGGAACGAGTGACTGCGGCTCTCGACGGTCAGCGAGATGCAGGCCGTATCGGGAATGACTATCGGCCGGATGTTCAGCGAGTGCGGAGCCACGGCCGTCATGAGCATTACGCCTGTCTGCGGCACGATGATCGGTCCGCCGTTAGAGAGCGAGTAGGCCGTCGAGCCCGTCGGGGTCGAGACGATGAGTCCGTCAGCCTGATAGGTCGTCAGATACTCCCCGTTGATGCGGGCGCGGATGGTGATCATCGAGGCTGAGTCGCGCTTCAAGATGGCCACGTCGTTCAGTCCGTAGCAGTAGCCGTCGATGGGTTCCCCGTCGGTGCCGACCTGTATCACGGCACGCTGTTCCACCACATAGTCATCGCGATAGATGGCTTCGACGGCCGTCATCACCTCCTGCGGAGGCACGTCAGCCAGAAATCCCAGCCGCCCTGTGTTGATGCCCAGGATAGGAATCTGTCGCCGCCCCACCCTACTGGCCGTCTGGAGCAGGGTGCCATCACCGCCCATCGAGATGGCGAAGTCGGCCTCGAAACCGTCGTCGTCGAAGGTCTCGACGTCAGCAGAGAGTGTCAGGCCGGCTGTTGTCAGAAAGTCGCGATAGGGGCGGTCGACACTGATTACGGCCACATGGCGCGACAAGGCATCGAGCAAGGGCAGGACGGTCGTCACGGCCTGATGCTGAAAGACATTGCCAAAGAGGGCAAAACGTAGTTGTCTCGGTTGCATATCGTCAGTTTAAATCGGGTTCTCTGTCGGTGTGAGGCCCATCGTGCGGGCCTTCTCCATGAGCAATACCATGAGCGGTTCGCGCTCGTTCTCGACGCGGTTGTCGAGCACCGCGTCTTTCAAGTATTGTTTCAGTACGCCCACCTCGCGCGAGGGCTTGAGGCCGAACATCGTCATGATCTCGTTGCCGTCGATGCAAGGCTGCAGCAGGCGTTTATAGTCTTTCTCCACAAGGTCGGCCAGCTTTTCGCGCACCATGCGGAAATTCTCGAGGAACACCTTTTTCTTCGTCTCGTTCTTCGACGTGATGTCAGCCTCGCAGAGCGTCATCAGGTCGTCGATGTCGTCACCGGCATCATTGAGCAGGCGCCGCACGGCCGAGTCCGTCACCTCGTTGTCAGCGATGGCCTGCGGCCGCATGTGCAGGTCGACGAGCTTCTCCACATATTTCATCTCGGCCCCCATGGGCAGTTTGAGTCGGCGGAAAATCTGCGGTACCATCTTTGCCCCCACGTAGTTATGGTTATGGAACGTCCATCCGACAGCAGGATCCCAGCGCTTCGTCTTCGTCTTCCCGATGTCGTGGAGCAGGGCGGCCCAACGGAGGTAGAGGGTCCCCTCAACATTCTCCAGCACCTCCAAGGTGTGATAGAAGTTGTTCTTATGTGCCCGTCCGTTCTTCTGTTCCACGATGTCAAGGGCCGAGAGTTCTGGCAGGATGATCTGCAGCAGACCAGAGCGCTGCAGATAGTCGAAACCGATGCTGGGGTGAGGCGCCATGATAATCTTGTTGAGTTCTACCTCGATGCGCTCTCCGCTGACAATTTTTATGCGGTCGGCCATGCGCTCGAGGGCTTCAAACGTGGCATTCTCAATCTGGAAGTTCAGTTGCGTGGCGAAACGGACACAGCGCATCATGCGCAGCGGGTCGTCGCTGAACGTCACCTCCGGGTCGAGCGGCGTGGCGATAATACCGTCTTCCAGATCGGCCAGACCATTAAAGGGATCGACAAGTTCACCAAAGCGCTTACTGTTCAGACAGATGGCCATCGCGTTGATGGTGAAGTCGCGCCGGTTCTGGTCGTCCTCAAGCGTGCCGTCCTCCACGATGGGTTTACGTGAGTCGTGGCTGTAGCTCTCGCGGCGGGCCCCGACGAACTCCACTTCCAAGTCGCCCTGCTTCACCTGGGCCGTCCCGAAATTCCGGAACACACTCAAGTGGGCGTGATGCCCCAATTGCTGTTTGAGCCGCTTGGCCACTTCGATGCCACTACCCACAACCACCACATCAATGTCATCAGAAGGGCGCTCAAGAAAGATGTCGCGCACATAACCGCCTACCACGTAGCACTCGACATCCATCTCGTCAGCCACATGACTTATCTGGTGAAAAATCGGCTGGTCAAGAATGACCGCCAGTTCGTCGTCCGTATATAATTTCATCAATAATAATCGATTACAGGCCACAAAGGTACAAAATAAATCAGAATAACCGACCGACTATTCACATTTATTTTGTAATTTTGCAAGCGAAATGAAACAAACAATCCTATTACTCGTTGTCATGGCCGTGATAGCGGCCTGTGGCAACCACTCCCGGCGCGACGAGATTGAAGCCCGCCGCGCGGCCCTCGTACACAAACAGGACTCGGCCCTGGCCGAAGCCCAACAGCGACTGGCAGAAGTCGACAGCGCGCTGCAGGTGGCGAAACAAGAACACGACACACAGCACAAGTGGGTCATGGAACATGCCACCGAACTGAATGACCAGTCGGCCGAAGTGCTGCGACTGAACCAACTGCGCGCCCACCGCGACTCGCTTGAGGCCGAATGGCAAACGCTGGGAGCAAAGATCAAGTTCATCCGCATGCGAAAAAACGAAAATAATTCATGAATCAGCACAACTAATTCATAATTATTTCGTACCTTTGCACCCAGTTATGGACAAATTCAAAAAGACTAACGCCCAGTTTGAGGCCGCCATCAACGAATGTCGCACGCTGTTCGAGCAGAAACTGCATGACTATCGTGCGTCATGGCGCATTCTCAGGCCACAGTCGCTGACCGACCAGCTCTTCATCAAGGCCAAGCGCATCCGCTCGCTGGAGATCAAGAAGGAATCGCTAGTCGGCGAGGGCATCAGGCCTGAGTTCGTGGCACTCATCAACTACGGCATCGTGGGGCTCATCCAACTGGAACGGGGCTTTGCCGACTCGGTCGACATCGACAACGAGGAGGCCATGGGGCTCTATGACCACTATGCCAACGAGGCCCTCGAGCTGATGAAGCGCAAAAACCACGACTACGACGAGGCGTGGCGAGGCATGCGTGTGAGTTCATACACCGACCTGATCCTGACGAAGATTGAGCGCATCAAGGAAATTGAGAACCTGAGCGGCGAGACGCTCGTCAGCGAGGGCATCGATGCCAACTATATGGACATCATCAACTACTCGGTCTTTGCGCTCATCAAGTTAAAGGAAGAAGTATGAAGAAGGTCTGCGTGAACATCTGCCGGATGCTGTTGGCCGTGGTCTTCATCCTGTCGGGATTCGTCAAAGCTGTCGACCCGATGGGCACACAGTACAAGATCAGCGACTATCTCACGGCGATGCACCTGAGTGCCATGTTGCCCGACTGGGCCACGCTTGCGGCAGCCGTGGGGCTGTCAGCCTTAGAGTTCTCGCTCGGCGTGTTCATGCTCTTCGCCATCAGGAGACGACTGACATCGCGGCTGATGCTGGTCATGATGCTGCTGATGACACCACTGACGCTCTGGCTCGCGCTGACCAACCCCATCCACGACTGCGGATGCTTCGGCGACGCCGTGGTGCTGACAAACTGGCAGACGTTTTGGAAGAACGTCGTGCTGCTCGCAGCTGCCGTCGTCGTGACCCTCTGGCCCAAGCAGATGTTCAGGTTTGTCAGCGAGTCGAACCAGTGGATCGTGGTCAACTACTCGATCCTGTTCGTGCTCGCCATTGCCGGCTGGAGCCTCTACGACCTGCCGCAGTTCGACTTCCGTCCCTACCATGTGGGCACCGATCTGCGCGACGGCTTGCAGCGCACCTGGGAGGGTGAGGACCTGCCCTATGCCGACCTGTTTATGGAGCGCACCGACACAGGTGAAGACATCACCGAAGAGGTGCTCGCGGACGAGGGATATACTTTCCTGTTGGTGTCGCCTCATCTGGAGCAGGCTAACGACTCGCATTTCGACCAGATTAACGAAATCTATGAGTACAGTGAGGTCTTCCAGTATCCGTTTTACTGTCTCACGGCCAGCGGACCGAAAGGCATCAATCGCTGGCGCGAGCTGACTGGAGCGGAATACCTGTTCTGCCAGACCGACGACATCGTGCTGAAGACCATCATCCGCTCGAACCCGGGGTTGCTGCTCATGAAGGACGGCACCATCATCCGCAAGTGGAGCCACAACCGACTGCCTCAGGTGCTGTCGACGACCTCCGACCCGCTCGATCGTCTCGACATCGGCCAGATGCCCGTCGACACGGTGGCACGCCGCATCACCCGACTGCTGCTCTGGTTCGTACTGCCGCTGATGCTGCTGGTCGTGGCTGACCGCACCTGGGCTTGGACCAAATGGCTGCGCCGCCGTCCCAAGAAAAACGAGAACGAAACAACCACAACAAATAACAACCAAATTTAAGGTAAAAACATGAGAAAGAAAATTGTAGCAGGAAACTGGAAGATGAACATGAATCTCCAGGATGGTATCGCTCTTGCCAAGGAGCTCAACGAAACACTGAAGGCCGACAAGCCCAACTGCGGTGTAGTCATCTGCACACCGTTTATTCATCTGGCTTCTATCGCCCAGTTCCTCGACCAGGACATCATCGGTCTGGGTGCCGAGAACTGCGCCGACAAGGAGAAGGGCGCCTTCACGGGTGAAGTGAGCGCCGAGATGGTGCGCTCGACCGGAGCCCAGTATGTCATTCTGGGTCATAGCGAGCGTCGCGAATATTACAAGGAAACCCCCGAGATTCTGCGCGAAAAGGTGCTGCTGGCCCAGAGGAACGGTCTGAAGGTCATCTTCTGCATCGGAGAGAGCCTGGCTGAGCGCGAGGCTGGCAAGCAGAACGAAGTGGTGAAGGATGAGCTCGAGGGCAGCGTCTTCAACCTCAGCGAGGAGGACTTCCGCAAGATTGTCATCGCCTACGAGCCCATCTGGGCTATTGGCACAGGCAAGACCGCCACGGCTGAGCAGGCTGAGGAGATCCACGCTTACATCCGTTCTATTATCTCAGAGAAATATGGTCAGGCTGTGGCCGACGACACTACCATCCTCTATGGCGGCTCGTGCAAGGCTTCAAATGCTCCCGAGCTGTTCGCCAAGCCCGACATCGACGGTGGCCTCATTGGCGGTGCCTCGCTGAAGTGTGCTGACTTCAAGGGCATTATTGATGCTTGGAAATAATAAAAGATTAAAATAACATATTATATAAAAGAGGAGTAAAAAGGCTTATGGAAATGAAGACGAACCATCGACAGAGAAGGGTAAGCATGCTTTTGCCATTGTGTCTTTTTACTTCTCTTTCCGTTCAGGCACAGACGTTCACCCAGCGCATCCAACAGACTGTACAGGGCGAAGGTTCTGTGACCATCCACCAGTCAAAAGAAATCGACGATCTGGTCAATGCACCGGCAGCTTCAGTCAAGAAGCCTGCAACGACAACAACCACGACAACGCAGAAGTCACAACAACAGGAGAAATCCAACGATAAGACTTCAGCACCGGCCATCGCTGCCACTACACATGAAAATGACACACTCGACGTCGCTGTCGCTACAACCACGCCGCACCACACCCGCAAGGTGATGGGCTACCGCGTGCAAGCCTTCGCCGGCGGCAATACCCGCAACGACCGACAAAAAGCCGAACAGACGGCCAACGCCATTCGAACGCTTTTCCCCTCAGAGGCCGTCTACACTCACTTTTATAATCCCCGCTGGATCTGCCGTGTAGGCAATTATCCTACCTATGAAGAAGCACGCCGCATGCTCAAGGAATTGCGTAGTCTGGGCTACAGTTCTGCGACCATCGTAAAAGGAAAAATCACTGTTCCATATTAGACACAACACCCATTAGGAATGACACCCAACCCGGAAGTTACACCCGTCACTGAAGAACTGGCACAACATTATCACCGCATCCTCGAGATGCTGGGCGAAGACCCCTCGCGTGAAGGATTGCTCAAGACTCCCATGCGCGTGGCTAAGGCCATGCAGGTGCTGACGCGCGGTTACGAACAGGACGCCCACGATGTGCTCATGGGCGCCCTGTTCAAAGAAGACTATAACCACATGGTTATCGTCAAGGATATTGATTTCTTCTCGCTCTGCGAACACCACATGCTGCCTTTCTATGGCAAGGTTCACGTGGCCTATATTCCCAACGGCTATATCACCGGTCTGTCGAAGATTGCACGCGTGGTCGACATCTTCAGTCACCGCCTGCAGGTCCAAGAGAGGATGACGATGCAGATCCGTCAGTGCATCGACGAGACACTCCATCCGCTCGGCGTCATGGTGGTCGTTGAGGCAAAGCACATGTGTATGCAGATGCGCGGGGTGGAAAAGCAAAACAGCATCACCACCACCAGCGAATTCAGTGGTGCCTTCAATCAGGCCAAGACGCGTCAGGAATTCATGAATCTCATCTCACACTGAGAAAGACCATCAACGGCCAGCCACCTTTTTCACCCGGCGACCTCCATCGGCCGTCTGCTCCACTTTCAGATAGAGCCCCTTGGCTGTTGCTGAAAGCCGGCGGCCCTGCAAGTCGAAGCAGCCTTTCACTGCCTGCATGTTATGCCCGATAGCTTCAATGCCAGTGACGACCGACACAGGAGCAATCCACAAGTTATCGTAAATGTGGAGTGCATCTTCTGCCGAATAGGTAGCCGACGGACAGATAGCCAACTGTCCCTCGACAATCTTGAAACCGTCATATGATAGAACTGGGGCTATACGTCGGCTGGAGGCACAACAACCGTCTGGGCATTAATAACAACGGCCATCAAAGTTGCCATGACGGCCGTCGAAAACAATCTGGTATTCATTTACTTAGCGGGATGAATGAGCTTCCATATACCAGCGGCACAAGCAGCACCGACAAACGGGCCAACGATAAAGATCCAAAGGTTAGTGAGAGCCGTACCACCCTGGAATACAGCGGGAGCCAGCGAACGGGCAGGGTTGACCGACGTGCCTGTGTAACGAATGCAAACCAGATGGACAAGCACTAGGCTCAGACCAATAGCCAGACCAGCAAAATTGTTGGTGGCACCATTGGTCTTCGACGTAGCGCCAAGCACGACCAGCACAAACACGCAGGTGAAGATAATCTCAGCCAGCAGACCACCGATAGCGGACACACCTGCCTGAAGGTCATTGGCACCAGTGCCCTCCATTCCGTCGACGTTGCTGACGAGCAGGCACAGCAGAGCTGAACCGATGAAAGCGCCCACCACCTGGCCACACATGTAGCCCAGAGCATCCTTAGTATTCATGCGGCCGGTGAGCCAGCAACCGAGCGTGATGGCCGGATTGATATGGCAACCCGAGATGCCACCAATGGTATAGGCCATTGCAACGACAGACAGACCGAAGGCCAGCGCCGTACCTACAACAGCAGGAATGTTATTCACAGGATCACAACCCAGGCTGACAGCCACGCCGCAACCCATCAACACGAGCACCATTGTGCCCACTGCTTCTGCTAAATACTTTTTCATAATGTCACTTGTTTTAAAGGTTTAATAATAATAAGTTATTGACATTTTCAAATCCGATGGCAAAAATACAAAAAAAAATGAAAAGTGCCATCATTTTTCCTAAAATCTTTGCTTCATGTTATAAAAATATTCGATTATGGCACAAAAAAAGGGTCACCGCTGTGACCCAACCTTTGTTAACCTTAAATCTAATACTATGAAAAACACGTTGCAAAGGTACGCACTTTTCTAACAATCCGCAAGTATTCTCAATAAAAACATTTCAAATTATTAAAATTCTTGACATAAATCAAGTATTTTCGTCATTTCCTTGGTAAATTGAGAAAAAATGCATAACTTTGTCATCACTTATGGAGAATCAATATGTCAAGCTGTTCCCCGACATCATGAAGGGGAAGACAATCATGTACGTTCACGGTTTTGGGTCGAGTGGACAGTCAGGCACTGTGACCCGCATGCGAACCGTTTTCCCGGAGGCCCGCATCGTGGCGCCCGACCTGCCCGTCCAGCCCGAGGAGGCTATGACCCTGCTCCGCCAGCTCTGTCGCGACGAGCATCCCGACCTCATCATCGGCACGTCAATGGGTGGCATGTACACCGAGCAGCTGCGCGGGTTCGACCGCATCTGCATCAACCCCGCCCTGCAGATAGCCGACACGATGCAGGCTCATGGTATGACCGGCACACAGACCTTCCAAAACCCTCGGGCTGACGGTGTGCAGACATTCTACGTCGACAAGGCTCTGGTGAAAGAATATCGTCAGGTTTCTGACCAACGCTTCGAGGCACTCGACGATGTCGACCGCAAGCGCGTCTACGGGCTCTTTGGCGATGAGGACACAACGGTCGACACCTACGACCTCTTCCATGCCCAGTATCCACAGGCCATCCGGTTTCATGGCGAGCATCGCATGGACGACCGTTCGTTCATGCATGCCGTCGTGCCGGTCATCCGCTGGATCGACGACAGCCAGGCTGGCCGCGAGCGTCCAATAATATATATCGGTATTGAGACGCTGCACGACGCCTACGGCAAGGCTGCCAGCTCATGCCAAAAGGCAGTGCGCCAGCTTATCGAGCGCTATCAGGTCTACTTTGTCTGCCCGGCCCTGTCGAGCAACACCGACCGCTACACCGGCACGTCGCAATGGTTAGAGAAATACATCAATGTTCCGGCCTGGGGACATACAGTGTTCACCAACCAGCGTCACCTGCTCTACGGCGACTATCTCATTGAGCGCCTCGACTCGAAATCCGAACTGGCCACCCGCATCGAGTTCGGCAGCGACCAGTTTAAGACTTGGGACGACATCATCGTCTACTTCGAACTGCTCGGCGGTCAATAATCCTTGTTTCGAGAAGCCGTCCTTCTCGGAACACAGAAATCAGCGGCGCACGACCTTATAGGTCTTCTTGGAGCCGTCGGCAAAGGTCAGGGTCTTCACGACGAAACCTTTGGCGCCAGCCTTCACCTGACGGCCGGCTGTGTCGTAGTAGCCTTCAGCGGCCACGGCCTTCACCCGACCGTCGTTGATTTCCTTGATGCCCGTGACAATCTCCGTCTCGCCCGAATCGATATCATAGACCACGATGTTGGAATAGTTCTCAACGTCGCCTCCACGATAGACCGTCTGCAGACCGACCGTCTTCAGTGGCTGGAAGTAGAAGAGCACATAGGACGTGCCGATGCCGTAGCCGTCGGAGTAGCCGTAAGGCACCTCCACGAGGTCATCGTCAATGTCGTACTCGATGGGCTCGAAGATGAATACTTCGTCGTCGACATAGAACAGGGTGTTCAGCTTACTGACATTCAGCAGGTTGCCGTCGACGTCGGTCGAGGGAATGTTAAAGTCGAGTTCTGCCATCTCATAGTCGTCATCATAATCCCACCAATACAATATCTCCGGGTCAGCAGGCACGGCGGCCACCTCGACGAACGGCTTAAACTCAGGCGTGATGTAGCGCTCGGCATAATAGACCGTTTCTGTGCTCGCATTGATGAACAGGGCATCGCCGTCGGCTGCGGTGAGCGTCTTGGCCTCAGCGTCGAAATCGAGCACAAGGTTAGGCTCAATACTGGCGGCCAGATAATACCAGTCATAATATTCGTCATAGGCTTCATAAGTACTGCCCGTGATGAGATATAAGAACACATTGTAATAGTCGCTGTAGCCCAGGAACTGCTCGTTCTCGATAATCACCTTGTTGCCGCTGATGGTACCGACAAACCACCCATCAACCAGATCGGTCGTCCTGAAATAGACCTGGTCGCCGACAAAGGCCACCTCCACCGACTTGGCGCCATCGAGATGTTTCAGGGCATAGGTCTCCACCTCTGCACCCTCGGGCAGTTGGGCGGCGGTCAGGCTCATCGGCTCGGCACTGAAGCTCAGCCATACGTCGCCTTCGTAGACATACTCGCCGCCTTCGAGATAAACCAGGCCATAGATGACGTCCTCCTCGACACTGAACTTGTTGTCCTTGAAGTAGACCTTGAAACTGCTATTGCTCGCAGGGACATAGCCATTATCAAAGTCATACTCCAGGCGGGCTACCTCGTCGTACTCATCCCAGCCGGAATAGTAGACGGCCAGCTGCTGCTCTACAACATATTCACCGGGCACGTCCGTTTTGTCGGCACGAACCCAGAAGAGCGTGCCATAGGCACCGGGCACAAGTCCCTTGATCCACAGTGTGCCATCGGCAGCCTCGACCAAGATCATCATGCCCTGGCCTATGCCTGCACTGCCCCAATAGCTGTCAATCTCGTAGGTGGACATGAGTTCATACACCGTGCCCTCTGGTGTCTCGTCGTAAGTGTAGTCGGCCGACTTGCGGGGCGCCTTGGCCATCGTGGCGGCAGCCGGACTGTTCAGCGGCGCCATGCGGGCTACGCTCTCCTGAGCCTTCGACGTCATGGACTGCAACATGCGTCCGGCCGCGGGCTGCTTCGCCTGGCTTTGACGGTTGAAACTGCGGGCACTTGCATCAGCAAACGCCACGGACGCAGCAATGACTGCTGCCAACGCAATCTGAGTAATTCTTCTCATAAGCATTGAAATTTTAGAAATCAAACAATAACTATAGTTAAGTCTCGATGTCATCTGTCGAGCAGATGCATATATTACGGATACAAAATTAGTCACATTGTCGCAAATAACGAAATAATTATTCGGATTTGTCAGCAAACAACCCGTCTTCTTGATTTGTGTCAAGTCGACGAGGCCGACCCGTCAAAATTGTCATAATAATTTACAAGCACCCCCCAACCCACACAAAAAGCGGTACTTCTCGAGGCAAAAAGCGGCACTTCTTGACCCGAAAAGCGGCACTTCTTGACCCGAAAAGCACTGCTTCTTTTTTAGGAATTCTTTATCCCGTTGATTGTCAGATTGTTGCAAAAACCAATAAAGCGATTGCGAATTTATTTGACATTTCACTCCTCTTCAGGCAACATCACGGCTCCCGTCTGGCGCTTGCCGTCCATGAGGATGCGCAGGGGGCGTGTGAAGCGCACGTGGCGCACGTGGTCGGTTTCCTCGACGGCCGGCATGCGGTCGAGGATGTCCTTCTGGTAGATGCCGTCGCCGGTGTAGGTGTTGATGGTGAAGTAGCCGACGCCGAAGGAGGTGAGGTTCTGGAAGAAATGGGTGCCCTGCGAGGGGTCGACGTGGTAATTCTTCAGCCCCGTCTCGACGATGACACGCGAGGCGGAGATGTGGGGCCACTTCACGGGGATGCCCAGCCAGGGGTCGCTCGAACCCCAGCGGCCCGGACCGACGAGGACGTAGGAGCCGCCCTGATCGAGGAACTGGCGGTTGAAATGTTCTATCTCGATGGCTATTTGGGGGTTGTCCTGAGCTGTGAAGTCTTCGCCGGCCTTGACGTAGACCACGTCGCAGACATCGTCGACGATGCCGTGGCCCAGCGAGTTCTGAGAGCGCAGCAGACAGCTGTCGGCAGGCAAGGCCATGATGTCCTCGTCGAGCATCTGCTTGGCGTCGACAATGGGACGTATCTGCAGCAGATAGAGACGGCCCTGCCTGTCAGCGTCGAGTTTGCAGGCGAACTCAATCTCCACGGGCCGCTTCATCTCGTCGGCACCCAGATGCTGAACGAGCTGGAGCAGTTCGGGCAGGGGGAAGATGCCCTGCTGCAGCACGCCGACGAAGGAGATAATCTTGCGGCCGCCCTCGTAGAAGCCAGGGCGGATGATCTGGTCGACAGGGTCGTAGGTGGAGCTGATGTACTGCAGCGAACCGTCGTTCTCGGCCTGTTTGACGCGCAGGTTGAGGATGTTGAAGCCGTCGTCCACCTTGAAGTCGGTGCCGACATGACTCATGTCGAGGGCATAGAAGCGGGTCTGCGTGTCGCGCAGGGCGAGTTCCATCTCACTCATCTGCAGCAGTTGATTGGGGTGGTAGGGCGAGAAGCGCAGCGTCTGACCGCCGTCGACAATGTACTTGCCAAGCCCGAGGGCGAGCGAGACGATGCCCTCCTCGGCCTTCTCGTCGCCGATGGGATAGTAGTTGAGCGAGCGGAGCACGCCGCTGAACGTCGGGTAGAAGCGGTCGCCATGCTGCGAGCCGACGACCTCCTGCAGGATGACGGCCATCTTCTCCTGGTCGATGAGATTCTGCGTGGCGGTCATATAGGCCTTCGAGTCGCGGTAATAGACCGACGCATAGACGCTCTTGATAGCGGCGGCGAGCATGTGGAGCATGGCCTGGCGGTCGTCGCTGTAGGGTATCATATAGGTGGCATAGATGCCGGCAAAAGGCTGATAGTGAGAGTCTTCGAGCAACGACGAGGAACGCACGGCGATGGGGCTCTTCGTGGCCTCGAAGAAGGTGAGGAAGTCGTCAATGAGGTCGTCGGGCAGCTGACCACGGAGGAAGTGCTCCAGGATGACTTCGTCGGGGGCGTCGCTCAGGGCGATGCCCCAGAGGTCGTTCTGGTCCATGAAGTCGTCGAAGAAGTCGGTGCAGAGGACGACGGTCTTGGGAATCGAGACGCGGGCGGACTCAAACTGGTTGAGCTCGGGGTGGCGCTTGATGATGTTGTCGAGGAAGGCCAAACCGCGGCCCTTGCCGCCCAGCGAACCGTCGCCGATGCGGGCAAAATGGGCGAAGCGGTCGAACTTCTTACGGTCGAAGACGGCGACGACGCCGATGTTCTTCATCTTGCGATACTGCACGATGGCCTCGAAGATGATGTCGCGGTGGGCGTTGGCATCCTTGAGGCGATCCCACGTGATGTGCTTCAGGAACTGCGAGACGGGGAAGATGGCGCGGGCGCAGAGCCAGCGGCTCATGTGATTGCGGCGGATGTGCCACGTGAACGAATCGTCGGGGATGTTGTAGAGGTTGTCCTGCAGCTCTTTCAGCGAGCGCACGCGCAAGATTTCCTGCTTCGTCGTGGGGTCGCGGAAGATGAAGTCGCCGAAGCCCATGTGCTCCTCGAGCAGGTGGCGCAGGTCGACGTTCATCTTCGTCGAGTTCTTGTCGATGAAATGGAAGTCCTCGCGACGGGCCTTCTCGCGGTTCTGCGTCTCCGAGCTGGTCAGGATGAGGGGCACGAAGGGGTCGCGCTGGCGAATGGCACGGAGCAGCTTCAGACCGGCCTCGGGGTCGCTCTCGGCCGTCATCTGACGCACCTCGGCGGGGTTCGACGACGTACTCCCGCCACGCATGGGGAATCGGGTGTCGCTGATGACGCCCTGCACGTTTTCGTGATACTTCTCGTAATATTGCCATGCTTCCTCATAGTTGCGGGCCAGCAGCACCTTTGGACGGCCGCGCTTGCGCTGGGCAGCGGCGTGCGGATTGAGGGCCTCGGTCGAGAAGCGCTTCGACTGTGCCAGAATATAATTATAGAGGTTCGGGAGTATCGACGAATAGAATCGGATGGAGTCCTCAACGAGCAGGATGACCTGCACGCCGGCCTCCTCGATGTCGTGGTCGAGGTTCATGCGGTCCTCGATGAGCTTGATAATCGACAGGATGAGGTTGGTGTTGCCTAACCAGCAGAAGATGGCGTCGAAAATCGAGAGGTCCTCGTCCTGCATGCGACGGGTGATACCGTGGGAGAAGGGCGTCAGCACCACGCAGGGCACGTCGGGGTTCACGGCCTTCACCTCGCGGGCCACGGTGAAGGCGTCGTTGTCGGCCGTGCCGGGCATACAGATGACGAGGTCGATGGACGTTGTCTGCAGCACATGGTGAGCCTCCTCAGTGGTCGACACCTGAGTGAACGTGGGCGGATAGCGCAGCCCCAGCTCCGTGTATTCGTCGAAGATTTTCTCGTCGACGCGCCCGTCATCCTCAAGCATGAAGGCGTCGTAGGGGTTGGCAACAATCAGCACATTGAAGATGCGCCGCGTCATCAGATTGACAAACGAGACGTCCTTCAGAAAGAAATTATTGAACTCATGAGGAATATTTGCCATGTCGGTCTCAGTTTTGCGTGCAAAATTACGCAAATTCCATGAATTTTCATTATTTTAGCAGATTTTATTTTGCGGAACAAAGTTTTTTTCCTACTTTTGTCCCCCGAAAATCCATTAACCATTAACCATATTGGCAAACTTTAAAATCTTTAAACTATGGAAGTTGAAAAAATCATGCAAGAGCTGGAGCGCAAGCACCCCGGCGAGTTAGAGTTCCTTCAGGCAGTACGCGAAGTGCTGGAATCGATTAAGGACGTCTACAACCAGCATCCCGAATTTGAAAAAGCTAAGATTGTGGAGCGCATCGTGGAGCCCGAGCGCATCACCACGTTCCGTGTGCCCTGGGTCGACGACAAGGGCGAGGTTCAGGTGAACATCGGCTATCGCGTGCAGTTCAATAGCGCTATTGGCCCGTACAAGGGCGGTCTGCGCTTCCATCCCTCTGTCAACCTCTCAATTCTGAAGTTCCTCGGCTTCGAGCAGACGTTCAAGAACGCTCTGACCACGCTCCCCATGGGCGGCGGCAAGGGTGGTTCGGACTTCGCTCCCCGCGGCAAGAGCGACGCTGAGATCATGCGTTTCTGCCAGGCCTTCATGACTGAGCTCTATAAGGTCATCGGTCCCGACATGGACGTGCCCGCCGGCGACATCGGCGTGGGCGGCCGTGAGATCGGCTACCTCTTTGGTATGTACAAGAAGCTCACCTCGCAGTTCCACGGCGCTACCCTCACGGGTAAGGGTCTGGAGTGGGGCGGCTCGATCCTCCGTCCCGAGGCTACCGGCTTCGGTGCTCTCTATTTCGTTCACCACATGCTCGAGACTCACGGACTCGACATTAAGGGCAAGACCGTCGCTCTCTCGGGCTTCGGCAACGTGGCTTGGGGTGCTGCCAAGAAGGCTACCGAGCTGGGCGCCAAGGTGATCACCATCAGCGGTCCCGACGGCTACATCTACGATCCCGCAGGCCTCAACGAGGAGAAGATTGCCTACATGCTCGAGCTCCGCGCCAGCGGCAACGACATCTGCTCGCCCTATGCTGACGAGTTCCCCGGCTCAACGTTCCACGCCGGACGCAAGCCTTGGGAGGTCAAGGCCGACATCTATCTGCCCTGCGCTACCCAGAACGAGCTCAACGGCAACGACGCCGACGCTATCCTGGCCAACAAGCCGCTCTGCGTGGCTGAGGTTTCGAACATGGGTTGCACGGCCGAGGCTGTCAACAAGTTCATCGCTGCCAACCAGCTCTTCGCTCCTGGCAAGGCTGTGAACGCCGGTGGCGTGGCTACCTCGGGTCTTGAGATGACTCAGAACTCGATGCGCATGGCTTGGACGGCTGAGGAAGTCGACCAGAAGCTTCATCAGATCATGGCCGGCATCCACGCTCAGTGCGTGAAGTACGGCAAGGAGAATGGCTACATCAACTACGTGAAGGGCGCCAACGTCGCTGGCTTCATGAAGGTTGCCAATGCCATGATGGCCCAGGGCATCGTGTAAGCGGGCTTCGCCCTAATGAAAAGTGAAAAGTGAAAAGTGAAAAGTGAAAAATTTGCTTCCGCCCTCTGTAAGCGACGCATGGTTCTGCTGTGTGTCATGCTATGGGGCGCAGTAGCAAATTTTTCACTTTTCACTTTTCACTCTTCCCTTAACTGTTCACTATTCACTATTAACTATTCACTTTTGAACGCCCAAAGCGTTCAAAGGGGAAAGGCCTCTTATTATGCAAAGAAAGCCACTGGCGCGCGCACGGCCAATGGCGAGAAGCTGCATCATGACAGCATGACCTGTGCCCACCGCACCCTACCCTTCGGCACGTTGCTGAAAGTGAAAGTGCTGTCCACCGGCCGTGAGATTATCGTGCGTGTCAACGACCGCGGTCCTTTCATCCGTGGCCGCATTATCGACCTCTCGTGGGGTGCTGCCCGCGATCTGGGCATCCTCGCCCAGGGCATTGCCGAAGTGGAGGTCTCCCCCGCCGAACTGGTTCATGTGCCTTTGCGCGAGCTGCCCCCCATCGAAGTTCCGCGCTTCGAGATTGAGCTCGACCAGCCCGAACTGCCTTGGCACTTCCCCATCGAGCACTAACCCGTCTGATTTCTTCGGGTGTAAAAAGGGCTCAGTCCGAAAAGCCGGTTTTAGCAGTGACTATATAACTCCCTTCCAGGAGGGGGCGGGGGTGGTTCTAAGGCAAGCGTCCTTCGGCCGAGCGGAAACACAAGTCGCAGGGCCCGTTCGCTGAAGAATCAACCATCCCCAGCCCCTCCTTTCTTGCGTCCCTTCGGTAGCAAGCGAACGGAGTTCGAGCGCTTAGGAGAGGAGTTATATATTTTGTCTTGACGTCTTGATGTCTTGATGTTGTCCTCTACCGACGGCCTTTGTTCGTCGGAATCTGATATTCATAGAGCTGCGACTGAACCGGACGGCCATTCTCAGCCACACCGATGCAGAGAGCTATCTGACCGTTCTTCAGCCCCTGGTCGGCCACCAGACTGGCCGTGTAGCGGATGCCCTGATGCGGAGCGATGCTGCCAATCTGACGGGCAGGCGAGATATGGATATGCCTGTTGCGTGAAGTCTCCTGAACGATAGGCTGAATGTCAAACACCGTACGGTCGCTGGTATTCATCACCTCGAAGATGACGGTCAGTTCCTCACCACGAGTCAGATAGCCGTCGCGCCGACTCTCCAGAATCTGGATATTGCGCACCTCCAGGCCGCGAACGTGATTATCGCCATAGAAGTCGATGCGGTCGTCGCCACGTCCCTGCGGATCGTAGTAGCTCCCCTGACCGTAATCGTCATTGCGGTTGTCGCGCGTGCCAGTTGTCTGTTGCTGTTGTCTCTCCCACTTGCGCTGCTGACTGCGCTCGATGGCCGAGCCAATGGCTGCACCGGCAGCAGCACCGCCCACGGTGCCCACGATGGAGCCGACCTCATGGCCACGCCACCCGCCGTTGATGCCACCGACGGCCGAGCCAATCACCTGGCCAAACTGTCCGCCCGTGTAGGCACCAGTAGCCGTATAGGAGCCGCAACTGCTCATGAGCAGTCCTGCTCCGACAATCATCATCACTGCTTTCTTCATCATCTTTTCTGTCTTTTTTAGTTTCACATCCGCTTCTTCTATATAACTAAGGTTATTTCACTGGTTCGCATTGATACGCAGGAGTCTCACCTGCGTACCAATAGTTGGCTGCAAAGGTAAGCATTTTTTCTGAGACTGCAAGGGGGAATTCCCGAAAAATGAATAGGGGAACCCCTCTTATAGCCCATCTTTCATCTTCTTCGCCCATTGCAGCGGTGTCGTGTTGTAGTAGCGACGGAAGGCATGAGAGAAATGGGCACCGTCGGCAAACCCGCAGCGCTCGGCCACTTCGGCCATCGTCACGTTCGGATAGTCATACAGCATCTTGCATGCCTGCTCCAGACGGAAGCGCATGATATACTGTGCGGGTGGCGTGCCCGTCAGCGCCATGATCTTGCGCCGGAAAGTAGGCGGATGCATGAACAGCTGGTCGGCCACATGCTCCAGGTCGGCCTCACCCTTTGGCATCAGCTTCAGGATGAGCGCATCTACCTTCTCGAGGAATAACTGGTCGAGCCGCGTGGGCACGTCGATGGTCGGCTTGCCGGCGTCAGCCATCGGGGCAACGGGGGCATTGTCGGCCGTTTCTCCAGTTCTTTCAACGATGGCCGCGACGTGCTGCGCCATCTGTTGAGAGAATTTCTCACGCAGCAGACGACGCTGTTCCAAGAGCTTTTCTACGCGGATGAGAAGCTCCTGCGCGTTGAACGGCTTCGTTAGATAAGCGTCGGCACCGGCCTGCAGGCCCTCAAGCCGGTCGGCTTCGGCAGCCTTGGCCGTAATCACGACGACGGGCACGTGGCTGGTCAGTTCATCCTCACGCAGGCGCCGACAGAACTCCAGTCCGTCCATGCGCGGCATCATCAGGTCGGTCACCACCACATCAGGCACAATCTGGTGCGCCTTCTTCAGGCCGGCCTTGCCGTCGGCGGCGTAGAACACATCGTAGTTGGCCGAGAGGATGCTGCCGATGTAGTAGGCCACTGCCACATGATCCTCGACCACGAGGACGCGCGTCCGGTTGTCGTCGGTCGTGTCGGCGTCGATCAGCTGCGGCGCTATCTCGGCATCGGCCAGCGTCGCGGGCGCCATTGCCTGCGAAGACTCTGCCGACAGGGTGTCGGCCTGTTGCGAACAGCGGCGTGGGAAACTGACGGTGAACGTCGTGCCCTCGCCGGGGGTGCTGTCGACATGTATGTCGGCCCCGACGGCGTCGGCCAGCTGGCGCACCAGTGCCAGGCCGAGTCCCGTGCCGGGATGTCGCTGTGCGGTGTCTTCCACCTGATAGAACGGATCGAAGATATGAGGCTGCTGCTCAGCGGGGATGCCGCATCCGGTGTCGCTGACGACGAGGCGGAAGCGGTCGCCCTCGACGGCCGTCGCCACGCGGACCGAGCCGCCGTCGTCGGTGAACTTGAGGGCGTTGGACAGCAGATTAGTCACAATCTTGTACAGATAGTCGGGCACGTGGTCCATGACGGCCGCCGGCTCAGCCGGTTCATAGGTGAGCGTGATGTACTTGCGCTCCGCCAGCTCGGTGAAGCTCTCGACGATCATCGTGATGGGCCCGACGACGTCGCGGCACACCATCGGTGGCAGCGTCGGCGCCGACTGCAGCTTCGACAGGTCGAGCAGCTGGTTGACCAGCTCCAGCAGCCGTGCTCCCTGCTGTTCGATCATGGCGGCGGCCTGGCGACTGTCGGTGGCGGGATGTGGTTCCTGCATCTGTTTGCTGAGGCCCATGATGACAGTCAGGGGCGTCCGGAACTCGTGTGTGACGTTGGTAAAGAACCGTTCGCGCGTGGTCTGCAGCTGTCGCAGTGCGTCGTTGGTGCGTCCGCGCAGCCGACTGGCATAGCCCAGCAGCAGGATGACGCCCAGCAAGAGCAGTGCCACGCCGACGGCGACGGCCAGGATGACGGTCTGGCGGCGCTGGCCGGCGGCGTTAGCCTCGGCCAGCTCGTCGTTGTGGAGCTCGGCGTTGGCCTTGCCCAGCACGTCGTGCATCTGTGCATAGTGGATCGAGTCCATCATCTGCGAGTAGCGGCGCAGCGCCTTAAACGCCTCGTGGGGCTGTTCGGCTTCCAGTGACAAGGCCAGTTCCCTGTGGTCGTAGCAGACCGCTCGCGTGTTGCCCAGTTCCTCTTGCAGGCTGATGGCGCGCCGTATGAAGGGCACAGCCTCGGACCCCCGTTTCGAGTCGAGCAGGCTATAGGTCAGATACTCCAGGCTGATGGCCAGCAGGTTGCGGTCGACGACGTCCATCTGTTCGACCGTGCTGACAGCCTCGTGGGCCAGGCTGATCGCCTTCTCAAAGTCGCCCTTGCGGTTGTAGGCATAGCTCAGCTGCGACAGGTGGTTGACCACACCGGCGTCGTAGCCTATCTCGCGTGCAGCTTCGACGGCTTGATGTCCGAAGGCGATGGCCGAGTCGGGCACATTGGCGATGTTGTAGACCTCGCAGGCGATGCCCAGATAGTTGTGGGTGTTCTGTCGGCTACCCGTCAGCAGGTCGGTCTCCAGCGCCTTCGCCACGAAGTGCTTGGCCTCGTCGATATAGCCCAGACTCAGGTTGATGATGGCCATGTAGTTGTAGGCCCGTGCCAGTGGTAGCCACAGCTTGTGGCGTCGGGCAGTCTTCTCAGCCGCCATCTCGGCGTCGACGGCCTCGGTATGGCGACTCATCTTGTACAGACAGTAGCCTCGGTCGCAGAACAGGTTGGCCTGCATCTCGGCGTCGTGGCTGCTGGCCAGCGGCAATGCCTTGTCGATGATGGCGATGGCTTCGGCAAAGTAAGAGTGGCTGACGTAGTAGCGCTCGGCAGCATACCACACCAGCAGGTCGGTCGTGTCGCGCGGCGTCGCAACCCCGATGTCCGGGCGCCGGACGTCGGCCAGCGGGTCGTCGGCCAGACAGCTGGCCGTCAGTTGCCTGGCCAGTTCAGTCCGCTGCGCCCCTCGGGCCTTCTCGTAGACCGCCAGCAGCGAGTCGAGCTCAGCGGGCTGTAGCTCGTCGGCTGCCATGACCGCCGGCGATACCAAAAGCGACAAAAGGATGGGTATCAGTATCTGTTTCATCATGTGGCAAAAGTACGAAAAAACCTGCTAAAACGAAGCATTATTTTATAAAATTTATTGTCTATTTCTTTTTTTTTTGTCTATATTTCGTCTATTTTGTTAAACATAGACAAATTTTTGTAAAAAAGCGACAATAACGTTTTTGAATATTTTCTTTATCTTTGCATCCGAAAGCAGTGTAATAACAAATACTGCCTGATTGACCGTTGAGACTATGAATCGATTCCAGCATAACGAAGAACAACTCAATCAGCTTAAATTGACGATTGCCGAGAAGAATTTTCTCGACGAAGTGACATCGTTTGTCCTCAGCAACATGACTGACGGCCACCTGTCCGTAGAGGCTGTGGCCGACGGGCTCTGTATCCACGAGGCAAAACTGCGCCGCCGCATCTTGCAGATCACGGGGCTCACCCCCAGCAATTTCCTGCTCACGATCCGCATGCGCCGCGCCATGACCTTGTTGGCCAACTATCCCGCTGACAGCATCACGCAGATTGCGCTTGCGTGCGGTTTTGCCGACCACAGCCACTTCACCCATGCCTTCCATCGCATGTTTGGCATCAGTCCCTCGGAATATGTCAGGCAAATGCCCGTCAGCAAGGATCAGTCCTTCAACGTAAACACAAGTCAGATATAAATATGAAACGAATCATCATGACCCTCACCGCGCTAGTGACCATCATGCTTGACATCAGCGCTCAGGACACGTGGTCGCCGACCGACGAGCATCAATACAACGATGAGACGGTCGTCTACGCCACGCTCCAGCTTTACACATGGTCTGCAGGCTATGGCAACCAGGACTACAGCGTGGCCGCCTTCATCGGCGACGAGTGCCGCGGCATAGCCGAGCAGGCCAGCGAAGGCAAGGACGGCAAGACCGTATTTGCCGTGCGCGTGCTTGGCGACCGCGAGGCTGACAAGGGCCAGCCCATCCGCTTCGAGATACGCTACAACCCGGGCGGCTACGGACTGGTCTACGACGTCACGCCCTCTGTCGCTGTCAGCTTCGACGGCGAGAGCTGGGGCCAGCCCTCACAGCCCATCCTGCTGCAGGGCAAGGGCTTTACAGGCATGGCGACATTCGCCTTCAACCCGGCCACAATCAATGTCGGCGAGCAGGTCGACATTGTCAGCCTCTTCCAGGGCAGCGCAATGCCCAAATACTTCACCGTCAGTCTCTCCGACGAGTCGGTGGCCTCGCTCGACGGCACCGTCGTCACGGGTCTGAAGCCCGGCAAGGTGAACTTCACGGTCAACTTCCCAGGCATTTCGACGGGCAACACCATCACCGTGATAATCACCGCTACGGGCCTCAACATCCTCAACGACGAGCTGCGCATCGACATCGAAAAGCCGGAGACGCTGCAGCCCAAGGCCGACGCCTGCTATGAGCTGCTGCCGGTGAACACCACCGAGAGCGTCGCATGGCTCATCGACAACGAGGCCATCATCGGCTTCGACGCCGAGGGCCGCCTCATCCCCCTGGCCGTCGGCGACACCTACATAACGCCCGTCATCCTGGCCGACGACGGGGCGGTGCGCCTGCGCCCCGCCGGCCGCATCCACGTCATCATCTATGAGAACGTGCCGCTGCAGCACTTCGAGTATGCCTTCAACGAGCATCCCTACAACCACGAGACGGTGCAGATGACGCTCACCCCCGTGCCAGCCAACGCCACTTTCGACATCACCGACCTGCGCTTCAGCTATATGGCCGACTACGGCTGGGAGCAGCAGTGGGACATCGTCAGCTTCGAGCTCGTCTCGCGCGAACCTATTATATATAATGTGACGTTCAACGAGCCGTTGGGTGCCGACGTGCGCCCCTACTGGGCCGACGCGCCCGAGACCGACATCGAGCTATGGCCCGCCGGCGGCACGGATTGGTATCCCTACATCCTGGCCTACTTCCGCCTCAACCTCAAGGAGGGCTGGCAGTGGCGCTCGAACCCCAGCGGCCTTCTCTGGGATGACGACCTTGAGCGCGGCTTCGGCCCCAGCCTCATCGAGGCCCGCACGCAGGAGGAGCTGCTCTACAACGACCCCGAGTGGGGCTACTTCGGCACGATGATGGAGGGCAACGGCATCAACGACAACGTGGCCTATAAGGTGCGCATGGCCGCCGACTACCGCTCGCGCACCTTCGGACAGACGATCGCCACGGGCTACGACGACTTCACGATGAACGTCACCGAGGGTTGGACGTGGATGCCCTCGCCCTACCTCTACGACCGCCTGCTTGAGAACATCTTCTACGCCGACCAGCTCACCGAGGGCATGACCATCATCTCCAAGGAGCTGGGCTCGGCCGAATGGGACGGCAGCCAGTGGCAGGGCGACCTGCAGGTGCTGCCCACCGAGCAGAGCTTCCTGCTCTACGTCCCCGAGGCCGACGGGCCCACCAAACTGCGCTTCAAGTGTGAGCGCGCCATGGCACAGGGCCATGAGGTCGCCCAGTCACGCCGCAACGTTCCGTCTTCAATGAACGCCATCGCCCGCCGCTTCCGCGACAACATGACCATGGTGGCTGTCATCGATGAACAATGCACAATGATTAATGATCAATGGACCATCGAGGCCTACGTCGACGGCGAGCTGCGCGGCATGGGCAACTGGGTTGGCGGCCGATGCTTCATCACCGTCCATGCCGACGGCGGCGAGCGCGTCAGCTTCTGCCTGGTCTGCCCCGACAGCGGCGTCCGCTACGACATCGACGAGCACGTCACCGTCTCGCAGCCCCGCCTCGGTTCGCTCCGCCGCCCTGTCGAGCTCCACTCGGCAGCCGCCACGCAGGGCATCGGGACAGTTCTTAGTTCAGAGTTCATAGTTCATAGTTATGACTTGCTTGGACGGCCCGTTTCTAATATGCCGAAGGGCATCACCATCCGGCGCTCGGCCGACGGCACGGTGCGCAAGGTCATGAACAGATAATAAAAAACAACATATATAGTATTAACAATAAAAAAAACAGTAACAGTTATGAAAAAGCTATTATCATTACTTGTGCTCCTCGTCACGACAATAGGAGCTACGGCACAGGATGACTGGGACAACCCGCATTCTGACAATCCCGCCAGCCGCACCGTCATCTACGCCGACTTTATCGTCAACAATGGCGAGGCTGCCTATCAGAGCAACTGGACTCTCGGCGTCTTCGTAGGCGACGAGTGCCGTATGGTCGAAGCCGACAACGCCAACTCCGTGCTGCAGAGCTACAACAACAAGCAGTTCCTCCAGCTGGAGGTGCCCGGCGACTACGGCGACGAGAGCGACCAGGACAAGCCCATCACCATCAAGGTCGTGGACGGACGGGGCGCTATCTATACACTGACGCCCAGTGAGACCATCACCTACAACCCAGAGGTCACCTACGGCACGCAGCCCTCCGGTCCCCGTGTGCAGCTCACGCTCACCCTGCCTACCAGCATCACGCTCGAGGAGTTTACCTGTCAGGCCGGCACCCCTGTTGACCTGACGGAGCACATGACCGTTGTACCTGCCGACGCCCAGCTGCCCGAGAACATCGAGTGGTTCATCCGTGACAGCTATTGGGACGACCCAAGCTACGATGATTATGCCACCGTCGAGGGTAACACGATGACCCCCAAAAAGCCTTACATTTCCGAAGGCGAGAACCAGCCCATCCCCTACGGTGTTGTCATCAGTGCCTACGAGTATGAGGATCTGGCCGAGACCAGCCAGTTCTATATCGAGCAGCCGGCCGAGGCGATCACCATCGTCACCGAGACCTTTGAGACCGAGCTGGGCTATGTGTGGGAGCTCAATGACTTCATGAACAACCAATACTGGGCTCCTGGACAAATTCTGATGGAGGCCTACGAGGTGACGCCCGCAGACTTTACCGAGGAAGTGAAGTGGGAGTACGACCCCGACTACATCGAGTATGCTTACTCCGATCAAATTCAGGCATACATCTATCGTGCCATCAAGGGCGGCACGACCCGCATCCGTCCCTACATCGAGCGCGCCGACGGCAACCTCTACCCCGAGGGCGACAAGTGGATCACTGTCACCATCATCGTGCCCGTCACCGACATCGAGTTCGACTGGCCCTTTAACGAACAGACCCAGCAGTTTGTCACCTTCAAGGCCAACGTGGGCGACGACATCTACCAGCGCATCGCCAGCCGCGTGACCGTCGAACCCGAGGATGCCACCGACCGCACCTTCCAAATCCTCAACTACAGCGACGGTGGCGAGGAGTATCTCACCATCGACAACGAGGCCAAGACGGCCGTCGCCCTCAAGGCCGGCACCACCCGCGTGCTCATCCAGCCCAACGGACGTGGCGGCGAGGACTACTTCGTCGACTTCACGGTCGAGATTTTCGATCCTCTCAAGGAAGTCACCTTCACCGACGATCCCCTCATCATCGACTACCGGGATGGCATGCAAATCAGCGAGGTGGCCGCCTTCATTGAGGGCAACATCCTCTGGCAGACCGAGAGCGGCAAGGAGATCCAGCAGGAGGGCACCATCGCCGTCACCGGCCAGCTTCAGGGCGAAGGCATCATGACCGGCAACGGTCCGATGCTGAATCTCACCAACGAGAACATCCCCAAGGGCGAGTCGAACGTCACCGTCACTCTCAGATGGAACGACTACAGCAGCTACGACGGCACCGACGCCTCCATCACCACGGCAACGGGCACACCGAAGAGCTTCATCGTGAGGATAATCAAGGCCCTCGAGAAGTTCGACATCACCGTCACGCCCGACACTGACGATCCCACCCGCGGCACCATCACCCTGACGCCTAACCCCGAAGATGCCGACTTCGACTGGGCTGACTATGAGGACGCCATTGAGATTCGGAACTGGAACTACGACGATTCATGGGAGGCCATCAACTATACGGATAACGGCAACGGCAACTACACCTATGATACCGTACTTCCCGGCATATACACTGTCACTCTGGCAGATAATCAGGAAGAATCTGTAGAATTCGAGGTGCCCGCAAAGGTCAGCTACGAGAGCGGCTGGCAGTGGAAGAGCAATCCTTACGGCTTTATCATGGCGACCGAAAATGCCGATTGGCCTGACTGGCCAGACCTTGAGACCGTCTTCGGCGACAATCTTGCCGAGGCCCGCACCTACGACAAGCTGCTCTACAACGACAGCGAGTGGGGCTACTGGGGCTCGCTGCTCGAAGGCGATTCCGACTATCCCTGGGCTATCGGACAGGCTCGGATGTACAAGGTGAAGATGAAAGCTGCTCAGGAGGCCTACCTCTATGGTGGTGAGCAGGCTGAGGATGTGGAGCAGTCACTGATGCCTGGTTGGAACTGGATTGGTTCGCCCTATTTCTACAACCGCCTGCTGAGCAATGCTCTCCCCGACGGCGAGGAAGGAATGGTCATCGTCTCGAAGGCCGACGGCTCAGCCGAGTGGAACGGTCAGACATGGGAAGGCAGCCTGAAGGTCCTCAAGAAGGGACAGGGCTATCTGGTCTACAGCCCCCAGGAGGGCAACCTCCCGCTGGCCCTTGAGGTCTTCGGCGAAATGACGCAGGGCGACGAGACGCCGGCCGGCGCACGCGCCGCTCACCGCAGCGTCTGGAGCTACGACCACTCGCGCTTCGCCTCGAACATGACTATGGTGGCCGAGATGCCGCAGCTGAACGACGCTGAGCACTACTCCATCGGTGCCTTCGTCGGCGACGAGTGCCGTGGCGAGGGCGTCTTCGAGAACGGCCGCGCCTTCATCACCGTCCACACCGACGGCGGCGAGCAGGTGACGTTCCGCCTGCACAACGAGCTCACCGGCGAGTTCTACGACATCGACCAGACCGTCCGCTCGGGTGCACTGCGCCTCGGTTCGCTGAAGGCTCCCGTCCAGCTGACGTCAAATGCCGTCGTCACGGGCATCAACTCAGTTCATAGTTCTGAGTTCACAGTTCATAGTTATGACCTCGGCGGCCGCGTCGTCAAGGCTAACGCTAAGGGCATGACCATCCTGCGCCAGAGCGACGGCAGCGTCAGGAAGGTCGTGAAGTAGAACCTTCCCCTAACCCCCTCCGAGGAGGGGGGACTGGACAGAGATGGAATGTATATTATTTCGTACAACGTGCATGTACGTTTAGTACAGCACCGATGTACTAAACGTACAGCACCGATGTACGAAAATATATGCAATCTGGAATCAAAAGCGAAACCATCCCCCGGCCCTTCATCTGAGGTGGAGCTGGGATCAAAAACAAAGCATACAATATGAACAGCAGATTTTATGGAGTAAGCAAACTGACTACTCCCCTCATCCCTTCCCTTCGGGAGGGGCCGGGGGTAGGCTCGGGCCGGGGGTGGGTCTCGTGGACCTCGTGGGTCTCTACACGCGCGTACATATACATTATAAGTACAGCAGCACTTTTATTCCTCCCCTCCCTTGGGGAGGGGTCGGGGGTGGGTTGTGCCCAGACCCTCACACAGAACACCATCTCGACCATCGCCAAAAGCGACCCGCTCATCATCACCGGTGCCATCGGCACCCAGAACACCTACTACCACTCCTCCATCGGCAGCGGCTACCGCTCACCCTGGGGAAACTCGTTCTATGCCAACCTGAACGTCTCGCTCTACGGAATCTCGATGCCCTTCGCATTCTACTATTCCAACAACAACACGTCGTGGAGCTTCCCACACATCTCCTTCCACATCGACCCGACCTACAAGAACTGGCGCGGCCACTTCGGACGCTCCAACATGGGCATGCACACCTACCTGATGAACATGTCGTTCAACGGCGTCGGGCTCGAATATAACTCGCAGAAACTGCGAGTGGGTGCATTCTACGGCGAGCTGCGCAACGCCATCAACGACGACCCTGACGACCCGACGGCACGCAAGCCGCAGTACTCACGCATGGGATGGGGCGTCAAGGCCGGCTACGGCGCAGGGCGAAACTATCTCGACCTCTTCTTCCTCCGGGCCTACGACCGCATCAACTCCATCGACGCACGCTGGCAGGAGCAAATCAACCCGCAGGACAACGTCGCCGTGGCCGTCAAGGGCGGGCTCGGACTCTTCTCCTGGCTAACCCTCCGCGGCAACCTCGCCTGGAGCGCATTCTCATCCGACAAGCGCGCAGAGCGCATCCACACCAAGGAACTCGACCGATGGGACAAGGTCTTCGACGCACGCTACACGTCGCTCATGCGCATCGCCGGCGACATCTCAGCCACGCTCAGCCTCAAGGGCTTCAACACCACGGTATTCTACCGCATGGTGCAGCCCGACTACACCACGCTCGGACTCTACTACACCAGCAACAACTACCAGTCGCTCGGCATCAACGCCGCGACCACCCTGTTCAAGAAAATCAGCCTCTCGGCCTCGTTCAGCGGTCAGGAGGACAACATAACACGCCGACAGCTATACACCACGCGCGGCTTCGTCTACAACGCATCGGCCTCGACGAACCTGGCCGACAACCTCAGCCTCTCAGCAGGCTACAGCGGCTACCGGCAGCTGCAGAGCGACTGCAAGGCACACGTCAACGACACCACCCGCGTCAACCGCGTCATGCACTCCTTCTACCTGACGCCATCCTACACCATCGACGGCGAGACCACCGAGAACGCCTTCTCGCTCTCGACCAGCTTCACGCAGAACAAGGACCTCAACCGCTTCGCCACGGGCATCAGCGACGTCACTACACTCTCGGCCGGACTCAGCCACTCGCTGACCGTCAAGCCCTGGGAGATGTCGTTCTCAACGTCGTTCTCACACCAGCAGTCGAAGGGCTATCAGACGCGCTACACCAGCGACATCCTGAGCTTCTCTACGGGACGCTCGTTCCTCAAGGAGAAAAACCTCCACACATCGGCCACCGTCTCGCTCTGCTACAACGACATACGCAACCAGCAGCGCAACCTCTCCGTCGGCGCCGACCTCACGGCAGGCTACACCCTCGCCAAGGTGCACCAGTTCTCCTTCTCGGCCGGCTTCAACAAATACAGCGACACCAACATCTCGGCCGACCGAACCTCCATGGGCACCACCGAGGTCAACCTCTCGCTGGGCTACAACTACACCTTCTCACTGCTCCACCTGAAGCGCCACGCCGAGAAGACAACCACGGATTAAAACGGAATCCCGAAACGACGGAATAACGGAATCCCGGAATAACGGAATAACGGAATAACGGAATAACGAAATAACGACAGAAGAAGAAAAAAATATGAATACGATGGATAAGAAGATGATGAACAGCAGAACGTTGATTATGAAGCTGGCGCTTCTGGCGCTCATGCTTCCGTCAGCCGTGAGCCATGCACAGAACGAAGAGGGCACCGTCACCCTCCAGGTGACGCCCGTCCAGAGCGTGTTGCCCCCGCAGGCCGGCAAGTACATCGACAACCTGGGCCGCTACTTCACCGTGACCGTCATCAACAATACCGACGTGCAGCAGAACCTCTACTTCGGCGTGCAGATACAGCAGAAGTTCCCCAACGACGTGCTGTGGATGTCGACCAACGTCGAGACGATGCACATACCGCAGACACCCATCGTACTCTCACCCAACCAGCACAAGACGCTCAACTCCATCGAGCTGAAGCACCTCTTCGACCACTACGACTCTCACGACATCTTCGTCCGCGAGGGCCGCTACAAGAATATCCTCGACTCTGAGTTCGGACTCCTCGACGAGGGCCAGTACGAGCTGCAGCTCACCGCCTACAAGTGGAGCACCGAGCTGTCGACGCCCGTCGTGCTCAACAACCAGACCGACGGCCTCGCCCTCTTCAACATCTGCTACGAGGCCGAGCCGCCCCGCTTCACCTTCCCCATCCGCGAGGCGGTCAGCGACGGTCTGAGCGACCTCTCCGTCACCCGTATCGACAAGAACCAGGCCTTGATCAAGTTCGACTGGGCCGTGCCCACGCTCAACTGCAACGCCACGATGGTGCAGTTCCGCTATCGCATCCGCTTCGTCGAGCTCGGCTCGATGATGCCCGACGAGGCCATGGAGGAGAACACCATCACCTTCCTCGAGAAGCGCGACCTGCTGACCAACAGCTTCACCATTCCAACGGCCTACCTGACGCAGATGATAGCCGACACCGCCTACCTGGGCAAGATCTACGCCATGCAGGTGACGGCCTACACCCCCTACCAGAACGAGAACTCGCTCAACGTCACCCTCATCAAGAACGAGGGCAAGAGCGACATTTTCCTCTTCCAGCTCTACGACCCGACAAAAGGAATCTTTGTCACTACAGGCGACGATGAGATCACAGAAGACAAGAGGGGAGAGCCCTACCTCTATCATCAGCCCGTCCTGACCAGTCCCGTCTTCACCGACATGCTGGGCCGTTTCATCTACAATGGCGACAGCATTGAGGCAGAATGGCGTCATCCAGCCATTGCCGGCGGATGGGGCGAGAAGCAGGACACTGTCAAGTTTAAGTACAACCTATCCCTCTATACTGGAAACTCAGCTGACAACGCCGCCACCATCTTCAAGGCTACAAAGCCGGTCTTCACCAAAGAAATCGATGGCGAGGAAAAATGCAAGATCAGGTGGGATGACATCAAAGACAAGGTGCGCCAGGGCGACTATCTGCTGCTGCGCGTCACGGCCAAGTGCGTCAACACCCCCGACACCATCGTCAAGTTCAGTGCCGACTCGGCCAACTACGTCGACTTCGCACTCACCAAACACTTTGATGAGGAATACCAGTGCGGGCATGAAAACATCGAGATTGCTAATAAGACCAGCATCACCGAGGTGCCCGACAAGGACCGCTCCATCAAGATAGGACGGTTCTACCTCACCCTCGACGGCCCCGAGCCCGTCAAGTTCGACAAGGACAAGCAGACCTTCTCGGGCAAAGGCTGGATACGCTGGAACCCCAAGGCCGACAACTACTTCAACATGAACTCGCGCGTGGCCGTGAAGTTCGATAACCTCAAGATCAACACCGACTACGAGGTCTACGAGGGCCGCTGCGTCACCTATGCCTACAGCGACGGCAAGACAGAATTCTCCGACGCACAGGCCGTCGACTCGCTCTTCTCGCTGGCCAGCCTCGACCAGATCTACGGCGCCCTGGAACTGCCTGATGAGGTGCAAACGCTCGTCTCCAAGGGCGTCAACCAGTGGGGCGACGACGTCGAAGAGACCACCAAGAGCCTGGCCAAGAGCTACAACCTCGGCAAGTACTACACTGCCTACAAGCAGGCCGGTGCGAAGTGGGAGGATCTCAAGCATGGCGACGCCTTCGACCTCTACTTCCCGCTGGAGTTGCCCGAAGAGATCTCCAAGTTCCTGCCCAAGAGCTTCAATGTCCAGATAGGCTCCATGCAGTTCAGCCCGCAGTCGGCACAGATGAACCTCATCGGCGAGATTACCCTGCCCAACAGCGACGTCTTCGAAGGTCAGGACATGCTCATCTTCGGTGCACCGCGACTCTGCATCACCCCCGACAAGTTCTTCCCCGAGGAGGGCGTCCTGGCCCTGCTCAGCAACCTGCCCCTGAAGGATCCCAACACCGACTTCAAGATGGTGTTCAAGGCACCCTCTGAGCCCCTCAACCCGACGCCTGGCGACGGATGCTTCCTCCGCTGGGACCGCGACGGCTTTGCCGGTCTGGGCATGGAGATTGCCATGACCATGCCCAACACCAAGCGCGTCGTCGACGGCAAGGCTACCGACTATCCCGCCCTGCTCGACCTGAAGGCCAACATCGAGGGCGGCGACGACGCCTTGGACTTCATCGCCACCGGATCGCTGACACCCTTCGAGGCCACCGACCTGCCCGGCTGGACCTTCCACATCGGCGAAGACATCATCTTCGACTACAACTTGGAGCGCAATGACATGTTCATGCCCACCATTGACGAGTTCAAGAGGAACTTCGCCCCGATGGCCTACGACGAGGAGAAGAAACAGTTCGTCAAGGTGAGCGACAACTCCACCTTCGACGCCACCCTCTGCGGCACCCACGTCAACGACGGCAATTGGGGCGCATGGCAAGGCGTCTACATCAGGAACCTCGAGGTGGAGTTCCCCAAGTTCGCCGTCTTCGGCAACGGCGAGCAGGGCACCAAGATCGGCGCCAAGGACATGCTCATCGACGCCTCAGGCATCACCTGCCGCGTCTTCTCCGAGAACGTTCTCGACGCCCAGACCGGCAAGTGCGGCGGATGGAAGTTCACCCTAGACAAAGCCTACGTCGACATCATACAGAACAACTTCGACAACTGCACCATCACCGGCGGCTTCGGCGTGCCCCTGCTCGGCAAGGTGGCCCAG
>FLNY01000015.1_pt1:0-60000 | contig 61086 bp, 48 predicted proteins | sample 1140381 | NCBI WGS metagenome assembly FLNY01 (sample SAMEA3878172, study PRJEB12797) | bioreactor metagenome | biome: Moose rumen | place: Sweden | collected 2011-10
GCAGCATTGGAACAGGCTGGCGAACTGGATGCCTCACAACTTGCCAAACTGGAACGTGAGTTTGCCAAGGAGGTGCATCTGCTGACGGCAGCCAAGCGTCTGCGCCTGATTGCAAAAGACTTTGTGAGTCATTACAGCGACCTGTGGACTTCTGGCAAGGCGATGTTCGTATGTTATAATAAGGTGACATGCGTCCGTATGTTCAATTATGTGCAGGAATACTGGCAGCGCGAAATCAAGACTTTGGAAGAATCCATCGCTAAATGCACCTCACAACAAGAGGCACAAGAGATGCAGCGCAAACTGGAATGGATGCGTGAGACTGATATGGCTGTTGTGGTTTCGCAGGAGCAGAATGAGATACAGACATTCCAGAAGTGGGGGCTCGACATCAAGATGCATCGCGAGCGAATGGAGAAAGAGGAATTGGACAAGGCCTTCAAGGCTGATGATACCCGTCTGCGTGTGGTCTTTGTCTGTGCCATGTGGCTGACAGGTTTCGATGTAAAGACACTATCATGCCTGTACATCGACAAACCGATGAAGGCGCATACGCTGATGCAGACCATTGCCCGTGCTAACCGTGTTTCGGAGGGGAAGACGAATGGTCTCATAATTGACTATATCGGTATTGTAAAGGCTCTGCGTCAAGCATTGGCTGACTATACGGCAAGTTCAGAAGGTGGAACAGAAGGCAATGACCCAACCATTGACAAGAAGGAGCTAATTAAGCATGTGATGGAAACGATAGCTGCTGCTACGGCTTTCCTTAAAGAGCATGACTTTGAACTTGATGCCCTTATTAAAGCAGAGAGTTTCGAAAAGCTGTCGTTGCTGAAGATAGCTGCTAATGCTATGTGCGAGACTGCGGAAATCAGAAAATCATACTGTACGTTTGCCTCCACGCTATTGAAGCTTTGGAAATACCTCGACCGCGAGGATATAACACCAGAGATGAGACTGCAGAAGGATGCCATAGAAGCTATATACAAGGAGTTGCAGCAGAAACGCAAGCATGCAGACATAACGGATCTTAGTGTAGCCATCAATGAAATAGTAAATGAGCATCTGGAGCTCGATGGCGATGGGGCAATGACTGCAGAGTCACGGCGTTTTGATATCAGTGGAATCGATTTTGATTTGCTTCGTCGTGAGTTTGCCAAAAGCAAGGAGAAGAACCTCGTTCTGAAGGACATACAGGAATTGCTACAGGAGCGTATCGCTCAGATGTTAGCACAAAACCCTTCGCGTATTAACTTCTACGAGAAATATCAGGAAATCATTCACGACTATAACCAGGAGCAGAACCGCGCAACTATAGAGAAAACCTTCGAAGAACTGATGAAACTCTCCCACGAACTGACCGAGGAAGAAAAGCGCTACATTCGTGAAGGTTTTGAGAATGACGAACAACTCTCCATGTATGATGTGCTGATGAAAGACAACCTTTCAAAGGAAGACATCAAGAAGTTAAAGACTGTAGCCAAGGAATTGCTGGAAAAGATAAAAGTCCAACTGGCCACGATGGATCATCCGTTCGACAAGCAAGAAACCAGGGCGTCTATAATAATAACCATTCGTGACATTCTCTGGAAAGAACTTCCCGAGAGCTATTCCGACGAAAGCATCAACTACTACCGCGATGCTGTATATAACTACGTTAGTCAGCATTATGGAAGCGTGGCATAAGAGTGAAACGACCATCATACTACATAGCTCACTACATAGTATGATTTGGAAAAGCGTGTACTTTTTTGTAACTTTGCAACTGCAATAAAACAAGCAGGCAGGACGCTTAGTGAAAAAATGTTACATAAATTGCAAGTTTGGTTTTTTATTTGTAACTTTGCATTTAAAACAGGAATAATACACATATATATAATATATATAATGGTAAGACTAATAATATTTGTCATATCACTGTTTTGCGTTGCCGACATCAATGCCCGCACGCTGTCACTTGACTCCTGTAGGGCTATGGCATTGCGCTCCAACAAACAGATGAGCATAGCGAGAGTGAAAAAAGACGTGGCAGAGCAGACACGCCGTGCTGCTCGTACGAAATATCTGCCACACATTGATGTCACAGGCAGCTACACGTACACCTCGCGTGAAATCTCTCTACTCAATGATGAGCAGAAAGCCCTCTTCGCAAATATGGGTACCGCAGGGATGCAACAGTTTGGAGGAATGAGCCAACAAATGCAGCAAGCCTTTGGACAATCCATGCAACAGCATCTCACCGGCATGGTGCAGCAAGGTCAGCTTACTCCTGCCGAAGCACAGAAGTTAGGGGCGTTCGGCCAAACTCTGGGAAGTGCCATGGGACAACTGACACAGAGCATGATGCCAGGACTGGAGCAAGCAATAAACCAGATGGGTGAAAAGATAGTGGAAGCCTTCCATACCAACACCCACCATATCTTCACAGCCTCGGCCATGCTAACGCAACCGATATTCATGGGCGGAGCAATCACCGCAGCAAACAACATGGCAGACATTGCCGAGCGCATGGCCTCTACGAAAATCAATGCAAAGCAGAATGACGTGCTGTATGACATTGACAACGCATACTGGACTGTCGTTTCACTGCGCCATAAGCAAAAGTTGGCAGAGGCTTATCTCAAATTGGTCAAAAAACTCGACCACGACATTGACAAGATGATAGAGAACGGAGTGGCTACACGAGCCGATGGACTTAGGGTTGACGTAGCGGTAAACGAGGCAGATATGACGAAATCAAAGGTTGACAATGGTTTATCTTTGGCGCGTATGTACCTTTGCCAGTTATGCGGATTAGACCTTGACTCTGACATTACGCTTGAAGATGAGGGCGATGGAGAAATCAACGCAGAAATACTGATTGAGAAAGAACAATCACAGAGCGAGATTCAGGAAAAACTTCAACAGAACCGTCCAGAACTGCAACTGCTACAAGATGCCGTGGAACTGTCGAAGGAACAGACACGACTCGTACGCGCTGGACACATGCCGCAGGTAGCTCTGATGGGTGGCGTAGTATTTACGAACCCAAGCGTATTTAATGGCTTCGAACGTAAATTTAAGGGAATGTTCAATGTAGGCATAATGGTACGTATGCCCGTACTTGACTGGGGCGAAACGATGTATAAAATAAGAGCATCGAAAAGTTCTACGACAATGGCACAGTTAGCTTATGATGAAGCACAGGAAATGATGCAGTTGCAAGTAAGCCAATGTAATTTCCGCGTACGCGAAGCAAACAAAAACCTCATAACGGCACGCAAGAACATCAACAGTGCAGAAGAGAACCTACGCTGTGCCACACTTGGGTTTAAGGAGGGAGTAATGCAGACCTCTGACGTCATGGCTGCACAGACAGCATGGCTACAGGCCCAAACACAGAAGATTGACGCAGAGATTGACGTAAAGATAAGCGAAACAGCTCTGAAGAAAGCTCTTGGAGAGATGTGACGGATAGAATAAAATAGTTATAGTTCAGACAAACGACAACGAAGATATGAACGAAAGACAACAACATAGAAGCGTAATGATAGCCTTGGCTGTTTTTGCATTGGTAGTTATTATCGTAGGAGCAATAGGCTATTTCACAATCGGCAATGAGGAGGAAATCATTCAAGGACAGATTGACGTAGAGGAGTACCGCGTATCAAGCAAAGTGCCTTCGCGCATACTCGAACTAAGAGTAAAGGAAGGTGACTACGTACATGTGGGAGACACGCTGGCTATACTCGACGCACCAGAGGTAGAAGCCAAGGCTATGCAGGCAGAGAGTGCAGAGAGCGCCGCTGCTGCCATGAGCAATTTGGCAAAGGCTGGCGCGCGCAAAGAGCAGATACAGGCAGCCTATGAACTGTGGCAGCAAGCCAAGGCTGGGCTTGAAATAAACAAGAAATCATACGAGCGCGTACAGCGGCTGTATGACGAAGGAGTACTCAGCGAACAGAAACGTGATGAGGCATACGCTGGCTATAAAGCCTTTGAGGCGCAGGAAAAAGCTGCGAAGAGTCAGTATGACATGGCTGTAAACGGTGCTCGCACCGAGGAAAAAGCCGCTGCGGCTGCACAGGTAAACCGTGCGAAAGGTGCCGTAGAGGAAGTTTCGTCATATATGCGAGAAACCGTACAGACAGCACAGATGGAAGGCGAGGTAGCCACGATTTATCCAAAAGTGGGCGAACTCATCGGAAGCGGTAGTCCTATTATGACTATCAGCCTTATGAACGAGGTGTGGGGTACGTTCAACTTCCGCGAAGACCAGTTGGCGGGATTGAAGAAAGGCGATACGTTCAAAGCTTTTCTGCCTGCATTCAATCAGGAGGTAGAGATGAAGGTAACATCAATAAAAGACCAAGGCAGCTATGCTACATGGAAGGCAACGAAGTCTAACGGTCAGTATGACATGAAAACCTTTGAGGTAAAGGCTCGTCCAGTTAAGAAATTTGAGGGTCTGCGCCCTGGTATGTCAGTGATTATCAAAAAGTGATATGCTAAATCTGTTGCGCCGCGAAATAGGCATTATATTTCACCACCCTATATATATAATATGTATGGTGATATTGCCATTGTTCATCACGATATTCTTTACTTCGCTGATGAACGAAGGGCAACCTGTAGAGATGCCTATAGGGGTTGTTGACCTTGACAACACTTCTACCACGCGAAAGCTGACACGAATGATTGATGGTTTTCAGTCATCCAAGGTCGTGGCGCATTATCAATCAGCCGAAGCCGCACGCAAAGCTATACAGAGAAACGAAGTTTATGGCTTTGTGCTGTTTCCCAAGGACATGACAGCGCAACTCATTGCCATGCGCCAACCACGTATGTCTATATACTACAGCAACACATCACTTACGGCAGGCTCACTGCTTTATAAAGAGATGAAGACTATGTGTATGTTGGCATCAGCAGCCGTGGGACAATCAACTATGCAAGCAAAAGGATATACACCAGAACAGACGATGGCCTTTCTGCAACCTATAGCCCTTGATACGCATACGATAGGAAACCCATGGATAAGCTACAACATATACCTCAGTTCGATGTTTATACCAGCATCGTTGCTGTTATTCGTATTTCTGATGACTACTTATTCGCTCGGTACGGAGATTAAGTTCGGCACACATAAAGAATGGCTCGCTATGGCTAACGGCGATATATGGCTTGCTATGTTTTCTAAACTTCTGCCACACACGATAATATTCCTACTCGTGATGTACACATCAATGGCTTATATGTTCGGAGCACTACATTTCCCTGCCCCTGGAGGCATCGGAATGTTACTATTGCTTGGTTTCCTAAGCATAATAGCAGCTCAAGGATTTGCCATATTCATCTTCGGACTGATACCATCGCTGCGTATGTCTATGAGCATCTGCTCATTGTGGGGTGTACTGAGTTTTTCAATGGTGGGCAGTGCTTTCCCCGTGTTTGCAATGGATGCACCGCTACAATCGCTTGCATGGCTATTCCCTATGCGCCACTATTATATTATATATCAGTTATGCGTGTTTAATACTTATCCGCTGACAGACGTGTTGCCACACGTGCTGGCACTCATCTGCTTTGCATTCCTGCCACTTCTCGTAATAAGAAGGATTAAACATTCATTCATCAATTACGGTTACGTAGCATAAGATTATGACAATAGAGATAGATAATGATTCTGGTTTCTGCTTTGGCGTAACCACGGCAATAGAGAAGGCAGAAGAGACACTGAGGTCTGGGCAAAGACTCAGTTGTCTTGGAGATATCGTACACAATGGCATGGAATGTGAACGTCTTAACTCAATGGGACTGAAGACTATTGAGCATGATGACTTTGCGCGCCTGCATGATGCAACGGTATTGTTGCGCGCTCATGGCGAACCACCCAGCACTTATGAAACTGCGCAACGAAATAACATAACCCTGATTGATGCCACTTGTCCTGTAGTGCTGGCTCTGCAGAAACGTATAAAGCGAAAGTTTGAAGCTACACGTAATGATGAACGCCAGAGTGACATCGTGATATTTGGAAAGAATGGTCACGCCGAAGTACTCGGACTTGTAGGACAAACCGAGGGCAAGGCCATTGTCATAGAACATTTCGAAGATGTAAAAAAACTGGACTTCTCACATAACATTTACCTCTACTCACAAACCACAAAATCGCTTGACGAGTTTCACCGTATCATAGAATATTGTAAGGAACATATATCCAAGGAAGCTACCTTCCAGTCGTTTGACACCATTTGTCGTTCTGTAGCCAATCGTATGCCTAACATCTGCGAATTTGCTGAGAAACATGAGCTTATACTCTTCGTATGCGGTAGGAAAAGTAGTAACGGCAAGGTTCTCTACAATGCCTGCCGTGAGCATAATTCCAACACATATCTTATAGAAGGACCAGACGAAATACAGTCAGAATGGCTCACAGGCATTGAGAGTGTAGGAATATGCGGAGCAACAAGTACTCCGAAATGGTTGATGGAACAATGTAAAGAAAGAATAGAACGAATATGAAAAAAATAACGATAGCAATAGATGGCCATAGCAGTTGTGGCAAGAGTACCATGGCGAAAGCTCTGGCAAAAAAGGTGGGATATATATATGTAGATACAGGTGCTATGTACCGAGCCGTGACGCTATATTGTATGCGTAACGGACTAATATCAGAAGACGGCAATGTGCAGACAGAACAACTTCTCGAAGCAATGCCAAAAATAAAAGTATCTTTTCGTCTTAACGAAACTGCTGGCAAGCCTGATACTTATCTTAACGGAGAGCGAGTGGAAGACATCATACGATCCATTGAGGTATCAAACAACGTCAGTAAGATTGCCGCCATACCATTCGTACGCGAAGCAATGGTTGACCAGCAGCGTGAAATGGGAAGAGAGAAAGGAGTCGTTATGGATGGGCGTGATATCGGCACGACGGTATTCCCCGATGCCGAACTGAAAATCTTTGTCACAGCCTCGGCAGAGGTACGCGCTCAGCGACGTTATGACGAGTTGCAACAGAAGGGAATGCCAGCAGACTATGAAGATATATTGAAAAACGTGCAGGAGCGCGATTATATTGACTCTCATCGCGAGGTATCACCACTGCGCAAGGCTCCTGACGCACTATTGCTCGACAACAGCCACATGACCATCGAAGAACAAGACCAGTGGCTCTACGAACGTTTTATCAATGCACAATAACAAATGCACAATGCACAATGCATAATTGGCTGCCGCATGGTAATTGTGCATTGTGCATTGAAAAAGCATTGTGCATTGAGAAATCACTCCGGCACATAGATAATCTCGCCGCCAGCGAGTTCGTATGCCACACCCACGCGCTTGCCCTTCGTACCATCAGACTTTGACTGGTCCTTGCTTGGGGTATAGCGATTTATCTTCTGGCCCTCCTTGGTTATAATTTCCATATTGTCCTTGCCAGGATTCTTCACCACGGTGAAGTCATCCTGCGAGAACATCTCCGTCATGTTGTAACGGGTGACGAGCGCCACCATCAGTGCTACGGCAAAGACCATTGCCACATCAAAGAGATTGCTGACGACAGACATCGGGTCGTCGTCTTCCTGACTATCAAGCAAAGAGGTATTTCTTCTTTTCAACATCTTTTATATTTATATTAAGTACAACAGTAGTCAGTAGTTAAGTAGTGAAGACAAATGTAACAGCCTGTGACCAACAAACGTAATGTCTTAACTCCTTATCTCCTTAACTCCTTAATTCTTAACTCTTAATTCTTCGCTCGGCGCTTTGCGACGCTTTTACAAAGGCTGCAAGCCGACTAAAAGAACTCTTAATTCTTAACTCTTAATTCTTAATTGTAGACGTCAGCAGGTCAGCCAAGAACTGCAGGTTCACCCTGTCTTGCTGATACCAGCGTTTCTTTACCTGTCCGGTTATGAAGCCTATGGCAGCAGAGAACAGTCCTACCACCGTCGTAGCGAAAGCCACCTGCATGTTGTATGCCATGGAGGCGATATCGCCGGACGACAGTCCTACCAGTGCCGGTCCCATAGGTATCAGCGTTCCCATCAGTCCGAGCATCGGTCCCATCTTTGCCAGAGTCTTACTTGCGGCAAGGTCAGATGCAGCCGCAATCTCAAAGTCAGAGAGAATTTTCTGCAAGTGAGCCTCACTATCCTTATGCTCCAGCATCTTCCTGATAAATGCCAGCACAAGCGAGTCCTTACGCTTCGGTAGTCCGTCGGCCAAAGCCATAACGTTGTCCTTGTCAAGGGAATCAAATTGCTGTTTCAACAGAGATTCTGTCTTGCGCACCGATACGTACTGTCCGAAAAACGAGCCAATGAGCAACAAAGCACGGCCAAAAAGAACGATGAGCAGGACAATGACAGGCACAAGCAGTCCTGTAGATATCCAATAAAGTATGTCAGAAATGTAATGCATGTTTTTGTTATTTAAATCTTAAATCTTAATTCTTCGCTCGGCGCTTTGCGACGCTTTTACAAAGGCTGCAAGCCGACTAAAAGAACTCTTAATTCTTAACTCTTAATTTGTACCTTCCATATCCTATTGCGCCCAAGACGGCAACCAACCCCACGACACCAAGCAGAGCATTGAGATTTACTTCCGAGATGCCGGCAACTGCTGTCCTGCCGTTCACGGTGGCGATGACACCGAGAATAGCAATAAGGGCGTTTGACAGGAAGAATATCTCAAGGCGCAGCTCTTTCTCCGGCACAAGCCACCTGACACACCAGACAAGGGCGGGAACAAGAATGGCAACTGCCGCTGCCAGCATGTAGGCAATCATGGCAAAGTCCACTCCCGTCAACCACTGCATGCAGATGGTCTCAACATGGAACAACACAGGGAAAATGAGCAGTCCGGGAAACCAGCGCAACAGTTTGTAGGTAATCAGCGTACGCCGACGCACGCGCCCAGTGTTCATCAAGTGAACAGCCATGATGCAGTATGCCATCTGAATTACCACCTCTATGCTGAGCACCACTGCGACATCAAGCATCAGTTGCTGGTTGTTGAACCAGTCGTGCAACTGCAACTTGCTTTGTTCTATAGACCACTGCCATGTAAAAATAATGAACAAGGCACACAATATCGAGATGGCACCGACCATCCACGACTTGCGGTAGGTCTGCTTCAGTATGAAATTAAAGCAGACCAGCACTATCATTACCAATACTACCGTTTCCATTATTCCTCTTTAGTATTAATGTTACGGCGTCGGCGCACAAGCAATACGAGCAGCACGATGAAGACAACGGCGATAGCAGCCACAACAATGTTGCTGACAATCGTCGTGGTTTCTTCCGCATGGTTCATCTCTTCTTTCTTCAGCACCTTTCCATCCTTGTCGCTGACCTTCTCCTCGCGTACCTCACTGATTTGCTTCTTGTATTCCTTGGCAGATGCAGCATCAACCTTTTCTGCAATGAAATCCTGCAGTTTCTGATTGTCGCCAACCATCTGCGAGCCACTTGCTCCATACTTCCGTACCAGTTCCGTGTGCAGTTTCGCAATATCCTTGAGTTGTGTATCTGAAGCCTTCCAATAGCCCTTGCGAGCAGACTCCATCATCACCGCAGTCATCTCCTGCAGTGCAGCCTGGTTCTTCTGTTCAAAGAACTCACGGATGCCGAGTTGGAACTTGTCCTTCACGTATGTCTCATAAATGCCATCCCACATCTCCTTGTCTATGGCCTCGGGTTTCATCACGTTCCATCCGTATGTATTCTGAACCAGTTCGGCAAACGCATTGGCATCGCTGGCACCGCCCTGCATCTTCTCCTTTATATATGTAGGATTGAATAGTGTGGTACGGCTCTCCACACCGATAGCCTCTTTCACTTCCTGCATCCTTGCATTGTTGCGGTTACGGTAGTCTGACAGATATGCATCAGGATCCTTGCCCGTCACGTTACGCACTGCCATGTTCATGCCACCCATAAACTCATATACATGGTCGAGCGACAGCGCACCCCACGTATTTGACTGTCGCGGCTGAATGACTGCATCGGTATTTGCCAGTGCCGCCTCAAAGGCATACTGCCGCATATCCTCCCACTGGTCCTCCTTACCATAGAAAGCGCCCATGTTGTTGAGATATACCTCTGCCAGTTCCGACTCCTTGTCCCAGCGGTCACTTGCCATCGTCATGCCCTGTATGCCCGTTCCGTAGTTGCCGTTCACGCCGCCGAACACACGGTATGCACTTACCTCCCTCGCCTCTTTGGGCGACATACCTTTGTCCACAAGCACACGCTCCGCTGTCTTGACGCCTTCTGCAACCATGTTGGGATAAGCATCGCCCTTGGCCTGTGCAGCCATTTCCACTGCACGAGTTATAAGGAACAGGCGCGAAGCAGCAAGGTCGCGCAGCTGGCCAGAGGTTTGCACCACCACATCAATGCGGGGGCGTCCGAGTTCCTTTGAAGGAATGAGGCGTATGTCAGTCACCCTTCCGAAAGCATCACGTATCGGTTCCACACCCAACATGTAAAGACACTGTGCGATGGTTGCACCGCCAGTCTCTATAAATTCACTTGACCACAGCGTGTAGCTTACCTTGCGCGGAATACTGTCGTGGTGACGCTCACGGTAAAGGCGGATGGTATTCTCTGCCAGTTCCTTGCCTTTCTCCCAAGCCTGTTCAGAAGGACACGCCTCGGTATTTACCCCGTAGAGGTTGCGCCCCGTAGGCACAGCATTAGGATTGCTGATGACATCACCGCCCGGTGACGGAGCAGTATAGCCACCCGCCAAGGCATTCAGCAGACACTCCATCTCTATCCTTGGCGAAGTGAGCAACGCCGTCTTGTAGTTGCCTACATTCCTTATGGTGCGCTCCACCTCCAATACAGCATGGGCGAAATTCTTATCCTCCTTGGTGAGTACGGCAGCCTCAGCAACCTTATCAACGATTGCCTGCATTGCCGGTGACATGTTGGCCATCTTGCTACTGGTATGTGCGTCAGGCTTGCCACCCCTGGCTTTCATCATGCCCTCCTTCATCTTCTTCAGTTGCTCAGGCGAGGCACCCATCATCTTCGCTATGGCAAGAGCCTTCTTTGGACTCATGCCCTTGGCCATCTCGTGCATTCTTTCCTTTTCCTTGCTTGTCGGCATTTTCTGTTTGCCTGCAGGATGTTTGCCAGAGGCTTTGTGTTTCGCACTATTACCTTGAACGGCCATGCTCATCATCATGCTCATCATCTGCTGAGGTGCATTGATGACTGAGTCTATATGGTGGGCACGCCGCAAGTCATCCATGCTGATATGCGCAATTCTGCAGATCTCCTCATCAGAGGCATTGCCCTGACGGTTAAGCAGACCACCTACAAGCGTCTTGGCAGGGTTAAGATAACGTGCCGTAAAGAGTGACTTGTGCTTTTCCACGTCATCCGCCACACGTTTCTTCATCTTGTCGAGCGCAAGCAAACTGTATGCTATTGGTTCGGAAGCCATGGCATAGACCGATGAGTTTATGCGTTCCATGTCGTATGGCACGCCCATGATATAGTTCTTGCTCGTTATCTTCTCATTCATCAGTTCCTCGGCAAAAGCCTCAATCCTGGCAATCTCACTCTCTATGTAAGGTTTGTTTCTTACGGAATCGAGGTGCAGTTCCCTGTGAATGCCCATCTCAATGGTGATGGACTTCACCACCAGCGAAGCATTATTGCTCGGATTCTTATCGTATGCCTCAATGGCACTGCTCAACTTTGAGTAGAGCGTGCGCAGGTTGCTCTCCATAAACGGCGGAGTGAGGTAAGACACCAGCGATGCGTATGTGCGGCGCTTGGCTATCATTCCTTCGCCCACATTGCCTATAGTATATAGGTAGAAGTGCGGAAGCGAACCGACCAGACGGTCGCTCCAGCAGTTCTGCGACAATGCCACCTGCTTGCCGGGCGTATATTCAAGCGAACCGTGGGTACCGAAATGAATCAGGGCATCAGCCTTGAAACCTTGCTGTATCCACAGATACTGTGCTATGTAAGGATATGGCGGTGCACTCTCAGTACCGTGTACCATCTTAAATGAATCACTGCCTGTGCCGGCTGGCATCTGTGGCATCAGTACGATATTGCCAAAACGGATGACAGGCAAGCCAAGTGTTTCGGAATCTTTTGCCAGATAGTTGCCTGGGAATTTGCCATTGACACTATTCATTTCCTTACGCATCTTGTCAGAGAACAGAGTGTCAGTCCAAGAGTCAAAATCCTTTTTGCTGACAAGTTGCGGGTTGCCTTCACTCAGGAATTTCGCCTGCGCACCCTCTGCATAAGTGCCGAAGACACTGCCGGAGTGCTGAATCATCTGTGCCAGAGCATCCGCCGTTGCCGGCAGTCCCTGCACATTGTAGCCTTCCTCGCGCATCCTAACCAGCATGTTATAGAGTGAAGGAACCACCTCCAACCCTGATGCAGTAAGGGCATTCGAGCCAGGACCTTTGAAATAGACTATCGCTACCTTCTTGTCTTTGTTGGCGATGTGTTTAAGCGCTACATGCTTGTTTACCGCAGTTACGAATGTTTTCAGGCGTTCAGGAATAGTATATGCTTCGGGAAGTCCGTCCTTTCCTTCGCGAATGGCAAACAATACGAACGGATGAATCATTCCGTCAATCTCTGGAGTGATGATGCTTTGCGAGAAGAAACCGCCCTGCATGCCTTTCTTATCATCTTCCCAGTCGGCAGTCATACGGTTTACGTTGACTGTTGAGAAAAGCGGTATGTTCTGCTTTTTCAGATATTCCACGGCAAAGTCGCCAATACGTCCGTGCGCCATGTTGATTATGGCCGACGGGTTGATGCTGTCTATGGCATTTGTCTTTATCAACGCGGCAAGGTTTCTTGTAGCATACACCACGTCGCCCGATGCTTCCAGCGCACTGATAAGGTCGGTGGCATCGCCCATCATACCGCTTATGATGATGCGTGGTGCATCAGCTTTATGCAGATTGTTTTCTGTAAGGAATACGTTGTAGTCCTTTATGCTTGCAAATCCGAGTTCCTCACCATTCGCATCCTTAAGGTTTGGATGATAGAGCAGTGGTTCATTACGCTCCTCCACAGACTCGACATCATTTACGAAAAACAGTTTCCCGTCCACATCGTTGCGCAGGTAGTTGAGGAAACTACGGTAGTTCTTCCTGCCACCGGCAGAAAGATACTGTTTCAAGGAATCCACATCCCATTCGTCAAGGCTCACAATGTTGTTTGCCGGGTTCGTGGCTTGCGTGGTCAGCACCTTCAAACCTTTTTCGGTCAGTTCCTGAATCCTTGTGCGCTGTTCCTCGGTTATGCGCAGTCCCATGCCGTTGATGAGTACCACATCATAGTCGTCCCATGAATCGATATCGTCAAGCGGTGCTTCATGCAGACGTATGAAGCTATTGTCATTGGCCTTGGATATCTCGCCCATCGTAATTACCTGATAGTTGACGAAGGCGATATCCGTGCGGCCGCACATAGAACGCCAGAATGCGGCAAAGGCTGTGACAAGAATCACAGCCAGTATGCCAAGGAATATATACTTTTTCTTCAATCTTATCTTTCTCATGAATTAATGTGTTTTTAAGGAGTTAAGAAGTTAAGGAGTTAAGGAGACAAGACATTACGTATAGTTGTTGACTGGCTGTCACATTTGTCTTCGCTCGGCGCTTGCGATGCTTTGCTTGCAAAGAACTACTGACTACTAACTACTGACTACTTAACGGTTAATCCTCAGAATAGCTTCTGCAGGTCTATTGACACCCCAACCGTCAATGTAGTTCCGAGGGTGACGGGTGAGTTCGCATAATAATTATCTGGCTTGTAGTTGAAGAGGTTGTCCACGGCACAATTGATATTGATACCTTTGAGTATTCTCTGTGACATACTCAACTTCCAGATAGAATAACCATCGTAATGCGTTTTGGTCATCTCATCCAGTTCTGTGGATGCGTATTCCGTTACGTCAACCGCCGACAGGAAACGTCCCGACAAAGCCACATAAAGACCGTATTTCTCAGTAAACTGACGGTCGTAGTCTATTCGCCATGTCAGGGAATGTGGGCGAGCCGCCGTAAGGTCGGGCTGTCCTTTCTTCACTATGTTCTTTGTGAAAGCGTATGATACCTTTGCACCTATACCGTTCTGGTGGTGCAGTTGCACACTGGCATCCACCCCTGCTATCTGCTGGTTGGCGATGTTGGTATACATCTGAGCAGTCTTTCCGTCACGCTGCACAGTTGCTGTGGTAATGTAGTTGTTGAAGAAATTATAGTAGCCCGTTGCAGTAAGACAATACTTTAGATTGTCGCTTACTGAACCGTGGTTAGTCCATGACAGAGAGAAATTGTGGTTCGTCTCGCACTTCAGGTCGGTATTACCGTAAATCATGAATATACCGCCCATGAAGAAGTCCATGTAGAGTTCCTTGAGCGACGGAGCACGGAAACCAGAAGCGTATGAGACGCGTATCTGGTGCTTGCCAGTCTTATACATGGCTGCCAACTTCCACGTGGGCCTGCCTTTCTTTGCGGCAGAGAAATAATCGTAGCGCAGTCCGCCTATGATGTCCCAGTGGTCGGAGGGAGTGTAGTCCCACTGTGCAAAGATGTCACAGCTGTTTTGCGAGCGGTGGTTGTTGTCCTCAGAAAACTGATATGTCATCATATAGTCGTTCATGTAGTCTGCTCCTGCTGTGAACTGCGATTTCCATGACGGCATGTGGAGATTGTATAGCGCACGGGCTATGTTCTGACGGTTGGAATAGTCGCGGATATCCTTGTCTGTAAGCATGTTCAGGTCTGACTTGTCGTACTGGTCAAAGCTGTATGCCACCTCAAGGTCTTGCCGAGCATTGATTTTCCAGTTTAACTTCAGTCCGTCACTCATGTCGCGGTAGCGCTCATGGCTCACAGTGCCTGACTCCCTCTCACGAAAGAAGTATCCTATCCTGCCTGTCAACCTCAGCGCATCTGACATATTCCATATCAGGCGTTCTTTTACATTATATGATTTGCCTCCATAAGTAGGGAGCGATGAGTTCTCGCCCAGGTCCAGTGCTTTGGCATCGGTCATTTGGAATGTGGTCAGCGAGTTAATTCGGCCGATATTGAAGTCTGCACTCGCACCGTGACGCCATTCCTTGGTGGCTCCCTCATAGCGGCTGTTCACATTGGCAGCCCATTTGTCGGAAGGTCCCTTTGTTATTATGTTGACGACGCCGCCCATTGCCGATGAACCGTAGAGTGTGGAGGCTGCACCCTTCACTATCTCTATGCGCTCGATGCTGGAGAGGTTGAGACGCGAGAAGTCAACATTGTCCATTGATTCTCCCGCCATTCTTTCGCCATCTACGAGAAAGAGTATGTTGTTTCCATCGTAGCCGCCCATGTTGAGCACCTGCTGCCCCATGGAGTAAGTAAATTCCAAACCAGGGATTTCCTGCTGCAGCATATCCTTGATATTGGTGGCATCTGCCTTCTGTATGTCGTCTGCCGTTATCACACGTGTCACCACGGGAATGTCGAGGAGCGGCTTCGGAGTGCGGGTGGCTGTTATCACGACCGTCTCCAGCCCGAGCGGGTCTTTGTTCCACGTTACGCAGTCGTCTGACTCGTTTTCTGCATACGCCGCACCGGTGGAAAGCAGTGCGGCTGCAAATATGACATATATCTTCTTCATTTCTCAAACATCGGGTACTTGTAGTTCACGGTCATCCATCCCTTTATCTGATAACTGTCTGTGCTCATGAAGTTGGCAAGTTGAATGGCGGCGTATGTGCCATCGGCAAGGCGCAGCAGCATCACGTTGTCATGCATGGTGTAGCTGGGCGGCATGTTACTGGTGTCAACTTCCACCCACTTGCCTATTTCTGTGTTCTTGTGTCCTGGGGCATAGGTGAGCCAGCCCTCCATCATGTGTGACATATCGATGGTGACAGACTGTTCGCTCTCCTCATCCTCTATCCAATTCCCGCCCATGGGCAGTCCGGCAGCCTCCAGTTCCTCTATGCTGTGATAGTCTGTCATCATAACTGCCGCTCCGTTGGTCTTTACGTCATAGCGGTGCTGGGCAATGTCCCACTGCTCGGGGACACCGGTCTCCGTCAGGTCATCTATGTTTATGGTTGACGTGGTGATGGTGGGCGTGGGGGTGTGCAAGTTGATGTAAACCCACTTGGCGTAGTCGGTGGCATCAATATAATACTGTCCTTCCTGCACTGCTACCTCAGGACTGTCGTATGCGCCTTCCAATACATCACAGGCTGGGAACAGTCCCGCAAGCGAGACCATTCCCAGCACGTTAAACAGTTGTTTGCGTATATTCATCATTCTCATTCGCTCTGTGACTCCGCGAGAACCTCATCAAAGTCTGCCGCATTGAAATAAACAGTTGTTCCACCCATTACGGTTGGGACAGAGAATGTTGCCACAAGGGCACCGTCGGTCAGTGTGCCTTCGAATGTTGCAGCATATTCCTTTGACTCGCCGCTCATGCCTGGCATGAGAGTCTTGCCTTCGGCAGAGAGAGTGAATGAACCGTCATTGTTCTTTGTCACGCTGACGGTCTCGAATGTGAATGCACCCCATGTCTCTGATGTGTAGCTCAGGCTGGCAGCATCGAGAGCATCGTTGGCCTTGATGACCACTTTCTCATTCTCTGTTGGCTGATAGTGCTGGAAATACTTACTGTTGACGTATGTGCCACCCTTGTATGTGCCGTCGATTGCAGCCGCCATAGGCATCTCACCCACGGTAACGTTGAGCACGGTGCCGCCCATGACTGACGGAATGCTGATGGTGAATGTCTTAGCACTGTTGGCAATGTTTCCTGTAATGGTGGCCTCGTAGTCCTTGGCACTTCCGTGGCCGGCCATCGTGATGGTGCCGCTGCCGATGAGGCTATAGCTGCCGTCGGCATTCTTCTTGAGCTCGCTGACAGTAAATGTGCCGTCGCCCCATGTATCGGAGTGGAATGTAGCCTTGCTGTCGCTTACATTCAGTGTCTCGCCAGCATCAAACATGCTGCCGTAGCCAAACACCACCTTGCTCCATGTGTTGAATGTCTGTGCGGTGAACTTGTCCTCTACAACATCTTCATCACTTGAGCATGATGTGAACACTGAGAACAGCATGACAGCTGCCACCATTGAGAATAAAGTTTTTTTCATCTTCTTGATTTCTGTTTCTATTATTTATTTTATTAATGTTGAACTAACACTTTTTACCTTTTTACATGCTTGTTGAAATTGCGGTGCAAAGGTACTATGATTTAGCAACATACGCAATACTTAAAAATGAGTAAATAATCATCGCGTTTCTGTAAAAAGTCTGTATGCATTAAACATATTTAGGTATTTGCGACAATTGTTTTTTTGACATCTACTTTGTCATTTGGACAAAAAGTTGTAACTTTGCATCATGTATAATGCATAATGCATAATTGGCTGCCGCATGGTAATTGTGCATTATGAATTATGAATTATGAATTGAAAAGAAATGATTGTTTGTATAGCAGAGAAACCAAGCGTGGCACGCGACATAGCAAAGGTGCTGGGAGCTACGACGACACGCGATGGATATATAGAAGGTAATGGTTACCAGGTGACTTGGACTTACGGCCACTTGTGTACGTTGAAAGAACCCAACGACTATTCCGATATGTGGAAACATTGGTCGTTGGGCGCACTGCCTATGATACCACAGCGTTTTGGCATAAAACTGATAGAACAAGAACATATCGTAAAGCAGTTCGCTATTGTAGAACAATTATTTAAGAATGCAGACAGTATCATCAACTGCGGCGATGCCGGTCAGGAGGGAGAACTCATACAACGCTGGGTAATGCAGAAAGCAGGAGTGCATTGTCCGGTAAAGCGATTGTGGATTTCGTCGTTGACTGAGGATTCTATTAAGGAAGGCTTCAATACTTTGAAAGACCAGCAAGAATACGATCCCCTGTATATGGCAGGTCTTTCTCGTGCCATAGGAGATTGGCTGCTCGGAATGAATGCAACCCGTCTATATACAATCAAGTATCGAGACAACCGACAACGTGGCAAAGACGGCGGTAACGTCTTGTCTATAGGTCGTGTGCAGACACCTACACTCGCTATGATTGTAAACAGACAAAAGGAAATTAAAGAATTCAAGCCAGAGCCTTACTGGGTGCTGTCAACAATCTATCGCAATACACTCTTTACTGCCACAAAGGGAAAATATATGAAGAAAGAGGAAGGAGAGGCTGCATTCGAGGAAATTAAAGACAAGGAGTTTGAAGTAACAGGGGTAACAAAGAAAAACGGCAAGGAAGCTCCGCCACAGCTTTTCGACCTTACGACATTACAGGTTGAGTGTAACAAAAAGTACGGTTATACGGCAGAGATGACACTCAATATCATTCAGTCGCTATATGAAAAAAAGGTCACGACATACCCTCGTGTTGACACACAATACCTTACTGACGACATATACAAGAAATGCCCGCAGACACTCAATGGAGTTTTCAAGGTACAGTTTTCTGGTGAGCGTCCCTATGCTGATTTGGTACGTGCCATTGGAGGCAAGACGCTGAAGAAGAGCAAGAAAGTGTTTGACAACTCAAAGGTTACTGACCACCATGCAATCATACCTACTGGCATAGTACCGGCAGGGCTTACTGACATAGAACGCAATGTATATGACTTAGTCACCAGACGCTTTATAGCAGTGTTCTATCCCGACTGTCAGTTCTCTACAACTACCGTAGAGGGCAAGGCTGGTGATGTAAAATTCAAGGTTACGGGCAAGGAAATACTCGAGCCTGGCTATCGTATTGTGTTTGAAAAGGCAAAAAACACTGCACTGCAAGGGAGTGAAGAAGGAGAAAAGAAGGATGCTGACGAAGAAAAAACGCTGCCAACATTCGTCAAGGGTGAGACGGGTTCTCACCAACCTACGCTTACGGAGAAGCAGACCACGCCACCAGCATATTATACAGAGGCTACGCTGTTACGAGCAATGGAGACGGCAGGCAAGTTTGTTGACAATGAGGAATTGCGAGCTGCAATGAAAGAAAACGGCATCGGCCGTCCGTCTTCTCGTGCCAACATTATTGAGACGTTATTCCGACGCCACTACATAAAGCGCGAGCGCAAACGTATTGTTGCCACTCCTACGGGCATTGCCTTGGTAAATATAATACAGGAGGAACTGCTAAAGTCACCTGAACTTACTGGTATCTGGGAAAAGAAACTACGTGACATAGAGCACAAGAAATATGATGCCGGCACCTTCATCAATGAACTGAAACAACAGATTACAGACATAGTAAACCATGTACTTGCCGACAGTTCTAACCGAAAAATAGAGATTATCGAACAATAAAAAGCGTACCATGGTTGACGTTTATCAAGAATAAAGCAATGAAAACGCATTTTTATGTTAAAAGTTTTCGTAGAATGTTACAAACGATATAATTTTGCACTCAGAAACAAAACACAGTATTCAGGATACTATTACGGTGGTAACTAATAGAACCCACCTTAAAAGTGATAAACAATTTATTATAAATCAAAAAGTGATAAACAAAAGTATTATGAAAAAGATTTTAATGGTCGCAGTTATGGCTGTAGCAGCCGTTTCTGCAAACGCACAGTGGTGGATTGGCGGTGAGCTCGGTATCAACACAACCAGCGGCTCTACAAAGAACACACAAACAGTGGCTGGTACCACACAAGAAACAACTACAGACGATAACACAAACGTCTATTTTGAGATTTCACCAGAAGTAGGTTATAACCTCTCTGACAAATGGGCAGTAGCTTTGGCTCTCAGCTTCAGCCACAGCGACGCACAGAAGACTAATGCTTTTTCTGTTAACCCTTACGTGCGTTACACTTTCCTCAAGGCTGGTAACTTCTCAGCTTTCTGCGATGGCGGTGTAGAATATAAGACATCTCACATTCGCAACGACAAGGCTAACACTAACACTATCACTGTAGGCCTGAATCCTGGCGTAACATACGCTGTCTCTCCAAAGGTTACTCTCGTAGCACACCTTGGCGACCTCTCATACCAGACTTCATGGAAGAAATACGATGAGAGCGGTACGACGGCGGGCGTAGCATGGTCAAATGAATCAAAGAAGACTACCAACAAGTTCAACTTTGGTCTTTGGAATGCTATCAGTTTCGGTGCCTACTACAACTTCTAATCGAATTTAGTTATCATTCAGATATAAGTCTGCGAGTATAATGCTCGCAGACTTTTTTATTTGCATATTATTTGGTCGTTTCAAGAAAAAAGTGTAATTTTGCAAATGTAAAAACTAAAGAATGAATATGAAACTAAAACACACTCTTGCGACTTTACTGTTTTCTATATCAACAGCAGCATTAGCTGACGATGTGCCAGCATTCCCTGGCGCAGAAGGTTTTGCACGCTACACCACCACTGGAGGTAGAAAGGCTACTACTACGGCTCGCATATACCACGTCACTCGACTGGCTGATGACACAAACACCGGCTCGTTGCGCTGGGCGGTGAACAAGACGAAAAACAACGGCGGCACCATAGTGTTTGACGTCAGCGGATACATTGACCTGACAAAGGATTTGCCCATATATAGCAATACTACCATAGCCGGACAGACAGCACCAGGCGAAGGCATCACGATACGTTACTTCACGGTGTCGTTCACTGGTTGCGACAACGTAATAGTACGCTTCATACGCTTCCGCCGCTCGCAGATTAAGAACATCAACGACGGTGCCGATGCAGCATGGGGACGTCAGCATAAGAACATAATCCTTGATCATTGTTCTTTCTCTTGGTCTATTGATGAATTGGCATCGTTCTATGACAATCAGAACTTCACCCTGCAATGGTGTATGCTGGGAGAGGCACTGCGCAACCCCGGTCATTCGAAAGGCGAACACTCATACGGTGGTATCTGGGGAGGCAAGGGAGCATCGTTCCACCACAATATGCTCTGCCACATGCAGAACCGCGTGCCACGCTTCAATGGTGCACGCTATGACTACACTGGCAACCTTGACACTAAATTATATGAGAATACCATACAGGCCGAGCAGGTTGACTTCCGCAACTGCGTGATGTACAACTGGGGTTCTGGCGGATGCTACGGCGGTCCTGGAGGCGGCTACGTCAATATTGTAAACAACTACTACAAGGGTGGTCCTGCTACGTCGTTTCCTACGGTAGTGACCACTATGAGCGTGGCTAACAGTACCTCGTCGAGCGACAACACAAAATACTGGGGCTACTACTCACGCTACTACATCAACGGCAACTACGTCAAGGCAGCAAGCAGCCCGGAAAACTACGATTGGAAGGGTGTAAAGTACGATAGCGGACTGAAGACAAAGAACGGCAAATACTATTGTCCCGACCCTAACCACTACTATGGTTCGGAAGTAGAATATACGACCATCGACGGCACCGACTGCGTCTGCATGAACCTTGATGCACCGATAGAGCATGGTGACGTGACGACCCACTCAGCACAGCAGGCCTACGACAAAGTGCTGCAATATGCCGGAGCATCACTCACGCGCGATGCCATCGACGACCGCTACGTAGAAGAAACAAAGACCGGCACTACAACATATACAGGCACGGCAACAGTAGCTGGCAATGGCTCGTCAATCACTCCGCTGCCAGGCATCATCGACTTGATACAAGATCCCGCCGCCGCCACCAACAGCAAGCTCGTGTCATACCCCGAACTGGTAAGCGAGAGCCGTCCATCAAACTGGGATACAGACCAGGACGGTATGCCAGACGCATGGGAGGATGCCAACGGTCTCAACAAGAACAGTGCAGCTGATGCCGTGACATACACGCTTGACTCAAAAGGGTGGTACACCAACCTTGAGGTTTACCTCAACAGCATCGTAGAGGACATAGTAAAAGGCGGCAATGCCGACGCACAGACTGCTGTTGACGAGTACTATCCCGTGCTCCCATCTGCTGATGCCATACAGACGGCGAAGGCACAGTCATCAGCAATAAGCAAGGTAGAGTACTTCACACTCGACGGCATCAAGCTCAACGAGCCACAGAATGGCATAAGCCTGCGTCGCATAACATACAGTGACGGCACAATAACAACTGATAAGGTTATTAAGAAATAAATACTTAGACATGGAGAACTTAGATTGGGGTAACCTTGGTTTTGGTTACCGAAAGACTAATTACAACGTTCGTTGCTACTATCGCAACGGCAAGTGGGGTGAAATAGAAGTTTCATCCGAAGAGACCATCCCTATGCACATGGCTGCCACCTGCCTGCACTACGGTCAGGAGGCTTTCGAGGGACTGAAAGCATACCGCTGCCCTGACGGCAAGGTGCGCGTGTTCCGTACCGACGAGAACGCAGCACGCCTGCAGTCAACATGCCGCGGCATACTGATGCCTGAGCTTCCAACGGAGAAGTTCAATGAGATGGTCGATAAAGTAATACGCCTCAATCAGGAGTTCATTCCACCATACGAAAGCGGTGCGACGCTCTATGTACGCCCATTGCTCATCGGTACATCGGCGCAGGTAGGCGTACATCCTGCAACGGAATACCTATTCCTCATCTTCGTTACACCAGTAGGTCCGTACTTCAAGGGCGGCTTCTTCGCCAACCCATACGTCATCATACGCGACCACGACCGTTCGGCTCCGCTCGGCACAGGTATATACAAGGTAGGCGGCAACTACGCTGCTTCGCTGCAGGCCAACAAGAAGGCGCACGATCTCGGCTACGCCTGCGAGTTCTATCTCGATGCGAAAGAGAAGAAATACATCGACGAGGCTGGCGCAGCCAACTTCTTCGGCATCAAGGACAATACCTACATCACTCCTAAGTCAACCAGCATACTGCCATCAATCACCAACAAGTCGCTGATGCAGTTGGCAGAAGACCTCGGCATGAAGGTAGAGCGCCGTCAGATTCCAGAAGAAGAACTGGAGACATTCGAGGAGGCCGGCGCTTGCGGCACGGCTGCTGTCATCTCACCAATCTCAAAGATTGTGGATATAGAGACAGGCAAGGAGTACAACTTTGGCGACAAACCAGGTCCATGGTCAGAGAAACTCTTCAAGAAACTGCGTGACATTCAGTACGGCATTGAGCCTGATACTCACGGCTGGACACGCGTAGTGATAGAATAAGGATTGAAGGCTTGAAAAACTGAAAATAAGGAAAAGAGTTGAAAGATTGGCATAAAAACATTGATAATGCCTTTTCTTTCAACTCTTTTTCTGTTTCTATTGTTTGTACAAATCTTCTATTTCCCCATTTCCCCATCGCTCAATTTCTCTGCATCAACGGGATACATCACCCGGGCATGGTTAGTGCGTATGAGTTGACGGTCAATACGCTGTCCCGTCATACGGTCGATGACATCGCGGTAAACACGCCCGTTGCGGTAAACAGCATCTGCTTCCTTAGAGAAATGCTCGTCTTCAACATATATATGGTAGCTACGCTCCTGCGGCATTACGGCACGCAGTTCACCACACAGGTATTCTCCATTAACACTGATGCGCAGCTGGTACGTATTGTCAGTATCATTGCGTACGCGGTAATCCAGATAATTATATGATATGCTTGTGCCCGTGCCGAAAGGTATCTGGCGGCCATGGTCAGGGAAAAGGTCAAGTCCGTCGTGGTGATGATGCTCGGTGATAGTCAGTTCGCTGTGTAGAACCATCCAGTGAATAAGGTTAGACAACTGACACAAGCCCCCACCGATGCCACTGTCAGGCTTACCCTTTGCTATGGTCAGCCCCTCCTTGTAGCCACGTCGAGCCGTTGTGCGTCCTACGAGTTTCCATACGGAGAATGTCCCCCCCGGGCGTATAACGATACCATCTATATGCTTTACGGCAAGCGCAAGATTTACAGCCTTATTCTCTTGCAGTTGCATATTCTCGTTACCCAGTCGCCGGCGTATCAACGAGTTGTGGCGATATACCACTACAGGAAGCGGCTCCGTGGTGCGTTCACGTGCAAACTTGACCCGAGCAGCGTAATCGCTCAGATGTCGTTTCAGTATTTCCTTCTCCATCGACAGGCGATAGGTAAAGGGGCAAATCTCACAAAATAACGGTCTTTTCATCAGTAAATAAAAATAGAATTTAGTTTCAGATAGTATATATTCACCTACTGGCAATAAAACAATAGCACACTAATTCTGGTATTCTTTCATTAGTTTTTCAAGTTCATCCACTGCACTTGCTATATCAGCGGGGAAACTGCCGTGTTCACGAAGAAACCCTGTCCTCCCCTTACTGATAACCTGCAGCAGTCGGCTACTCATGCAGTCGGCATAGGCAGCAACAGCCATCTCAATGTCGTCACGTTGCCATTCGAGCGTGGAATATTGGTATATGCGCTGCTTTTGGTGCAGGAAAGCATAAGCGGTCTCTATGCAGTCTTTGGTAATCATAGGGCAGTATCGTAGCCAATCGGACGGAATTGTTTCTGAGACTCGCTGAATACGTAGCCGTATTGCGCGAGATAGTCCTTCACTTCCTGCGCTTCGCGGTTGAAACTGTAGCAGAGTGACTCAAGCGTATCAAACTCCTCGTCACGCAACAGCATATTTACGCTCGATACGAGAATTGCGGGGTCTTTGGGTAAGAAATCCATATCTTTTCAAGTAACTGACAGTCATCTATTCGTAAAAGCTATGCGATTAGGCTGTAAAAGCTATCTGATTACACAGTAAAAGCATAGCGATTACACTGTAAAAGCTATGCGTTTACATCGCAATCGCTATCTGATTGCGGAGCGCGGAACAAACTAAAATTAACACTGCCGTAGGCACGATGCTCAACAAACTGCGGATGCTGTGAGAAATCGTTCTGTTTCCCATGCTCAAACACGAGCAATCCGCCTGGCGAGAGCAATGGCAACGCCTTGTCAGGAATAGTTTCCAAGGTAGGCAAGGCATACGGCGGGTCGGCAAAAATGATGTCGAACTGTCTGCGGCAAGACTTCAAGAAGCGGAACACATCGCCGCGAACGAGCGTATGGTTGTCTATACCGAGTTTCTCAACACATTGCGATATGAAGCGTGCGTGGTCGCGGTCAAGTTCCACGCTGACAACATCCTTGCATCCGCGCGACAGCAATTCGAGCGAAATACTGCCCGTGCCGGCAAAGAGGTCAAGCGCACTGACCTCGTCGAAGTCGGTGTAGCCCATCATCACGTTGAAAATATTCTCCTTTGCGAAATCCGTAGTTGGGCGTGCCTTAAACGAGCGTGGTACTTCAAAGTGCCTGCCCTTGTATTTTCCTGTTATAATCCGCATAGCATCATATCGAAAGGCATATCCTCAATCTGCGACAAAGGCGAGCGGTTGAGGTCAGCCGAAGGGTTGATATCGTAAATCTGTGAGATATAAGTGCCGAGGCGTCCGCGTAGCCATTGCTCGTGTGGCATTTCGCCAATGACGTGAAGCGAGTCGTCTTCCTGACTCATACCGAGCTGTTTCCATACGAAGAGTATGTAATAGAGAGCATCATGGGCATGGGCTGCCTCAAAGGTATTGGCGAAGCGCACGCGGTGTTGCTCAAAGGAACAAACTGTCACCAACTTGTCGTGGAAATAGGCAAAGAGTTTGCGTCGCTGCCCCGACTGGTAATAACGATTATACAGATGTTGCCAAACGGGCACTACTACGTTCTTCACCTCCACCTCATCGCAGTTGTCACCAGCCACCATACGCAGGTCACTGTTTACGGAGAATATGCCCACAGCATTGAGTTCGTCAATCTCACACGTCAGTTTCTCCTCGCCCTTATGGCCCGTTATCACGCTGCTGAATATCGTCTCTGCAGCCATCTCGTCAGTTTCCTGCCACTCATCAGAAGGTATCAGCACCACTGGCGTAGGCACCATTAGTATAGCTCGCTTAGCCCCTCCGCTGAGATAGGGCTGCTCTTTGAAGGCTTCACGTAAGTTGGCAGCCATCGACATACCGCTCTTCACGGCGTAAGGATGGTATGCAGTCTCTCCGGCATTATTGCTTACGAGAAACGACAGCGTGCCTTGTCCGGCACGTATCACTATGGTTCTATCTGGTCTGTCCATCATTATTGGTTCTTTTCAGAATGCAAAGTTACTGTTTTTTTTTGAATGTTACAAGTTTTCCTGCTGTTGTTTTTCGGGCAACTGCATGAGCCACAGTCCGCCATAAGTCAGCAAGCCATTGATTAGCAGAAGTTCATAACCGAACGAATAATCCGTAAGAAGCGGGGTAAGCTGCGCTAACAACAGACACAGGAGCGGCGAGAGCAAGCACACTGTGAGTATGCCATAGCGGCGCATACGACGTATATGGCGTCTTGTCAGCACAAAAGAAAACAGTCCGAGCAACGGCCCGTAGGTGTAACTGACGAGCGTATATACGGCATCTATTAGTGAAGTGGTGTTCAGCCGGTCAAACAATATGCAGCATACAGCCATCGCAGCAGCCATGAGCAGATGCACGTAAGAGCGTTTCCTTTTAACATTCATCGTACAGATGGTAGTGGTGAGTGCCGTCAGCGCACTGTCAACTGTGGAGAACGACGTAGCCACGATGCCGAGCATAAACAGCGTAAGAACCATGCCACCACGCTGTATGCAGTATGAAGTCAGCAGTTCGTCAGCCTTATCGGGCAGCGGAGAGCCTTGTTGGAAGTGCAAGGCAGCGAGCAATACGCCCAGTCCGAGAAACAAAGCATTGACAGGAAGGAAGGCAAAACCATAGCTACACATATCTTTCTGCGCATCGCGCAGCGTGCGACAGGTAAGGTTCTTCTGCATCATATCCTGGTCAAGACCCGTCATTACTATCACTATGAAAATACCGGAAACCACATTTACTGCCGCCTTTGGTGTGCTGAAAATGCTAAGGTCGAGCCGCCTTGCAGTTTCACCGACAAGGGCTGACACTTCATTGCCTGCACCTACATCATGCCAAAGGCCCCAGATGATGAGCAAGAGGCAAACCATCATGCAGAGCGTCTGTACCGTATCTGTCCACACGAGCGACTTGATGCCTCCCCTACGGGTGTATGCCCATACCAGCAACAGCATGCCAACGACTGTCAGCGAGAAGTTCCAATCCATGATACGGCTGATGATGAAGCACGGCACATAGAACTTTGCAGCTGCGCCAAGCAACTTGGATATGACGAAAAACAACGAGCCTACCTTGTAAGCCTCATCGGATATGTGGCGCAGATACTCGTAAATAGTAGTGAGATTGCTCTTGTAGTATATCGGCAGCAGCACGTATGCCACTACGAAATAACCTATGATGAAGCCCGTACAGACCTCCAGATATGTCATACCAGAGCTTAACACCATGCCAGGCACGCTGACAAAAGACACGCCGGAGATGCTCGCACCTACCATGCCGAAGGCTACAAGATACCATGGCGACTGGCGGTCGCCGCGGTAGAATACAGAATCAGTGCTCTTACGCGCCACTAATCTACTGACAACGTAGAGCACTGCAAAATATGATAAAAGTATGTAAAGCAAGTGATTTTACAATTTATTTTACGTTAACACTATAAGCACCGGTCGTTCCGCGGAACTCATCAGCATAGGCACAGACAGCAGTGGCTGAGCCAGAGACGTATGTGCCGTTGCGCTCCACGTAGTACTGGGTCTCAATGGTATGCGTACCTTTCGACAGTTTATTGTAGTGGTACGCCGTAAGTTTATCCTTCAGTTCCTGATAGCAGCCGTTGCGATAGCCTGAAAGCTGACTTGTTGGCTCAAGACAGGCTGCGCGGTTATCAGTCACTGTTACGAAGTCATAGTCGCGATCAGCCGTCACTGTGATGCGCACGATAATCTTATCGCCTATCTTCAGCGGCTCGTTAGCCTGCAATGGCGTAGCCTTGCGATTGCCCGTAGTGCGGAACAGTTCGCGCTTTATCGTGATACCACTCTCGTGGTTGGATATATCTGTGGTCTTCTGGCGGCTCGCAACATAGGCCGAAAGCCACGATTCGCCCTCTGATTGCTTTTTTACTGTCAGTTCAGGAGCAGCTGACAGTTCTGTAGTCTCACCGCTGATAAGAGCCATACGCTCATTCTTCGTCGTGGTATCAAGCTGCTTGCCGTCAACGAGCAACGTTGCCTGCTTGCCTGGCTGCAACGCCGATATACTACCGCCGAAGAAGGCATGCACGGCATTCACCGCATTATAAGGGTTGCCCCAGTTTTGCGTACGCTTGCTGCTCAGCAACCATCGTTTCATATCATTGATGGTCTGGCAGTCTTGCGGAGTGACGCTGTTCATGGCCTCTATACACATGGTCTGCGTCGGTATGCGGTAGTCGCACCATGAGTAGGCAGCGCGGTAGGAATCAAAGTAGCGTCCTACGTCAGCGCGGAATACCGTATGCTGTTTGATACTCTCAACAAAAGTGCGCGCATCCTTCGCACGCCTGTTCTTATTCATCACCACAGCAGCCACGGCCTTCGTTGCCATATCATCATTCTTAGTATCTTTCTCCACGAGTTTAAGCAGATAGTTGGCTGTAGCACCACCGTCCATATTGCTGATGGTAAGCGTATAGAGCCAATCAAGTTCTGTGCTACTGAGCCACGGATTGTACCCTTCCTTCTTGTTTTTCTTCATTTGCTCCACATCGTCAGCCATCTCCTTCGCCATATAGCGCATAGCCGACTGGAACATATTGTTGACGGCTGGTTTCCAACTGCTTGCGGCTTTTGAGTTTTCTGCCAACATCATCATGCGTGCCAGCGTCTTGGCTACCGCCATGGTCATGTAGCGACTGCCTGACATTCCCTGCCACCAACTGAACGAGCCGTCAGCGTGTTGCAGGCTCTTGAGTTGCGCAATGACATTTGCTGCGCCACTATAGAGCATGGAATCCTTGACTGCTGCCGTCACGACATTTGCGTAAAGTGCCGTTGACAGACATATAGCATTGCCACAGTCAGGCGTCTGTATGTCGCGCAGGGCATCCACCATGAGCCATGCAGGATTATCGGTATAATTCACGGTGAGACGTGGTTTGCCCACTGCTTTGTCGCCTGGCATCAGCGGAGCGAGAGCAATTACGGAGTCACCTTGTTGGAATAGTGTCCATGTCTGCGACGTTATCACTTCCTCTGTATCAGGGAGTATCGGCAACAGATGTTGCTCTCCGTCCTTATGAGCGTCGGACTCTGCCATTATGCGGCAGATGATGCCATCCTCACTGTACTGTGAAGCATCAAGAGGGAAGGTCACTGCATTGGTCTCACCGGCTTTTATTGCTACGCGTTTGCTTTCTGTTTTCAGTTCCTTCTCGGTCTTGGCATCAAGCAAAATCATAGAAACAGTAGTGGCAAGGGGTTTCTGGCTTAGGTTAGCCACCGTAGCACTGATTTCAGCTTTGTCGCCCTGACGCAGGAAGCGCGGCATACGCGGCTGCACCATCAGTTGCTTCTGTGCCACAGCCTCACTGGTCAAAAGACCTGTGCGCATTTCCTTATCATGAGCCAATCCCATAAATTTCCACGTGGTAACGCTCTCAGGCAGTGTGAAACGCAGTGTGGCACTGCCCCTATGGTCGGTAATGAGTTGCGGTATGAAGAAGGCTGTTTCTTCGAAGTTAGTGCGCAGGCCACTGTTATCTTGGGTTTCCGTCCCTTCAGTTTTTGCATCTGTTTTTCTTTCTACTACGGCCTCTTCATATAAAACATCGGCGCTTTCATCTACCCCGTTTACGTCAAACGCTCCAATTGCTGCTTTACTCTCAAGCATCATAGGCATGGCATCAGCACGCGTGTTTTTATACAGCATTCTGCCACCATAACGGTATCTGCGCTGCGCCTTACCATTGATGGTAGAGAAATCAAGAGTCTTGATTTCTTTACTGTCCCACGGCATTGACGATGATATGTGCGTACTGCGGAATACTGGTGTAGTCCAGCGAACGGAGGGTACGAAAAGCACTCGTGGATCATTTGTAGTCCAAGCGTGTTTGGTAATGGCATCGAGCGACTTATCATATAGCACAGCCATCAACTGTGCCTTGGCTGGCGTTCCATCCGGGTTCTTTATATTGAGCATCCATTGCTCTTTCTGTCCCGGAACGAGTTTGTCACGGAAGGTAGTCCACTGCATCTTCAGTTTCTTTGATGGCAGCACACGCTTTATGCTCCCCGAGTGTGAGTACATCTTATCATCTTTCACCCACGCTATGCTATAGGTTATTCCATCGCCATATTCTTCTTTGTACCTAAAGGTGCGCGTCACTACATCGTTATTCATACGCAGATGCCCGCTCTCAAGTATTTTATCACCGCTGAAAAGTGAGTAAACGGCATACACATCATTGTCAGACGTGGCTACCTGTATCCATGCGGTCTGGTCATCCTCACTGAACTTTTCCGCTGACTGATACCACCAATCATGGGTGTAGGTCATAGGTTTTTCATCGTTCTTACGGAATACTACGAAGTCATGACTTATGGTGTCGTTCTCGCATATTGCTACAAGTTGATGCCTGCCTGATGCAATATTACGTGGCAAAGTATAGGGTTTGTTTGCCTTTGCATCAGGCATTGACGTACCGTCAAGCGTCATACTGACCGCACCGTCCACCTCACGACCTATGTTGTTAAGTCGGGTGAACGTAATACTGATGGTGGTATCCGCCAGTATCTTTTTCTCCATATTCAGTCCGAAGAAGGTTGCTCGATTGCTTACAGGTAGTGAAAGCGTTGCCGTGTGCGCCTCACCAGCAATATCAGTCACATTTACAACCGTCTCTATGGAATAGTAGCAACAATGCTTTGAGTTTACTGCACTGTTTGGTATCGTCATTGGCATACGCGTGGTAAACGTTCCGTCGGCCTGTGTATATACGGTATCTTTCAACAGAATGTCATCGCCGCCGTCGTCATCGTAGTCATAGTAGCTACGCCAATAGCGCCACCACCACGGAGTATTGCGCCTTACTTTGTAGGCAACGCGAGCATTAGCCACCGGTACGCCGCTATACATACGCGCTGAACCGTGCAGGGTTATAGTGTCGCCAACTTTGTACGAGTTGTCAGGTTCGTCAAGTTTCACCTCGTATGTCGGACGCTTGTATTCCTCTACACGTATATTTATAACTTTGTTGCTCGCAACAATGCTATACAATCCGTTTTTTCCATCTTCCGGAAGTACGAAATCTACGGTTGCCGTGCCATACTCATCTGTGACTGCGTCTTTGCTTTCTACATCTTTATAGTCAGCATTCCTCAACCGCACTTTCAATTTTCGTCCTGCCAGTACCTCTGTGTATTTACCTTCACGCAAAGTGTGGCATATCACGCCTACGTGCACAGTCTGCCCAGGACGATATATCGAGCGGTCGGAGTAGAGGTCGGTGATAGCATTGAATTCACTCGCACTGTTACTATAATAATTGGCATATAGGTATTCCATTGGCATACCTATATCGTCTCCTTTCGTGGCATACGTCTGTACTCCTTCATTAGTACTGATAATGCACTCTCCATTTTCATCACTGACAAAGGTTTTTTCATCCAATGGGTCAGAGTTGCGATTGCGACGGCTCTGTAGATGAAGCGTCGCACCGCTGACGGGATGACCCGTAACGTTGTTTACGATGACATAGCGACGTTTGTTCTGTGGCAGTCCCTGCTCTATTACACGCATATCAGTAATGTGCAACTGAGTGTTCGACTGCGGCACTTTTCCATCAATATCACTCACCGTCACCTTCCAAACACCAAGCGGCAGGCGGCCTATAACAACTGAATCGCTCCATGTTTCGTATTCATTATGAGCCTTGAAGTTATGACTGAATGTACGCGTCTGGGCACTTTCTCCGTTTACGACCTTCCATTCCCCGTCTTTGTCACGCGCCATACTGCGTATATTTACGCGTATGCCATTCATGTTTCTGACGTTACTGAAATACATTGTGTGACTGTAATCAGAATTAGCCACTTGCTTATCCAGTCTTGCGTTAAACCGTGGTTCGGTCATTTCATTGCGCTCGTTGTACATCTCATTGATGCCACGCCATGACGGCCAGCGTTTCAGCGACTCGTCAATCCACGCCAATTTCTCACCTTTCTGTTTATAACTGAAAGTTCTCATGCGCCTTACAGCCAGCGCGCCACACTCTGGTAAGTCTTGATATATGCGGATAAGCGAATCAAGTTCGATGCTGTCCTTGCGCAATGGCATCAATGAAGCTGCGATACAAGCGCCAGCGCGGTTTCCAACGGAAGCATAATAGCGCTGTATGGCCTTATACTGGCTGGTCTGCATGGCTATCAGACTCAGCAGATCATGATTGAAATACTTACTGTCATCACCTATCGTAACGAAAGGCTTATATGTCTTTGCCAACCCTGATTTTGTATATATCTTGGCATCGGGCGACGCAAGCAGCGAATCAACATCCGGTTTTCCGCTGTTAGACATAGAGGCTTGATAAAGCGCAGCCACCACTCCGTTGTTTCGTTGCCATGCAGCATGACGCATCTCCATGCGTTTCTCCCATGCCTTTACAGAATCTTGTGATAGTTCTGCCATCTGCTCCCTTTCGCTGACAAGTGCCAAAAGCAGGTCGCCATATTTCTTTTCTTTCTCTGCTTTCTGCTGTATCTGCTTCAGTGTCTTAATCGCAGACACAGGCATATCATCAATACTCTCTTTCTCATATTTTGTCCATAGAGCCGACAAAGACTGTGCTTGCACTGTAGTAAGCGCAGTCGTCACTATATATGCGAATGTAATCAGCAAGCGTAGGTTTAGGTGTTTCATGTCGTATCTGGGTGATTTTTGTTTATTAGGTGGGTTCTATTTTCGTTCGTAATCTACGAAAGCATAGTTATAATCGTGTTTCTCGTCAGTGCAGTGTTCCTCACGCATAGTTTCCTTCCATCCATCTTCATACTGAGGAAAGAAAGCATCAGCCTTCTTCGGTGTATCATAAATTTCCGTAAGACAGAGTCTGTCAGCAACTGGCATCGCCTGTTCGTAGATTGAAGCTCCACCAATTACATATATATCTTCATTGGAATTACAAGCAGACAATGCATCTTCGAGTGATGCATATACATCACATCCTGGCAGTTCTTTCACCGTGCGCGACACAACCACGTTACGGCGATTGGGCAACGCACCCTTGGGGAGAGAGTCATAGGTGCGTCGTCCCATAATTATGGTATGTCCTGTTGTGAGTTGCTTGAAACGCTTTAAATCGTTTGGCAACCAATATAGAAGTTTATTCTCATAGCCTATGGCACGGTTTCTCGCCACGGCAGCAATTATTGAAATCATGATTACAGTTAGATTATGTTTTCTTAGACCAATTCTACCAATCAGCTTTTTTCATTTTTCCAAACTACACGCTTACCTCCGCCTTTATGTGAGGCCAGGGATTATAGTCTGTCAGTTCAAAATCCTCATAGCGGAATGCGAACAAGTCTTTTACGTCAGGGTTGATTATCATCTTTGGCAATGGTCTTGGTTCACGCGTAAGCTGCAAGCGTGCCTGTTCAAGATGATTGAGATAAAGATGCGTATCACCAGTGGTATGTACGAAATCACCACATTCCATGTCCGTCACTTGTGCCATCATCTGTAGCAACAGCGCATACGAAGCTATATTGAACGGTACTCCGAGGAATGTGTCAGCAGAGCGTTGATAAAGTTGTAACGACAACCGACGCCTGCCATCAGCAGTAGGAGCCGTATAGAACTGGAACAGACAGTGGCAGGGTGGCAGAGCCATGTCAGGCACTTCTGCTGGATTCCACGCACTCACCATGATGCGACGGGAGTCTGGGTTATGCTTCAACAAATCCACACACTGTTGAATCTGGTCTATCGTACCGCCTTTATAATCAGGCCAAGAACGCCACTGATGACCATATACAGGGCCGAGTTCTCCGTTTTCATCAGCCCATTCGTTCCATATACGCACACCATTCTCTTGAAGATAGCGGATATTGGTATCACCACTTAGAAACCACAGCAGTTCATGTATTATTGACTTCAGATGCAGTTTTTTCGTAGTAAGCAGTGGAAAACCATCAGCCATACGAAAGCGCATCTGATGACCAAACACACTTTTCGTACCAGTGCCAGTGCGGTCGCCCTTCTCTATGCCTTCATTATCTATGCGGCGTAGCAGTTCTAAATATTGTTTCATGTCGTAATGTTATAACTTTATGGTGGTAATCAGCAAACAAGTCTTGCATTAGTTTTATGCGCAAAGTTACTACTTTTTATTTCAAAAAGCAAATTTTTTTGTATCTAATTCTTGTGCGTCTCATAAAAACTTAGTATATTTGCAATTGGTTTCCGGGAGAAATCGGAAACTGCGTAAGACGGTATGGTGTTCTTTTGCCTTGTCCAATCAAATTCGCCAAATTTGTAATCAAGCAGAAAAAAGGGAAGAGAAAACATGATGCCGCGTCAGTTGTATGAAACGTACGCGTATGGCCGTTCACGCCGTATGCTCTGGCATATAACGGCGTGGGCGGTGTGTGTTTGCTCATTTTTCTGCGTAGGCGTTTGGCGATGCCTGATTGGATGGTGAAAAGATACATGTCTTCCTGCGCTTCTTTGTTTATATGTGTCTGACCATACAACAATACTACTATGTCTATACATATCGGAAAAGAACTCAGGGACAGGCTGAAGCATGACGGCAAGAGCGTGGTCTGGCTGGCGCGCCAACTGGGATGCCATCGCACAAATGTCTATAACCTATTTGAAAAATACAGTATAGATACGCAACTCCTCATGCGTATCAGTTCCATAATGCACCATAACTTCTTTGATATACTGAGTCGTGAGGCAAACGAGAGAATAGAAAAGGAAAGCACATCTGTGTAGCGGATTTCACTACATGTAGCAGGGCTCGCTACATAATTTTAGTTTTTGTCGGATATTTTTACATAACTTTGCAAATAGGAAACTTAATAAACGCCTTAATAAACGTAACGTAATAATAAAACCTTATATATTAACCAATAAAATATTACGACTATGAAAAAGAACTTATTTTTTGCTGCCATTGCAGCAATGGTGATTACATCATGCACTACTACCATCAAAACCGCTACTACAACTGAACTTCCTGCAGACTTGCTCAGTGCCACTGTGGCAGACCTTGATGTATCTTCAACACGTATTTCCTATACCATGACCCCATCAAAAGAGGTAGCTCGTGCAGGTCTTGGCAATGCCAAGCGTGCTGCTATCATGGAGGCTTTGCAGAAATACGACAAGGATGCCGATATTCTCGTTGAGCCAGAGTTTGTTGTTTCCATGAAAAACAACTTCTTCACAAAGAAAATTACGAGCATCACCGTCACTGGCCGTCCTGCTAAGTACAAGGGCTTCCATAGCCTTAGTGACAATGTCTGGTGCGATCCAACATTCCGTGCATCGTATAAGAACAAGATAAGGAAGTGAGCGTATTCTTACATTACTAAAACCCGAACTAAATCATCTCGTTATGAAAAACATAAAGTCAATTATAGCACTGACGTCTGTGTCGGCACTGTTGGCTTCGTGCATCACCACCACCAAGACAGCAAAGACAGCAGGCTTTGATGCTTCTACATACACCGCAACCGTGGCGGACCTTGACGTGGCAGACCAACGTGTCACGGTTACGCTCAACCCCGTGCCGGCTGATGTAAACCGCGGTGGCATAAGCAACGTAAAGAAGACTGTAGAGGCAATGGCCCTTGAGCAGAACGGCAATGCCGACGTGCTTGTAAATCCCGAGTTCACATATACCGTTGAGCGCGGTTTCTTCTCAAAGAAGATAACATCGATGACCGTAACGGGTCGTCCGGCTAAGTACAAGAACTTCCGTTCACTCAACGACAGTGTATGGTCAGACCCTGTATTCCGTGGTGCAGTAGTGCGAACGGGAACGTCTCGTCTCAAAGGTCATGGACTTATTGGAAAGATAGCTGGCGCAGTAGGAGGTGCAGCCTCTGGCAGACGTGCATACAGCAATGAGAGTGCTTATGGTAATGAAGGACAGGAATATCGCCACGGCTTCACATGGGGCATGGATTTCGGTTGTGCCTACGACTTCGATGGTGAGGAGGCTGTGCCTACGGCATCGCTGGCACTGGGCTACAACATAGGCAAATATCTGTATCTTGGTGCAGGCTCGACGTTTGACTTCAATACAAGAAACAGCTTATATTTCCAGCCTGTATTTGGCAATGTGCGCGTGTATTTCAGCAAGAGTACATCAGCTCCGTTCTTGGACGGTCGTATAGGATACGGCTTTGAGCATGGAGACAGTCATGTTGATGGTGGCAGATATATCTCCGCAGCACTTGGATATACCTTCAACAAGTTTGAGGTCTCAGTATATTGGAGTAATCAGAAATGTGAAAGAAAATACGATGACTGGTATTCACGTGACAAGTATTTCAATCGTTTAGGCTTGCGCTTAGGCTTCAGGCTGTAATCATGATTCAGGCATGAGAGAATATGACTCTATAATATACGAGGCTTTTGTTTATCACTTTGAAATGGCAGAGACCGTGGAGGCCTCTGCCTTTTGTTTTACCGAAAATATTTTACCGAAAAAAGCAGCAGTCAGCACAGAAACAGCAGAAAATATTTTGTAATTTCAAGAAAAACGAGTAACTTTGCAGATGGAGTATCACGACAAACACATTACGATGAGCCATAAAACCAAGACTACTATGAAAGAAAGAATTATGCGCGTTGTCTCCGCAACGCTTATCCTCAGCTGTTTCGCACTGACAGGGTGCAGTCAGAAGGTTATAGGAGTTGACGCTACGGGCGGCACAGACGATGCAAGCCAGTTCGTAACGCTGACAGATGTCGTGCCTGACGCAATACTCGAAATACGCTATTACAGTACTTACAACTTCGTGGGCGACCGCATCGACGGATACCTGCAACCAACAGCTCTACTGACGAAGCAAGCAGCTACCGCCTTACGAGCTGTAAGCGACGATGTAGTAGCACAGGGCTACCGTCTGAAGATATACGATGCCTATCGTCCGCAGAAAGCTGTTGACAACTTCGTGCGCTGGGCTGCCAACGTACCCGACACTCGCATGAAGCAATATTTCTATCCTGACCTTGACAAGTCTGTGCTCTTTGAGCAGGAGTATATCATGGAACGAAGCGGACATACGCGTGGTTCTACAGTGGATCTTACTCTCTTTGATATGGCCACAGAGAAGGAACTCGATATGGGAGGCACATTTGACTGGTTCGGACCAGAGAGCCATCCCGATTTCTGCGGCAACCCCGAAACGGGCGAATATACTGGCGACAACAGCAAGTCACCGACAGGCAAGAGCATAACCGAGCAGCAGTTTAGAAATCGCATGATACTGCGTGAGGCCATGTTGCGCCACGGTTTCAAGCCCCTTGACAGCGAATGGTGGCATTTCACACTGAAAGACGAGCCTTTCCCTGACACATATTTCACATTCCCCGTAAAGCAATTGGAAAACAAGTGACAATCTACAACACACTAACATATTATATCATAATAAAATGACAATAAACAGAATCACAGGACATTTCGCAACAGTGGTTGCGCTTTTGCTTTTCGTTTCTAATTTCTGTGCGCTCAGCACCCATGCCGTCAATCCGCAGAAAGGCAACTATTTCCTTTTCTGCCACATGAGCGACAAAGGTCAGTGGACTGCCTTTGCCGTCAGTAAGGATGCCGAGCACTGGCAAGACATCATAGGCGGCGACAGTATTTTCTCCCCTCACGCAGTAGCAGGAATCGAGGGAGGTACGCGAGATGCTTACATCTGCCGCAGCCACGACATGAAACGCTTTCTCATGGTAACTACCGACATGAACAACTCTAAGACAAAGGCATTGGGAAAGAAAGAAGCATGGGATAATTATGGCATTAACCTACTGACGTCTGACGATCTCATACACTGGAACTCAACCACATTTGACTACCGCAAGGGCACAAGTATCTTCTGCAATGCTGATGCAGAAAGCGTTTATAAAGACTGGTCAACAATCAACCGTGTGTGGGCTCCACAGATATTCTGGGATGAGACATATCGCTGGCCTGACGGAAAGCAGGGCGGTTACTTTATCTATTACTCCATGTGGAACCGTGGCGAGGAGGCTTACGACCGTATGTACTACAGCTATGCCGACGAGACTTTCACACAACTGACGCAGCCCAAACCGCTTTTTGACTGGGGCTATGCCACGATTGATGCCGACATCAACTACGTGGAAGCCGACGGACTGTATCACATGATGATAAAGAAAGAAGGCGGACAGCCTGGACTGTTCACCGCCACTTCAAAGCACCTTACAGGTCCGTGGAGTGAGCCTGTGGCTGATGACTACGTATCATTTGAGGGCAAGAAGAAGTGTGAGGGCGTATCAGCCTTTCAGGTACCAGGCGAAGAAGGCTGGCGAATAGGCTATATAGAATACTCTTCACGTCCAAGGAATTATCGTATCTGCCGCGCTGACAAGTATATGCGCAACTTTAATTCGCCAGAGAACATCAAAGGAGTAACAGCGCCCCAGCATGGTTCGTTCATGCGTATCACGAAGAAAGAATACAAGCGTCTGCTCAAACTCAACAAGCGGTAAGACAACGGCTGCAACACGACAAACAACAGTATTATGGAGGATAACAAATTGCACAATAACAAATACATGCACGAGCACCACGACAAGGTACGCGACTATGAGTGCGACCTGCAAGGTATAGTCAACAACGCCAACTATCAACACTACGTAGAACATGCGCGACATGAGTTTCTACTGTCGAAGAATATCAGTTTTGCAGGACTTCACGAGCAGGGAATCGACTGCGTCGTATCGGGCATAGAGATGCGTTTCAAAGTACCGCTGCGCAGCCGCGACGAATACATCGTGCGCACATCGGTCAAGAAGGAGGGCATACGCTACGTCTTCCTGCAGGACATCTACCGTGCCTCTGACGACAAACTCTGCCTGAAAGCAAAGGTTGAGGCCGTTTGCCTCATCAATGGTAAGCTGGGCGACAGCGATATTTTAAAGGAGGCTTTATGCAACAACTGAAAGAACTATACCGCGAGTGGTGCGGTCAAGATCCAGTATCGGTAGAACGGCTACCGGGAGCTGGTAGCAATCGTGAATATTACCGCATGACCAACGCCGAGGGTGTGAGCGTCATCGGATGTAAGGGAACGTCACGCGAGGAAAACCATGCGTTCCTGTCTTTGGCACGTCACTTCGCCAAAAGACAACTGCCTGTGCCTGCTGTGCTTGCAGCAAGTAGCGACGAGATGCGCTACCTGCAAGACGACCTCGGTTCCACTTCACTCTTCGATGCCATACGAGGAGGTCGCGAGGCTGGCGGCAGGTATAACGTGAAGGAGCGCGAACTGCTCCGTCGCACCATACGCGAGTTGCCTAACATGCAGATACGTGGTGCGCGCGGACTGGATTTTTCTGTTTGTTATCCTCAGCCCGACTTCAACCAAGAGGGAGTACTCTTCGACCTCAATTACTTCAAATACTGTTTTCTGAAAGCCACAGGGCTCGATTTCCACGAACTGAAACTTGAGGCAGGTTTCCGTATGCTGGCAAAAGACCTGGTGCGCGATGAGACTACGGCTTTCCTCTATCGCGATTTCCAGGCTCGAAACGTGATGCTCAATAATGACGGCAAGCCTTATTTCATTGACTTTCAGGGCGGGCGTCGCGGACCATACTATTACGATGTAGCATCATTCCTGTGGCAAGCATCAGCACGTTACAGCAGTTCGTTGCGCACGGAACTGATACAGGAGTACTACGACGCACTCAAACAGTACACCGAAGTGCCGTCAATGCGCGACTTCAACGAGCGCTTGCAGCTCTTTGTACTATTCCGAACACTGCAGGTGCTTGGGGCTTATGGCTTCCGGGGATATTTCGAGCGCAAGGCTCACTTTATCCAAAGCATACCGCCTGCAATACAGAACCTGCGCGATTTGCTAGCTGCAAACGATTTCCCCTACCCTTACCTTGTAGATATGCTCAAACGGCTGACCGAACTGCCACAGTTTGCCATGCAGCCCACCGAGCCCACACCACGTAAGGATGGGTACAAGACTACCGATCGCAACCCCTACCCTGCCAATCCAAGTGACGGCAAGGCTACATTCTCCAAGTACGACGGAAAAGGCCCGCTGGTTGTCAAAGTGTTCTCATTCTCATACCACAAGGGTATTCCCGAGGACGAGAGTGGCAACGGAGGAGGCTACGTATTCGACTGTCGCTCCACGCACAATCCAGGCCGTTACGAGCCTTACAAACAGTTGACAGGCATTGACGAACCCGTAATCCGTTTCCTTGAGGATGACGGTGAGATACTGACTTTCCTCGACAGTGTATATAAACTGGCCGATGCCCACGTGGCTCGCTACATACAGCGTGGTTTCACATCGCTCATGTTCTCATTCGGTTGCACCGGAGGTCAGCACCGCAGCGTATATAGTGCGCAGCATCTGGCGGAGCACATCAGTGAGAAATTCGGCGTAGAAGTAAGGCTGTTGCACCGCGAACAGAAGATAAGTCAGGTGTTTAAGCCTACTGACAATGTATAATCTATGATGTTTTATTCATAAATTCAGACAACACACTGACACATAAAGCATAGTTTTTGCTTTACAGATTTAATCAGATGAAATTCTTCACACTTCACTATCCACTTTTTAGTCTTTCAAAAGTCGTGAGATTTTTGAAAAACTGGACACTCCCCGTGGCTATGGTTACTGGTGCCATGGCATACCTGCTTGGACGCGAACTGCCATTTAGTTCTGAGACTCGGCAAAGCATCATCAGTGTAATCGAGACGCTACAACCACTGCTACTCTTTGTCATGCTCTTCGTAGCCTTTTGCAAGGTAAGCCCGAAGGCACTGAAGCCACGCCGCTGGCACCTATGGCTAATACTCACGCAGGTTGCGCTTTTCACCGTTAGCTGTCTCGTATTATGGCAACATCCCGACACAGGGGCGCGACTGGTGCTCGAAGGTTTCCTGCTCAGTATCATCTGCCCTACAGCCACGGCTTGTGCCGTAGTGACGCAGAAGCTTGGCGGAGACTCTGCTACCACCACGGCCTACACGATACTCATCAATCTGGTAGTGGCCGTAGTGGCTCCGCTGATGCTTCCCCTGGCGCACCCACACGAGGGACTTACGTTCCTGCCTGCCTTCCTTACTATAATAAAAAAGGTGTTTCCACTGCTTATACTTCCCCTGTTGTTGGCATGGTTCGTGCGCTATTGCACGCCACGCCTGCACCATCTGATACTGCAAACGCGCGACCTCGCCTTCTACCTGTGGGCAGTGGCTCTGTCACTTGCCATCGCAATCACCGTGAGAGCGCTGGTTCACAGCGACGAATCACTGTGGCACGTGGCTGCAATAGCCGGAGCATCACTCGTGGCCTGCGTGTTCCAGTTTGCCTTCGGGAAGTGGGTTGGCAGTCGCTATGGCTTCCGATTAGAAGGCGGTCAGGCCATGGGACAGAAGAACACCATATTCATTATATGGCTCGGCTACACCTTCCTTTCGCCTATCAGTGCCACGGCAGGAGGCTTCTACTCCGTATGGCACAACGTGGTCAATTCGTGGCAGCTATACAAGAAAAGAACTGAAGGATAGAAAAAATAAATATGCGATACTTCATTCACTTATCATACGACGGAACTCGTTTCCACGGATGGCAGATACAGCCCAACGGCATCAGCGTTGAGGGCGAACTGGAGCGCTGTCTGTCAACGATACTGCGCGAGGATACAGACATCGTGGGAGCCGGACGCACCGATGCAGGCGTACACGCACGTCACATGGTGGCGCACTTCGACAGTGCCTCGCCGCTGACAACCGACTGCTCACAGTTGGCATACAAGCTCAATCGCATACTGCCGCCTGACATTGTGGTACACAAGATTGAGCGCGTCAATGACGATATGCACGCCCGTTTCTCTGCCACATCGCGCACCTATCACTACTACCTATGCACCGAGCGTGATGCCTTCAACCGCCACTATACGTGGCTGACGCATTTCAATCTCGACTTCACCCTGATGAACGAGGCTGCGGCACTGTTGCTTGAGCATGAGGACTTTGCCTGCTTCTGCAAGAGTCACACCGACGTAAAGACCACACTGTGCAATGTTACAGAGGCTCGATGGATACAAACGTCACCCACGGAGTGGTATTTCCGCATACGTGCCAACAGATTTTTGCGCAATATGGTGCGCGCCGTGGTTGGCACACTCATTGAGGTAGGCCGTAATAGAATGACACTCGAAGACTTCCGTCTCGTACTTGAAAGCAAAAAACGTACGCAAGCCGGCGAGTCGATGCCAGCCCACGCGCTCTTCTTGGAAAAGATAGAATATTAAGTCCTGGAATACAGTCACTTACCCGTAGCATCGCAATCGCTATGCTTTTACATAGTAATAAGATAGCGATTACTGCACAATATGATAGCGATTACGGTGTAAAAGCATAACTATTGCACAGCAAGGGCTGAGAGAGGTTTTTCAAATGTGGATAAGGAAACAAAAAAACATCCGTGCAACGATGACGTGCACGGATGTTTTATAATATAATAGTATAGTCTGTTTATCCCTGAACAGCTGCTACACCTGGGAGTACCTTGCCCTCGATAGCCTCAAGCAAAGCACCACCGCCAGTTGAGATGTAAGATACCTTGTCAGCCAGTCCGAACTTATTTACGCAAGCTACAGAGTCGCCACCGCCAATGAGTGAGAAAGCGCCTTCTGCTGTAGCCTCAGCGATAGCGTTGCCGATTGCACGTGAGCCATCGCAGAAGTTATCAAACTCGAATACGCCGGCAGGACCGTTCCAAAGGATTGTCTTACAGCCCTTGATGGCAGCAGCAAACTTCTTCTGAGCCTCAGGACCTGCGTCAAGACCCTCAAGGTCAGCAGGAATAGCGTTTGCAGGACAAACAGTCTGAGGAGCATCGTTGCTGAACTCAGGAGCACAGATAGCATCTGGAGCCATAACGAGTTCTACGCCGTTCTTCTTAGCGAGTTCCTCTACGCCCAGTGCAACGTCGAGCTTGTCGAGCTCGCAGATAGACTTACCTACCTCGCCGCCGTGAGCCTTAGCGAATGTATATGTCATACCACCACAGAGGATGAGCTTGTCAACCTTGCCGAGCAGGTTCTCGATGATACCAATCTTAGAAGAAACCTTAGAACCACCCATGATTGCGATGAATGGACGCTTGATGTTAGAGAGCACGTTGTCAACAGCCTGCACCTCTTTCTCCATCAACAGACCGAGCATCTTGTTGTCTGCATCGAAGTAGTCAGCGATGACAGCGGTAGAAGCATGCTTGCGGTGAGCGGTGCCAAAGGCATCCATTACCCAGCAGTCAGCGTAAGAAGCGAGTTTCTTAGCAAACTCCTTCTGGCTTGCCTTCATGGCCTTCTTAGCCTCTTCGTATGCAGGATCTTCCTTATCTATGCCTACTGGCTTGCCTTCCTCCTCAGGATAGTAGCGCAGGTTCTCAAGCAGCAATACCTCACCTGGCTTCAATGCCGCAGCCTCAGCGTCGGCCTTCTGGCAGTCGTTGACGAATTTCACAGGTGTACCGAGAGCAGCTGATACAGCATCTACAATCTGACCCAATGAGAGTTCTGGCTTCACTTTGCCCTTTGGCTTGCCCATGTGTGACATGATGATGAGCGAACCACCCTTCTCAAGTATCAGCTTAAGAGTAGGCAGTGCGCCACGGATACGAGTGTCGTCGGTAATCTTACCGTCCTGGAGAGGCACATTGAAGTCTACACGTACGATAGCCTTCTTGCCGGCAAAGTTGTAATCGTTGATTTTCATTGTTATATTTTGTTTTTGAAACGTTATTCCTTACAATCAACTGCAAAGGTAATAAAAAATTCATTATTCATTATCCATTATTCACTATTACATCACTGCTTCCGTTTTTTTTCTTACTTTATGCTAACTCCGCTTTGCATTTTTCGAGCATTTTGTTTCTCATTCCAAGTTTTTTTCGTAATTTTGCAAGCGTTATGATTAACTACGACTTAAATAAGATTACCACCATAATATTCGATGTAGATGGGGTTTTGTCAACAAGCACGATAGGGATGAGCCCTGAGGGCGAGCCTATGCGCACGGTAAACATCAAGGATGGCTATGCCATACAGTTGGCCATAAAAATGGGATTGCGCCTGTGTATCATCACTGGCGGCAAGGATGAAGCCCTGCCACTGCGCTACGGAAAACTTGGAATGACCGACATATTCATGGCTTGCGGCGTAAAGATTGACGTATATCGCAAGTATCTTGCCGACAATGGGCTGTCCAGCGAGGAGGTAATATACATAGGCGACGACATACCAGACTATGAGATTATGCGTGAGGTAGGATGCCCTTGCTGTCCGAAAGATGCCTGCACCGACATAAAAGAGATAAGCACCTACATCAGTCCGTATGACGGCGGCATGGGATGCGCACGCGACATACTGGAGCAGGTAATGCGAGCAAAGGGGCTATGGATGAGCCATGCCAAGGCGTTCGGGTGGTAACAAGTGCGTAATCACATTCTGTTTACCACCTTAACACCTTTGATTGCACGCAGTTTCTTTACTAAGGATTCCAAGCCTACGGTATCATCAAGGGCAACCGTGATTGTTCCTTTAAACAAGCCGTCGTCGCTATCAATGCTGATATTACGCAAGGTGATATTGCCCTCCTTGGCTATCACCGAAGTAATATTGTTCACAATGTCAATATCATCATTGCCTATTACCTGCAGCGTTATATCATATCGTCCTGTGCCCTTACCGCTCCAACGAGCCTTTACTATGCGGTAACCATAGCGTGAGCGCAGGTCAGAAGCGTTAGGACAATCACATCGGTGTATTTTTATTCCACCAGAAACGGTAACGAAGCCAAATACCTCGTCGCCATAGATAGGGCGGCAGCATCGTGCCAGACTATAGTCTATACCCATTAAGTTGCGGTCTATGACCAGAACGTCTTCACCCCCGCCATCCTTCAGCACGAAGTCTGCCGCACTGCGACGCGCCGTAGCATCGCCTTCCGTCGCACTCTGTTGCGGGTCACGCAGTTCAAGGTATCGTTCAATGACTGTAAGCACATCGAGTTGTTCATTGGCTATGGCTACATAGAAATCTGAGTTTTCCTTATAGCCCATCTTCTTAATAAGCTGCTGCATCAGCGGCTCATCAACTTCTATCTTGCGATTCTTAAACCTGCGGTATAGAACCTCGCGCGCATACTGTCCTTCGGCAGCCTGTGCTTCCTTGATAGCCTGACGTATTTTGCTGCGTGCGTGAGACGTCTTCACTATCTGCAGCCAGTCACGCTTAGGCTTCTGCTGAGCAGAAGTAAGTATCTCAATGGTATCGCCAGAGTGCAATTCTTCACGTATCGGTACATTCCTGCCATTTACACGTGCACCAACACATTGGTTGCCTATACGCGAATGTATATGATAAGCAAAGTCAAGCACTGTGGCTCCCATAGGAAATTTTCGTATTTCGCCCTTCGGTGTAAAGACAAACACTTCATCCTCATACAAGTCCATGCGGAATTGATCCATAACCTGCATATCATCTCCCGCCTCAAGTGCACGCCTTATAGCTGCAAGCCATTCATCCATTCCACCGCCTGCCTTCACGCCTTTATAACGCCAATGGGCTGCCAGACCACGCTCGGCAACATCATCCATACGCTCAGTACGTATCTGAACCTCCACCCATTTATTCTCAGGACCAAGCACCGTGATATGCAATGACTCGTAACCATTACTCTTTGGCACGCTGAGCCAGTCACGCAAACGCTTAGGGTTGGGCTGATACATATCGGTCACGATACTATATACCTGCCAGCAATCTTTCTTTTCGTTCTCTGGCTTGCTGTCGAGTATGATGCGAATAGCAAACAAATCATACACTCCCTCAAACGGACAGCGCTGCTTCTTCATCTTCTGCCAGATGGAGTGAATGGACTTTGTACGGCCTTTTATATGGAAATGCAGTCCCGCAGCCTCCAGTTTCTGGCGCACCGGACCTATGAAGTCGGCAATATACTTATCACGAGCACGCTTCGTAGCCGAAAGTTTCTCCTTTATATGATAGTAAGCATCGTGCTCAAGATACTTCAGAGAGAGATCTTCAAGTTCGCTTTTCAACTTGTAAAGCCCAAGCTTATGGGCAAGCGGAGCATACAGATAACTGGCTTCTTCTGCCACGCGGTGCTGTGCTTTCTTATCGATCACGTCACGTATCTCGCGCATAATGTTCACCCTGTCGGCTATCATTATGAGTATTACACGCATATCCTCTGCGAACGAAAGCAGCAGATTACGGAAATTCTCAGTTTCAATAGCAGGCGTTTTCTTATACAGTTCCTGTATATGCATCAAGCCATGAAGTATCGTGCATGGTCCCCTACCGAAGGCACGCTCTGCATCTTCAAGCGTATATGCACCGCAAAGCACAACCGGAGCAAGCAGTGTAGCCATCACTCCGTCACGTCTCAGTCCTATCTCCTCTACGGCTATTAGAGCTGTCTGCATGGCCATCAATATAGGATTAAGCCCAAAGGTGTCGCGACTCAGTTTTCCTTCATCGATAGCAGCAAAAAGAATACGGCGCAACTTCCCCTCGTCGTCGGGAAGCAACGCCGTACTAAGTCTGTTTCTGAGGCTGTTAATCAAGCTCAGAGCCTTATCTTTCTCTGTCTCCGTGAATATCATTTATTTCTCAGTCATATCGCCTTCTATATATAGACGCACCATCTCAGGCGTACCGTTGGTGCGCACTGTTATTGTTTTCTTAAAGTGACCTGGAAATTTTCCCTGTCCGTTATATACAACATCGATAGTACCTGTTTCACCAGGCTTTACCGGTGTCTTGGTATGCTTGGGCACGGTACATCCGCACGAAGCCACTGCCTGATTGATAAGAAGAGGCTGATCGCCCGTATTAGTGAACTTAAACGAGCACTTCTGCGTAGCGTTTGCCTCAGAAAAAGTTCCGAAGTTATGAGTCGTCTTCTCAAAAGTCACCTTTGGTTCAGCCATTGTGTTCATTGTAAAGCCGACAAAGGCTACAAGTGTAAATAAAACCTTCTTCATTGTCTTATATCTTTTTATTCTTATTATTCCAATGCGTTATTATATCAACATTTTGCCGTTTCCTTACAGTTTTGACGTACGGTAATAGCAAAAGGTTTATTCCAGTTCATACACCTGCGATGGTGTTTTGCGTTTCAGGTCTTCCACTATAAAGTCCTTTCCCATTACTATGCCGTAGGAACGCAACGTTTGTTCTATTGTCTTGAGTGCAAGCACCGGATGGTTATTCTCCTCACTCAGGTGGCAAAGCCATACATGGCACAGATTACCCGTAGCATAGTTTGCCAGAGCCTCACCACAGTCTTTGTTTGACAGATGTCCCGTAGGACCGTCAATGCGTGTCTTCAGATGTGCAGGATAAGTACCTCCGTACAGCATCTCGGTATCATAATTGGCTTCAATGACAAGATAGTTGGCCTCGCCAATGAACTGTCTCATCTGCTCTGTCACGTGTCCCACGTCAGTCATCAGACAGAACACCACACCACCTGCTTCTATACGATAGCCTACATTGCCCGAACTATCATGAGGAACGGCAAACGGTGTGACGTAGAACTCACCTATCTTCACACGTTGGTCTTTCTCTACTACACGGCAATTATCGCCTGGTATCTTCTTCGGCACGCAATAATTCCTATGGATACCTGCATGCACCTCACGCGTGGCATATACCGGTATGTCATATTCATTGCTAATCACGCCAACGGCCTTTATGTGGTCGGCATGGTCATGTGTCACTAATATTTGTTTGACGTTGCTGATGCTAAGACCGTAGTCATGCAGGTATTTCTTCACTGTTCTTATCCCTACACCTGCATCAATCAGCATAGCGTCACCAGCAGTTTCCAAGTAGTAGCAATTACCACTACTACCGCTGCCGAGCGATATAAATTTCAGCATTTTTAGTTTATATTTTGTGCAAAAGTAATGAAAAAGTATGGTATATCCAAAAAAAAACGTTACCTTTGCTGATATTTTAAGAATTTATAATAATTGATGACTGACAACCCTACCCTTACCATATATAAAGCCAGCGCAGGCAGTGGAAAGACGTTTACACTGGCAGTAGAATACATCAAACTCCTTATGCTCAACCCTCGTGCATACGAAAGTGTGCTTGCCGTAACTTTTACAAATAAGGCTACGGAGGAGATGAAAATGCGTATTCTCTCGCAACTCTACGGACTAAGCAGACGCCTGCCTGACTCCAAGAGTTACATGAATGTACTCGTCGAAGAGCTCGGCATGAGTGAAGATATGATAGTAGAACGCTCGAAGGCTGCACTCCAACTGATGCTTCACAACTATCACTATTTCCGCGTGCAGACCATCGATGCTTTCTTTCAGGGAGTGCTACGCAACCTGGCTCGCGAACTGCAACTTAATGCTAACCTGCGCGTAGGTCTGAACAATGTGCAGGTCGTGGAACAGGCTGTCGATGATATGGTTGACTCACTGGCTGACGACCGCAAGTTGCTCGATGTCATGTTGCGCTACATGAAGAACAATATCGATGACGACCGCGGGTGGAATATTATCGGTAAGGTGAAGGCTTTCGGCAAGAATATCTTCAGCGAATACTACAAGCGCAATCGCAAAAAGATGGACGCAGTATTTGCCGATAAGGATTTCTTTGAGAAATACCGTTCTGAACTATGCAAACTGCGAGATTGCCTCCCTACTAAATACATTGAGATAGGCAACCAAGTGATGAAGATAATCGACGAGGCTGGCTACTGCGTTGACGATTTCAGCAACAAATCGCGAGGCGTAATGAGTTATTTCCTCAAACTGCAGAAAGGTGACTTCTACCTCGCCGACATCTACAATGCCACGGCACAGGCTGCCGCTGAGAGTGCAGACAAGTGGGTAACGAAGAGTGCTGCCCACCGCGATGAAATCATAACACTGGTGGAATCGCAACTGATGCCCATACTCAACGGTACGGAGCGCGACCGTGCCAACGACGCCCTGAAATACAACACCATCGTCAAGACCCTGGCACACCTCAACGATTTGCGCCTGCTTCGCCGCATAGAGGAGAGTGCGAAGCAGATGAACGATGCAGCACAGCGATTTATGCTGAGCGATACGCAAATGTTGCTCAATGAGTTTATCAAGGATGGTGACTCTCCATTCATATTCGAAAAGATTGGCACAAGGCTTGAGCACGTTATGATTGATGAGTTCCAAGACACGAGTACCGTACAGTGGAACAATTTCAGAACACTGCTTGAGGAATGTATGGGACAGGGACAGAGCAACATTATCGTTGGCGACGTAAAGCAGAGCATCTACCGTTTCCGTTCTGGCGACTGGCGACTGCTCAACGATATCGACAAGCAGTTTGCGGCAAGCCAGCTTGATTTCCAGCCACGCAAGACCAACTGGCGCTCGGAGCGCAACGTAATCCTGTTTAATAATGCGTTCTTCAGTCTGGCGACCAAGCACGAAATAAACCAGATAAGGTCTTTCTCCATGAAGGAAGCAGGAGATCTTGAGCGCGCATACGCTGACGTTGCGCAGGAAATTCCAGCTCACAAAACGGAGCATCGCGGACTGGTACATATAGAGTTACTGCCGAAAGATCAGCTTGACAGCATGGCTGAGCGCACTCTGCAGACCATTCTCGATTTGCTCGATGCAGGCATTGAGCAGAAAGACATAGCCATTCTCGTGCGCGGTGGCAAGGAGATTACGGAATTGGCCAACTTCATTGAGGAAGAGAGCGAGGGACGAGTAAGGATAGTTTCGGCAGAGGCTTTCCGCCTTGATGCGTCGCTGGCGGTAAATATCATTGTCAATGCCATGAAGTATCTGGCTCATCCGAAGGACGAGCTGGCTCTTGCCGCCCTGCGCAAGAACTGCGGTCTGAATTCTGATGTGCCGCTACCAATAGAGTTCACCGACCACAGCGACGAACTACTCGCACTGACGTTGCACGACCTTGCAGAACGTATCGTGCGCATTTTCGGCATCGATGCCATGGAGGGTGAGAGCGCCTACGTATCTACTTTCTTTGATCACTTGCAGTCGTTCACCACTGAGATGGCGCCCGTGCTTGAGGATTTCCTACATGCCTGGGACGATGACTTATGCTCTAAGAACATAACAACGGCGGAATGTGACGGTGTGCGCATCATGACGATACACAAGAGCAAGGGTTTGGAATTTGACCATGTCATACTGCCTTACTGCAACTGGAAAAGCGAGGGTCACACGGAGACTCTCTGGGTGGAACCGAAAGAAATGCCGTTTTCACAGCTTCCGCTGGTACCTGTGGACTATAGAAGCGTGACGTCGCTGCAAGGTACTTACTATGAAGCCGAAGGAACGCAGGAGCACATACAGATTATAGTAGATAACCTCAACCTGCTTTATGTTGCCATGACGCGTGCAGGCCGTTCGCTCTTCATCATTGGCGAGCGACCAGGATACGACAAGAACGGAAACATGAAGTTGGAAGTTGACAATCGTTCCATTTTATTATACAAGGTAATAGCTGACCTGCCCGATACGATTGACGATGAGGCTGTACATATCAATGGAATGAATGCCATTGACAATGTGCTTGAGGTGACTTATGGTTCTCTGCTGACCGACAAATCATCAGAAAAGAAGCATACTGACAATGTATTTGAGATGATGCCTGAGGCAGTACTGGTGCCTTTGCAGTCGTTTGAGCCACGCGCAGAGTACCGCCAGAGTAACGAGAGCCGTCGCTTTGCTGACGATACTACCGATGAGTCTGACCGACAACGATACATACGCATGGGAACAGTGATGCACCAACTGTTCTCTACCATACACACTCTCTACGACGTAGAGCCTGTACTTAGACGCATGGAGTTTGACGGTACGCTCTATGACGAGGGCATGACACGTGAGCATCTGCTTGCGGAGCTACGACGCAAGTTTGCTAACAGTCAGGTAAAAGACTGGTTTGACAATCGTTGGAAGGTTTACAATGAATGTAGCATTGTGACGCGCGACGGCGAGCAACGTCCCGACCGCGTGATTACTGACGGTCAGGAGACTATTGTGATAGACTTCAAGTTCGGTCACGAGCGTCGGGAACACCAAGAGCAAGTGCTGCGATATATGTCACTACTCACATCCATGGGGATGCCCAAAGTAAAGGGTTATCTATGGTATGTGACGCAGGACAAGGTACTACAGGTTACGAGTGACTTCAACTCATAACTCATAGCTTACAACTAATAATTTGATTTATCATGACTTTTCTTGACATAATAGCAAAAGACCTGCTTGAAAAGCACCACGGCGACCTGCACGAACTGACTGTGGTCTTTCCGAATAAGCGTGCCTCGCTTTTCCTGAACCAGTCGCTGGCTGAGCAGTCTGAGGCTCCCGTGTGGTGCCCACGCTACACTACCATCAGCGACCTGTTCCGCTCACAGACGACGCTTGAGATAGGCGACCGCATCCAACTGGTCATCGAACTCTACCGAGTGTATTCCGAAGTAACGCGCAGCACCGAGACGCTCGACCAGTTCTGGGGTTGGGGCGAATTACTCCTTGCCGATTTCGATGACATCGACAAGCACATGGCTGATGCCTCAAAGGTTTTCACTCTGGTAGGAGACCTGCACGAACTCGACAACACTGACTACCTCAATGACGAGCAACGCGAAATTCTCCGACAGTTTTTCAGCAATTTCACCGACGACCATTCCAGCACGCTACGCCACCGCTTCCTACAACTGTGGAGTCGTCTGGGCGAGATATACCAACGCTTTCGCAGTCTGTTGCTGAGCAAAGGCATTGCCTACGAGGGACTACTGTACCGCACGGTGATTGAGAGTCTGGAGCAAACAAACTTCACCGAACAATACGTATTCATTGGTTTCAACCTGCTCAACGATGTAGAGCAGCGCCTTTTCATGCATCTGTTTAGAGAGCAGCGCGCGCGTTTCTATTGGGATTACGATGCTTACTATATGAAGCAGGGGCACGAGGCCGGGCGGTATATCAATGAGCACTTGCGCACTTTCCCCAACGAACTGTCTCAGGACAACGCTATATACCACCAATTTGGATGCCAGAAGGATTTTTCTCTGCAGCTTATCTCATCGCCTACCGATGACCTGCAGGCACGATACATTGCCCAATGGCTCACGCCAGAACGCATTTCTGCTGGCAGACGCACGGCGATTGTACTGGCTGACGAGACGCTTCTGGAGACGGTTCTACACTGTCTGCCGCCTGCCGTGCGCCATGTAAACATCACAACGGGCTATCCTCTGGCAAAGCACCCTGTAGCTTCCATGGTGCGTATGCTGATAACGCTCTACACAAAGCCTTCGATGACGCTTCACAACATCAACGCCGTGCTGCGTCATCCGTATGCAAAGCATATCAGTCCGCTTTCCACTGAACTTCACGCCAGGCTCAATGCTGACGTTATTTACTACCCGACGGCATCAGAACTCGCTCTCGATGACAACTTGCAGATGCTCTTTTCACCCTGCAATGCTTCTCCTTCTGAAAACAAAGCGGCAGCGATTTGCGACCGTCTGATATGGGTTGTAAAGACCGTTGCCATGGGCATACGTGAGAATGGTGATGATTTCCACGGCGAAGGATTATTTCGTATGTATGGCGTGCTCAACCGGCTGCGCTCCACTCTGTTTGCCGACGATGCGAAAACGCTGTATGACGACCTGACACTTTTCGGCCGTTTGCTTATCCAGGTGATACAGCAGACCTCGATACCATTTCACGGTGAACCCGTGGAGGGAATACAAATCATGGGTGTCTTGGAGACACGAAACCTTGATTTCGACCACCTGTTGCTGCTTTCCGCCAACGAGGGCAAACTGCCTGCTAAGGTTGATGACAGTTCTTTCATTCCACACAACGTGAGAAAGGCCTACAACCTGACTACCGTTGAGAATAAAGTGGCTATCTATTCCTATTATTTCCACCGTCTGCTGAGCCGCGTCAGCGATGCCGATGTGGTTTATAATAACTCCACGGAGGACGGAAAGACAGGCGAGGTGTCGCGCTTCATGCTGCAACTGCTTGCCGAGTCGGGCCGCAGCATTGGCAACCGTGCGCTTGAGGGCGGACAGGCTACCACGGGAAACCATCCTACTGCGGTCACGAAGACCGCTGAGATGGTCGAGAAACTGCTTGAACGCAAGTTCTTCTCACCTTCGGGTTTGTCAAAATATCTGCGCTGCCAACTGTCATTCTACCATGCCTACGTGGACGGATTGCGCGAAAATGATGACAGTGACGAGGAAGAGATGGACAGCCGTATGTTTGGCGTCATCTTCCACCGTGCGGCTGAGCTGCTTTACAAGCCACATCAAGGGCGACAGATTACGCAGTCGCTTATCGAGGGATGGCTCAAGGAGAAGGGGCATATCACTCTGCAAAGAATTGTGGATGAGGCTTTCCGCGAGGTTCTTTTCAAGATTACTGACAACGAGCGAAAGATGCCACGACTGGGCGGACTGCAGGTGGTGAACCGCGAAATGGTACTGCTTTTCCTCCAAACCCTGTTGCGCTACGACTTGAAGCACACTCCTTTCACTATCATAGCCACAGAACAAGAGGTCAGGGGCAAGATAGCCATACAGACAAATGACACAACGGCCACAGTGCCCGTGGGCGGCACCATCGACAGAATGGACTGCGTTATGTTTCCCGATGGCACGCAGCGTGTGCGCGTGATTGACTACAAGACCGGCACACCCCCCAAGGGCAGCATCGCCATGGGAGATATTGCTGAGATTTTCAAACCTGAGAATATAAAGCAGCACTCCGACTACTATCTGCAGGCCATGCTTTACTCAAGCATCCTCATTGAGCAGGGGGAGAAACGGGAAATTGCTCCTGGCGTGCTCTACGTGCAGCATGCTGACGCTGATGGTTATTCGCCTCACTTGCTTATCAACAAGGTTCCGCGCGGCTATAAGGGCGACCCGTTACTCAATGCAGCAGGACATATTGACGAGTTCAACGATGGTTTGCGCTCACTTCTTGAGGAAATCACCGACACCTCTGTTCCTTTCACTCCTACAGACGACATGACGCGCTGCGAGAACTGCGCCTACCATAATCTCTGCTGGCAATAGAAACAGAAAGGCGAAGCCCACTCATTTCTCACTTGCCGTGTCATCAACGAAGCAATGCCAGCACAGCCCCTCTCGCAATCGCTATCTGATTACATTGCAATCGCTATCTGATTACACTACAATCGCTATCTGATTACACTGCAATCGCTATCTGATTAAAACGTAATCGCTATCTGATTAAAACAAAACAACTACGACATGACTCTAACAGCCGACAGCGGAAGCACCAAGACCACATGGCTCATAAAAAGCGATGCTGACCACGATGCCACTTCACTGCGTTTTTCTACGCAGGGCATCAACCCTTTCCACCTCAGTAACGACGAGATTACAAACATTATAAAAGACGAATTGCTTTGCCAGATCGGTTTCCCCAAACCAAAGGAAATCACTGCGGTACATTTCTATGGAGCAGGCTGCACTACGGAGAAGTTGCCAATTCTGAGCGCAATACTGCGACGATTGTTTTCTAACGCCTCGTCCATCGAGGTGGGGAGCGATATGCTCGGAGCCGCACGCGCACTGCTTGGTAACACTCCTGGCATAGCCTGTATACTCGGGACGGGTGCCAATTCCTGTCTGTATGACGGCAACGACATCATCGGGAATGTATCGCCTATGGGATACATCCTTGGCGATGAAGGTAGCGGTGCCGTGCTTGGCCGCACTTTCATCAACCTACTCTACAAGGGTGAGCATCGCGATTTCATCCCTGTTTTTGAACAAGAGACAGGACTCAACGCTCCCCTTATCATTGAGAAAGTGTACCGTTCGCCTATGCCTAACCGTTTCTTAGCCTCGCTGGCACCTTTCATCAAGGCGCATATCAATAGCGAGGAATGGATTGAGGAAATGGTAACTGATTGTTTCCGTTTGTTTTTCCGCCGCAACGTTTGTCATTATCACCACAACGAACTGCCCTGCTCTTTCGTGGGCAGCATTGCCTACTACTTTGAAGAGCAACTACTCAAGGCGGCAACGGCCGAGGGTTTCCATATCGGCAAGGTAATGAAGGAACCTTTGTAACACTGCGATGAATAAGAAAAAAGATTCTCCAAATAAAAAAGATTTCACAGATTTTTCGTCACTCATGCGCCTCATAAGTAGGTGTATATTATTAACGAAAATCTGTGAAATCCTTGTTATATGTTGTGGGATTGTAGGAAATACTCAGCGTTTAGCCTTATATACTCCGTAGCTCGTTGAACCGTAGTTGTTTACTGTCACCAATATATGGTAGTACTCATCGTAGCTATCATCGGGCGAACCTATACTTACAACGAACTTCAACACGTTGCCTGACACTTCTTCAAAGTTCATGCCCAGCAATACCCCGTCCTTACGGAATTGCTCTGGCAGCGTTTCGCCAAACGACTGTTTGGTAAAAGACTTATCAAAGAACACGCTGCCATCTGCCCTTTTCACTACAAGTTGTATGCTGTTGTCATAGTAGGGTATGTCGTGGTTTGTCACTTTCGGCAGGCTTTCATCTGACGTTCGGCTGATGGTATAGCTATAGTTTCCTCCACCTATCCACGTCACTTCACCCGTCATCGTTTCATCCTGCATGACCTCTGTATCCGTGCGGGGCTTGTCAATCACCTTATCTACTACGATCTCCTCCGGCTCTTTCTTCTCCTTACACGAGCAGACTACCGTCAGCATAAAAACAAAAAGTAAGAAGCAAACACTCTGTTTGCCTCTTACCATATTCATATTTTTATTTCCCAGCATTACTTATTGCTTATGCGCTCTATGTATTTATCAATCTCCTGAGAAGCAGCACTGTTGACGTACTTCTCCTTTATCTGCTGATATATTTTCAGAGCTTCGTCTGTCTTCTTCTGGCTCTCAAGCAGACGTGCTGCCTGTATCAGGTAGATTGGAGACAGACTGTTGTTTACACCATCAGCAGCGCGTGAATCTGCCATATCAGCAGCCTTCTTCAGTTTGCTGATAGCCTCGTCAATCTTGCCGGTGTTAGCATACGCATTGCCAAGGGCTGCCACCATTGCAGGGCTTATCACAGCATCGCTCTGCGGAGAGAACTGGTCAAGATACTTGATCGCTTCCTGCCACTTACCCTGCTGAGCATAGCACAGGCCTGCATAGCCACGAGCCAGATTGGCTGCGTCCGTACCACCATAATTCTCTGATACAGCGAGAAATCCCTCGAAAGTCTTATCACCATTAAGTGCCTTCTGGAAGTCCTGCTGTGCGAACGCTTCCTGCGCCTTGGCCATAGCAGTAGCTGCCTTATTCTCACGTGGCTCAGAGATAAAATTCTTATACACTATCCATCCTGCAACAACCACTATTAACGCTGCAACAGCGATAAGTGCTTGCTTGCGGTACTTCTGCAGGAAAGCCTCCTGCTTGTTGAGGGTCTGCTCAAACTGAGACACCTCGCTTGCTTGCTGTTTTGCCATTATTATTTATGTTTTTATTCTTATTCAGAGTTTACGAAACGCAAAGTTACTAATTTTCCCTGACATAACGAAATATATTCACATAAATTAAGATTTTCGTTGATTATTGTAACAAGGGGAGCATACAATTCCAGCGTTGCGGAATGATGTATGCTCCCCTTTGTATTTGTATTTTACGAATTCTATACGTTGTTTAGAATTGGAAATAGTTCTTTGCGTTGTTGTAGCAGATGTCTTCTACCATCTGGCGCACGCGCTTCTCCTCGTAGCCAGTGAATGGTATCATTCCCTTCTCAATGTCGTTACCGAGCAGGTTACACATGGTACGACGGAAGTACTCATGACGTGGGTAAGACAGGAATGAGCGTGAGTCTGTCAACATACCTACGAAGCGAGAGAGCAGACCGAGCAGCGACAGCGCGTTCATCTGCTTCTCCATGCCGTCCTTCTGATCAAGGAACCACCAGCCTGAACCCCACTGTATCTTGCCTGGGCAAGAGCCATCCTGGAAGTTGCCAAGCATCGTAGCCAATACTTCGTTGGCGCATGGGTTGAGGTTGTAGAGTATCGTCTTAGTAAGTTTGCCTGCCATATTGAGTTCGTCAAGGAAGTGTGAACATGCCTTTGCCGTTGTGAACTCACCGATTGAGTCGAAGCCTGTATCGGCTCCAAGCTGGTTAAACATCTTAGTGTTGTTGTTGCGGATTGCACCATAATGGAACTGCTGTGTCCATCCGGCGTTATAGTCCATGATGGCCATTTCCTTAAGGAAGGCGTGCTTATACTTGCGCTGCTCTTCTACACTCACCGCCTTACCTGCGAGGGCTTTGTCGAGTATTGCGTCGATTTCTGCATCAGTGTATGGTTCGTCATAGAACTCCTCAATACCGTGATCTGAGAGTTTGCAACCCTTTGAGGCAAAGAAGTCATGACGCTTCTGCAGTGCATCGATAAGGTCAGCGAATTTCTTTATTTCCACACCTGCAACTGCTGAGAGTTTCTCTATGTAAGCCTTGAACGTAGCAGCCTCTATGTTCATTGCTGCGTCAGGACGCCATGCCGGTATCATGCGTGTCTTGCAGGTCTTGTCGGCCGCCACGATGTCATGCCACTCCAGTGTGTCGGCTGGGTCATCGGTTGTGCAGACGAGCTCAACATTGTAATGCTCCATCAATCCACGTGGAGTAAACTTAGGGTCGTTGGCTATGAGCTCATTACACTTGTCGTATATCTCACGCGCATTCTCTGGGTTCAGTGTCTCGTTGATGCCGAAGGCTGTCTTCAGCTCAAGGTGTGTCCAGTGATACAGTGGGTTGCGGAACGTGTAAGGCACAGTCTCTGCCCACTTCTCAAACTTCTCCCAGTCAGTGGTATCCTTGCCGGTGCAGAAACGCTCATCAACACCGTTAGAGCGCATAGCACGCCACTTGTAGTGGTCGCCCATGAGCCATATCTGCGCAATTGAGTCAAAGCGCTTATTCTCTGCCACCATCTGTGGAATGAGGTGACAATGATAGTCGATGATTGGCATCTTGGCCGCATGGTTGTGGTAAAGGTCCTGCGCGGTTTTGGTCTCAAGCAGGAAGTTCTCGTCGTTAAACTGTTTCATAGTCTTGATTATAGTTATACATTTATTTGGTTTTGCTTTTGACTAAAGTCAATATTTGTGCAAAGATACAAATATTTCTTGAAACGACCTAACTTTTCATTAACTAATTAGATTTATTTAACTAAAGTTTCTCGCCATCTATTTTACTGGTATATTGAGAAATCAGATATTAAGAAATAACGATGAAGGCTCTCTTTTTAATACAAATATTTGCTCAGTTCACAGATTTTGTATAATTTTGCATTTATAACGGTTTCTACTTATTCGTTATAGTTTCTGTACCTTCTGTAAAATACAAACTTACAACACTTCTCCAAGAAAACATTATTTTATCGGTTTTGCAAAGGATGGGAAGTTTTATTAACTAAAACAGGAAAAAGCAATCGAAATGAGAAAAATACTGTCATGGATATTCGCCGCCATTCTCTTTTGCGGCACAACAGCCACTTTCACATCATGTAGCAGCGATGACGACGTAATAAAAGATGATATTGAGAAATTTGAACCGATACCTACTACGTCTGTTATCACCAGCACAAAACACGACGATGAGAAAAAGTTGACTATAATAAACTTCAACTATCCTTCCACCGACCCTAATGGCAATCCCGTCATGCTCTCAGCCTCAATAATCATTGGCGACGAAGTGCAGCCTAATGATGCAGACAATACAGACAATGCAGCAGAGAAAGCAGCCAAGGGTTTCTTAATTTACAACCATTTCACCGTGTATGAGGCTTCTGAGTGTCCTACAAAGGGTGATACAAAGTTCCCTGAAATGGTGGCTGGTAGCGGACTGATTGCCGTGGCTGCCGACTACTACGGCTTTGGCAATACAGAGGACAAGCCACAGGCTTACTGTATGCCAAGCACTAATGCCCGCGCCAGCGTTGACGCTTTGCTGCAAGCAAAAATCCTGCTCGCTAACATGGGCTACTCATGGGGTACTGCTCTCTTCAACATAGGCTACTCTCAGGGTGCACAGACTGCCATGGGGGTGGTGAGGCTGCTGACTGAGGAGTACCCTGACATCAAACTAAACTACACCGTTGCAGGTGGCGGACCTTATGACATCAGCGAGACTTATCGTATATTGCTTTCTACAGAACAGACTGAAATGCCCTCAACAGTCATCGGCACCCTGTTGGCATACAACCACTTCCTTAACATGGGCATAAGCCGCAAACAAATGTTTAAGGAACCACTGCTGAGCAATGTGGACGAATGGGTGCTGAGCAAGAAATATACTCGTGAGCAGATTGACGAGAAAGTGGCTACTCAGACAGTAAGTGAATTTTTGTCTGACGAACTGTGTGACCTTAACACTGACATATCGAAAAGGTTTATCAATGAGTTTCAGAAAGAAAACTTATGCACAGGATGGTCTCCACGCTCTAACGAGAAGATTTTCCTCCTGCATCAAAAGAATGATGCCGCAGTGCCTATTGAGAATACAAAAAAAATGGTGCAATTCCTAAAAGAAAAGGGAGTAAACGTAGAGTTTTACTATAATGATGCTATAATTGACAAATCGCTCGGTGCACATGAGAATGGTGCCATACCCTTCGCCATAATGGCTGTTACAAAGATCTGCAGCGAACTAAACATATCTCCTTGGATAGACATCACTAAGGTTAAGTTCTGACAGATTTTTATGAACTATTCAGAATAAATCC
>FLNY01001580.1_pt1 | contig 60959 bp, 45 predicted proteins | sample 1140381 | NCBI WGS metagenome assembly FLNY01 (sample SAMEA3878172, study PRJEB12797) | bioreactor metagenome | biome: Moose rumen | place: Sweden | collected 2011-10
GAATCTGCCACTGTTGTTCACATGGTACGACAACATCGAGATGGGAATCCCGAACACAACAAACCTCATCGATGGCCATTTCTCAAATCTTAAGCGTATGCTCCGCAACCATAACGGAATGAAGCGAAAACGTCGCGACAAACTCGTCATTGGGTTTTTTGAGGCATCGAAGGGTATTACCCAATGAAAGAAAGGCTGTCGCAAACGGCAGCCCTTTCATTGGTATAAAACCCTGTCGACTATTCCTTGAGGAGTTGCTCCCCAGCAGAGCTCCTCTCCGCTTCATCGACGGTGCAAAAATACAAATTCTTTTCCACTTGGCCAAATTTCATCGAAAACTCGACCATTATTTTTGTCCATTAGAGAATTTGTCCTCAAAGAAACCATTAATTTTGTCCATTACACCTACTTTGTTAATGTGTTATTTTGTCTTATGTATTTGATTTTTAATATAATGTAAATATATATATAGTTATGAATGTAAAAAATTTACACTTGAAATTTGGATTGCTGGCAGTAGCGGCCGTTTTAACAGGCTGCGGCGGCGAATGCGACAGTGTCGAATGCATTGATGTGTTCAATCCCGATGAGATTGCTGCAAACATCGAGGCTTATAATATGAAAGACTGTCAGGACTTTGACAACCCTTCCAAAAACAAGAATGTGTATATCGATTTCTCCAACGGAATGGTAAACGCATTCACTCAAGGCAACAATGCTCAGATGCTTAACTATTTGACGCAACGTCTTACTGGCGAAGTCAAGTGGTATAAATTGGGAGGCGCAACCATCTCAGAGTTGGATTATCCAACCACTCAACTCTTCAACAAAGTCACAGATCCAAAGTCTTATTCTACTGAGATTATGGCTCCTATAGAGGAAACGGTGAAACAAATTACAGAAGGTAATGAAGAGGCTTTGTTTATAACTGATTTTGAGGAGTATACTAGAGATCGCAAGGAACAGTTTGAAAATTTCGCCAAGACATACTTTACCAACTGGCTGAGGAAAGGCAACACTATAGATTTCTATATCACCAACTATGTCGAGAAAAAGAAAGACAAACATTTGTATTTCATAGTATTCAACACGCCGGCAAACGAGTTGAAAACTCTTGTCGACAAAGCATGGAAAGACCGTGGTTTTGATTATATCACTTATACCATGTCGACCGATAATTTTGCTTTTACGACCAAGTATCCGACCATTGAAAAGGGCGGCAACTACTATGATGAGAAGGGTGAGGACATAGTCTTTGTCATGGATCCTGTACACTATGTCAATGCATCTGACAAAGGATTTGAATACTATCCTTGTATGCAGCCGTGGAATGACATATACAAATGTTCGTCAGCATTGATGGAGCAGGGTACCCCTAAGCCGTTTACGCATCTGCTCCGCAATTTGTTTGTCAATATGCGTTCTGTAACAGCTTATAAAATCGATAAGTTGGCTGTTCGTGTGACTGATGTTACGGACGACTACACGTTCTTTGTAAAAACTCGCGAGGTCGCCAAAAACCAACCTAAAATGACCATCGATGCCAGTGGCAACAAAGTACTGGCAGACGACAACAAGACAATCGTTTTTGAATGCTACAACAATGACGGCACGCTGAAGAATGAATGGAAATACACTCCGAAATCTGTCAACGAATTCCGCGAAGTCTTTGACCTTGACGGAACACTCTTTGACAATACCAAGGCTAATAACCCTGAAGAGACTGAGTTAGGCATCGTTTACCATAAGAATTTCAAAGATCCTTCGACAATAGCAAATGTCCGTCTTCTAAGAGTGGATATCGTAATAGCCGACTGTACACCGAACTTTGGTGACATCAATGCGAATTTTTCTTGGGAATCGGTTACACAAAAAGGCAAGCGTAACGAATCGTTGCAAGAAGCTGTTCGTAATACCTTACTTGACATGAATCCGCAGGGCAAGGCAATCTATACCTATTACATCCAGACCTATTAAACTTCAGGTATAGAGTAATAAAATGGACTATAAATCATTGTAAAATAATCCCTAATACTAATATATCATGAACGACAAGACTTTAACAGCTTATGTGATTGCCATCGTTGTCGCGTTGGCTTTGTTGTTAATCGCTGCACTCATTGCAAGCATTATCAAATTCGAACCGGGTGCAAACCCAAAAGATAAGAAAAAGAGAAAAATCTGGTTCTGGCTACTGGCCATGCTTAATCCAATCATCACTTTTTGCATTGGCTTTTTCGCAATAGCTCCAGGTATCAAGGTACCGACAATGCATTCTAAGTTTATGGTTGCCCTGGGCATAGCTACTGCCATTGGTTTTGTTTTGTATATAGTCTTAGGATTTGTGATGAGCAAAATCTTCAAAAACGGCAAAATCGGTCACTGGTTCTAAATTTAATAAAAAGCCCGGAATGTATGCGTTCTGGGCTTTTTGTCTCTTTTGTAACAAAAAGGTGAAACGATAGGAATGCTTATTTACAGATAATCAGAATTAATATTCTATTGACTGTAATCCTTTAACCTATATTTAATGAATTTTTTAATATGGACGATAAGTTATTTGTATTGGCAATAGGCGGAACGGGTATGCGTTGCCTGGAATCGTTTGTCCATCTTTGCGCTATCGGCATGTTTGACAATCATGTGATAGAAGTAATGATGCTTGACACAGACAGCACCAATGGCAACTTGAGCCGTACCGAAAACCTTATAGCTTTATATAACAGAATTAAGACAGAAGGCACCCCTTCGAGTCCGGACAAGATTGGCGGTTCTCCGAACAGCAACACTTTCTTCTCGGCAAAACTGAATTTCTACAAATTCTGTCCCAACTACAACGACACAAATAGAAATACATACAACAATCTTTCCCGTCTGTCTGAAGGCGACGAAACTGCCAAGCGTCAGAACCGCTTGTTGAGTGACCTGTTCTTAGAAAAGAAGACGGTACAGAACTTCAAACTCGATCATGGCTACCGTGCCCAGACTCATTTGGGCAGCCACTTGATGTACCATGCAATTGTCGAGAGTGCCAGGCGCATGACATCAGGGGCTGAAAGTGAACGGTCGGTGTATGACAAACAATTGGAAGCTTTTGTCAAAAAGCTGCAGGATGCAGGCGAGAATGCCCGTGTCTTTGTGTTTGGTTCAATTTTCGGAGGCACTGGTGCTTCATCAATACCCATCATCCCTGTAGCATTTCGCGATGCGGTTAGAGTCCGTTCCAATGGCCAGTCAGATCTGAATTTGCAAAAAACAAAGTTCGGCAGCACTCTATTGACACAGTATTTCACTTTCAAAGCACCTGATGCCACACAAAAGAACAAGGAAGGAGTGGTGGCAGACGCTTCGTTTTTCCCGCTTAATAGTCAGGCGGCATTGCAGTTTTATCAGAAAGACCCGACAGTCCAGAATACATATAAGAGGATGTATCATGTGGGTTGGCCTATTGAGTCGACAGAAATGAGCAAAGACGAGAAAGAGACAATCACCGGAGGTGCCGAGCAGAAAAATAACTGCCATATTTGCGAATTGCTCTGTGCTTGTGCTGCTTACGACTTCTTTACGCTTCCAGACAGTGCATTACAAAGCGATCGTATACAATATCTCTACCGCAGTGCCGAGTTCATTAACGGTACGTTCAATATCACAGCCAAGGATCTTGTTGGCGAGACCGCAGGTGACAAACTCCTTAGTCGTATGGGTGCATTCTATTCGTTGGCACACATTGTGTTGACTTATAATGAGGCAGCCAAGGGCAAACAGCCTAATACCGGTACAAAGGCAATCCTTAACCGCTTGAAAGATCATAAAGTGTCCCAGTACGATACCGTTGACGATGAGGCTTTAGGACAGCTGGATGACTTCTTCCGCATGTTCTGTTACACAATGTCGAACGGTGTTTTTTTGCCAGGATGGATTTATCAGGTTCGCTACTCATTGAATAAGGGCCAGTTCTTGTTTGACAATGCCGCTTTCCCGAATCAGTCAAGCGATTTGAATCCGCGACGCTTCGATGTTGGAAATATTTACGAAGATAAATCCCATCGATGGAAGTATGAGGATTTTATTAAGCGTTTTACAGAGGACGAAACTGTGGATCAGGGTGATAGAAAGCAGAACGTGAGTTCCCCGCAGGAGAAATTAATAGCTCGTATTTACAATGCTATATTTGCAGTTCAAAAATTTTAAGGAGGTGAATTATGCCAGCAGATGACAATAAAGCATTTATTATAAAAGTTAGAGATAAATCGGTACTGAAAGGTCCAAGTTATCAGTGGTTGGATTTTACCGATAATCTAGAAGTCTTTACACGCGATATTATCACCCCCGCAATTGGTGACGGCAAAGGAAGTCAGAATGCCAACATAGGTGCTGTGGTGAGCGGTATGCCTACCATCTTTGCCCGTGCCAACCTGTTCAAGTTGGCTCTGGATTATGTGGACAACAATGAAAGCCTTGACAGCGGTATGCTTGCCTACTATACCATGTTGGTACAGGAATGGCGTGGTTTTATCGGATGTTTGGCATTGGACTATGCCAATGTGCGTGCGGAACGCATTTATCTGGAATACTCGGACGGCAAAGGAATTGCCGACACAGCAAACTTGTATGAGCCCAAAGGAGCTTTCGGAAATGCTCTTTTCGACCGTCAGGAATTATGGCGTGACCAAGACGTGTCTGAAAATGACAAAAAAGCTCCATTCATAGATGTCATTACATATAAAGATGTTGTAGTAGGTGGCACATCCCCTGAAAGCCTTTTGTTCACTTCTGTGGATTATCACATTCCGGAGAGTGTTGACAACCAACCGTTCGTGAGTGTCCAAAACCGCAAGTTTATTGACCCGCTACTATCCAATCCAACGCAGGAACAGCTTCAGAAATTGTATGGATATGTCAAACATGTCCATAATTCAATCAATTCATTTGATTCTTATTATGCGAGTTTGGCAGAGAATGTAAAGCCGAGACACCAAAATCTTATCAACAATCTGAATCGTTGGATAGATGAAATGGAGGCGTACGCTAGGCAAAATAACTTCAAGCTGGAAGGAGCGTCAGTTCCGCCGGTCGACATTTTCCAAAAGCCTTTCAGCACGGTGTTCAATTTCTCCAATGTGCTTCATGGTATTGATGGTGTTGTTTATGGTGTTGAGGATCTGAATGCCGGCACAGTCTCTTTCGATCCGCGTGAGCTTTTGTTGCCGAGCAATGCAATCATTGCCGGTATTGGACATGGCGACGACAGTGTTGCAGGCGACACATTCGGTCAGAAACCTGTGTCAGTGTTGAAAGCAAGCGTTTTAGGAATGCCGCATTTGTTTTTCTATTTTGCACTTCCTCTCAGTGCAAAGGGGCTGAATGTGTTCGGCAAGAATATAGATGCATTGGTCGGTATTGACAATAGTTCGACAATTCCCTCACGTCTTACTGCGGTCTTTGACCCGAATTCGGAGAACAACAACTTAAAAGTCAAGCTGCTTTTGGTAACAAATGATGGCAGAGAACTGCCCTTGGAGCAGGTGTATACGGCAATACCCGATGCTATTCAAGGACATGATATCTTGTTATGGCCTAACTTTATAAGCAAGCAGTGGAATCGTTACTTTATGTATTCAGAACTGCCGCACAACTCCGTGTCGGCTTCAAGTCCCTTCAAGGCTACCCCAATTGTAGGCGATGTCAACGATTCGCATTTCCGCATTATGATGCAGGAAGAGACGGATGGCAAGACAAAGGACATACAGCCTATTTTCCTTGCAAAGGACGGACATATCGCAGTGCCTAATAATCATGAGTCTTTAAAAGCGAAATTGCTCATTACCTCTGACCATAGAGTGTCCGATATTCAATACAAATATGAGATATATGAGAGCAATCAGCCGTTCAAGGGTATCCGACTTATGTCAGGAGACAAGGAAAGCGGTTATGTTATAATTCGTTATGATGTGGTCGGTCGCAACGGTATGCCCAAGAACGAATTGGACACTCCTCGCGATCTTGCAGAGGTTACATTGGGCGTTGACTTCGGAAGTACAAATACTTCTGTGGCTTATTTTGATAAGCGTGCAAATGCCATTATGGATAAGATGGAATTCAACAACCGTCGTGTATCATTATTCAATACTGACGAAAAGAACAACGACCTCTTACCGGCTATGGAGGATGAGATATTCTTCTTCCAAAACGAGCAAATCCCAAGCAATTCCATAAAGAGTATGCTTACACTGCACGACAACCGTCGTGTAGTTGCCGATGAACAAGGAATGACCAAAGAGATGGTCATGTCCCAGGCTGTCAAAGGCGGTTTCCCGTGCTTTGAAAAGAATCTACCCGTTGAAGATGTGACTCCCAAGCGCTACCGTCTTGGTTACCGTCGTAGTGGAATAGCTGAGATAGTGTATGATATGAAGTGGTCGAGCGACGATATGGAGAATGCAAACAAGAAAGCCTATCTCTCCACGTTGTTACTGCATATTTATGCCCAGCTGTTTCAGGAGAATAAATATCCGAAAACGTTGAAGTGGTCTTATCCCTCATCTATGAGCGGAAGCCTTGTGAAGAAGTATGAAGACATCTGGTCCGGTCTGAACAAGGTTACACCATTGATTGCAACACAGCAAGGAATAGACTATTCGTTGAGGATATGTAAGCCGCAAGGTAATACGCATCAAACTAATGACATGAATATGGGTTATATGCCCAATATGATGCAACCTCCAATGCCATCAGCACCACAACCTTCGGCACAGATGCCTGTTACGTGTCCGAATTGTGGAACAGCGATAATCGGCAAGTTCTGTCCCGAATGCGGCACTCCTGCACCAGCACCCAAACAGGAAGTGCATTGTCCCAACTGCGGAGCTTTGGTTACAGGCAAGTTCTGTCCAGAATGCGGTACTCCTGCACCAAAGTTACAGACGGAAAAGAGATGCCCTACGTGTGGAACAGTGGTCAAAGGCAAATTCTGCCCGGAATGTGGTACACCGGTTGATGCAGCACCTGCACCAGCTCCTGCTTTCGGAGCATCTGCACAAGGCGGATTTGGACAGTCTATGTTTGGGCAATCAAGTTCGTTTGGCCAGTCACAGCCAAAAGATATAGATATCCGCATCGATAATGGTCCGATCAGATTTAATTTTACCTCCATTGAGGATGATAAGTGCATGACAGAGGCTTTGGCTGTTGCAAACTATATGGCAAATACCCGTAATGTAAATACACAAAATCCGAATTCACTGACGATTTGCTTTGATGTTGGAGGTAGCACAACGGATATCTCTGCCTTGTGCATGATGGGCAAGCCGAATTCTCAACTCTCGATGGTAAAGCAGAACTCCATCCGTTTTGCAGCACAGCGTGTAAGTCGTGCCACTGAATATGCACCGAAAATCCGTGATGTGCTAGTAGAGGTATGTAATACCAAGAAATACAGAGTCCAGGGCCTTAATATTGAGCCTCTGAAATTCGACAGTAAGATGGCTCCGTATTATTTTGATCAGTTGTTAGACCGTCTGAAACCAGAGGAGTTCCAGTATCTTTATTCATTGATTGGAAGCAGATGCCCGGAGATGATGAGTGTGAATGCTTATGTTACCGGTCTCATTATGTATTACGCCGGACAGCTGTCGTTCAAACTGATTCACGAGTTACGCAATTCCGAAGAGGGTAATAATTATATGAATGAGAACTGGCGTCCATACGTTAACGTTGTGTTTGCCGGTAAAGGTGCCCGCATTTTTGATTGGCTGCCTGTAATGGATAAGGAATCTGCAGAGAATTATTACCGTGACCAGTTTATCAATGGAATGGGTGGTATTCAGGTCGCTCAGCAGATGTTAGCAGACTATCCGATAATTAATCCGACTAACCAGCAGGATAACGGCGTTAATGTCAAATACGAGGTTTCGAAAGGTCTGACCAGTCCTATGAAAGTCCTTGTGCCTCATAATGAGGAAGCTATTGAAATCCTTGGAGAAGACGGTTTCGTGGTTATCAAAAATGGTCAACAGCAGCCGATTCCGTACTACAATAGCATAACACCTGATATGATGCGGTATTTGGGTTCGATGGTCACACATATGCCACAACCCGGTATGCCGCCATGTCCCCGTTTCATGCAGTTCTCGGATGTGTTCTTCCAGCTTTGCACTTCATTGTTCGGTCTTTCGATGACTAAGAACGATTTCAGAAATGCATATAATAACATGAACATAAACGACTATATTACTACAATGCCTGAATATTATGCAGCGCAGGAACAGGTGAAGAAGGATAGTGACAGTCGTTTCGATTTTGTGGCTCCTATTATTATTCTTGAAGGTATGAAGTTCTACGACGATTACCTTATCCCGAGTTTAAAAAAACAAGAATAAACTATGACATACGCTGTTGTCATTCATTTGACAAGTAAAAATGTTAAAATGCTCTATACGATAGGCAAAAATGCTTTTGCTTATTATCCACTTGATAACAATGTGTCTGAGATGCCGTTGGCATTCTATGTCAGTGGAGATCAGTTATCAATGGGAGAATACGCAGTCCAACGTGCCCGTGAGAAGGATCCGAATGCATATACTGACTATTTTAGTCTTTTAGATTCGTCGGATACCTTCTCGCTCAACGGCGGACAATATTCGTTGAGCATGTTGTTGGTGAAAGGAATGGAGCCATATTTGACATCTTTCCTGAAGGACAAGATTTCTGTTCCGGAGTTCGACATCGAGAGAGCTTATAATGAAATGCCTCTCTTCTTGAGTTTTGCGGATGAGGTATTGCCGGAGAAAGCAAGTCAGGTCTGCGATACCTTTTACGAAGAAGGATTCCACTGTGCGACTCAAGTGTCAATTAATGACATTCTGTTCTCCACGATGTCAAACAATGATCGCGGCAAAGTGATACTGTCAGGACGTAAAGACTCTCTTTATGTAAGTTTTTATCCGTACAAGGCGCAGCCTGCGGCATTTACTCATAAAATTGACGGTGTGGGGCTTGATCCACGTTACCGTATATGTGCCAACTATATCTACGAACAGCTGTGCGAAAAGCACCCCGGAATAGTTATCAGCAAAGAAGCCAACTGGGAAACCCTTCAACAAGAGTCCCAGAAGGTGATGGAAAGTGATTCTGCCATATATATGGGTCAGGTCTATTTGAACGAAGGCGTGACACTTGACTATATGATAATGAAGATGAAGCTGAATGCACTTTTAGCAAACGACACTGGTGCACAGAATGTACTTTCAGAAGTAGAGCATGTCATATATGATGCTAATATACAGCCATCGCAGATAGATTTGGTATTGGAGGGAAGTGTCAATACTGACTATTTTATAAAGCTATTCAAACAGCATTTCTCTCAGGTGTTTCACATTACGGAACAGATAAGGAAGCAGATTTGGAACGTATTTTTCAATAAACTTCTTGATTCTGAAGTTGAAATGCCAGACAATTGGATGCAGTCTCAAGCAGTAACTGATTTGCCCGGTTCGCAGCAGACATGGGAACCAACCGCACCTTCGGCATTGAAATCTAACGGACGACGTCTGCCGATGCCGGCAACACTTCATCTGCAAGAAGATGAAAGTAATGCTGTCTTGACATGGACTAAGATGGGTATTGGTCGGCTGTTGGTATTTGCATCAGAGACTCCGTTCACTTATGGCAAAGGCGATGCGGTCGACATTGGCTCTTTGCAGGCTGAAAAAATATCCTTACCCGGAGATAGGCTGATAGTGAAAAAAGATTTCAGTGGATGTCGCTACTATTTGCCGGTAGTAGAACAAGACGGCGTTACCTGTGCCGGTGATCCAGTGAGTCTTTTATCTGCGGTCGTACCTAAAGGAGTGAAGATATCTTTTTCCGATACTGCTGTCATGATCCGTTGGAATTGGGACAAGCTTCAAGGGTTGCGTATTGTAGTGCATCCTGATAATGAGAGTGAGCGTGTCATGGAGTTCTATGCCTCCGATCAGACTGGCCCCAGTTATAAATATTCATTGTCGCGCGGTGCCAAGACGGTGACTGTCAAAGTTTCGTCAATAGTACATCGTGACGACGGCACATTGCTGGAGAGTGACGTTATAACTCAAACTCACAGTCTACACAAGGTTACTGTGAATTTTACAGGCTTGCAGAGTGGAGGTCTGTTTTCAAAGGACAAATTTACTGTCACACTTCGAAGTATGGAACCTCTGCCTTGCGGTTTGTCTGTAATTGTCGGAGAAGGTATGATCCCTATGGATTTGCAAAATTATCAGCCGATACATACTATTACGGTAGAAGATGTTGTCCCCAATGTCGAGAACAAGATAACGTTCCGTTACAATCGTCGTAGCAAGCAGCAGCTGTATGTGCGTCTGATACCTGCCGATCCGGACAAGGCAGGCAATATAAATGTAGTCCCGGAAATGCAGAAAATAAACTAATTTAACTGATGTGAAATGAGTTCAAAAACAAGAGTATGTCCCTATTGCTTCGAACTTTTCGATGTGTCTGACGTAAAGTTTCGCTGTGGCAATCCATCGTGTTCAAAATCTAAGGACGAAGCCCTGTCAAATTTCTGGCAGTTAGACCATATTGAAAGTCCTGTTGCTCCGGCAAAAAAGAAGTTCCTTGGTGGTGTGCCAGAACTGGGCGTATGTCCCGAATGCCATCGTGAGGCCTATCAGGTTATCTGCCCGCATTGCCATAACAGACTTCCGTCCAATATGGTGAAAGACGGAGGTTTCATTGTCTCTATCGTCGGAGCCCGTAGCAGTGGTAAGACGAATTATATCACGGTTCTTATCAATGAATTGCTTAGAAACGGCTACCGTCTCGGCAATATCGGTACCATACCGTCGTCGGTATCTGACACTCCTCAGAACAGTACGACCAACCGTTACAAAAACGACTTCTACGAGTTTGTATACGGACGCAGTGAGTGCCCACCACAGACGGCTACCGACGACCCCAAAAGCAAGGTGCCTCTCATTTATGAGTTGACACAAAAGGGAACTAATAGTGCACACCTTGTTTTCTATGATACTGCAGGTGAAAATTTCAACAGCCCAGAGGAAATAGAGAACAATGCCAGATTCTTGAAAAATTCTGACGCGGTAATCTATCTGCTTGACACATTCAATATCGAACAGGTTCATCAACGGTTGCAACAGCCTATGAATTTGGGTAATATCGAGTTACCGTACGATTTTATTCTGAATAATATTATCGGCTTCTTCGACAACCGTACTTCAAAACAAGATAGAGAGGCTTTTTATAAAAAGCCCATTGCTCTGACTTTCAGCAAGATTGATGCAATTCTCAACAATACTGATCTTTTCGACAATTATTCCATACCTGGAATGTCGATGAATCAGAACAGTCCATATATGAGCGGAAGCAGTGTCCTTAACAGTGATTTCGACGGCATTAATGAAGGACTGCGTCAAGCTATGGCAATGTGGGGAGAAGGTACATTCTTGAATAATATTGACAACCGTTTCAAAAATGCCCATTTCTTCGGAATATCCGCCTTGGGTGAGGCTCCGGAAAAGGCAACACAAATCAGCAATCTACAGCCGTACAGAGTTCTAGACCCATTGGTCTGGATTCTGTTGCAATTAAAATATCAGTTCAAATAAAATAACTATTACGCCATGAAGAAGGAATACAACTTGTCATATGAGGAAATATATTATTCTTCGACAGAAAAATCAGCCATATCGGGACGTGCCGGTTTCGGAATTAGGTCATACACAGAAGGCATGCAGGTCAACGAGGTGGAGGAGATTATTCGTCAATGTCAGCCGGGCTATCAGCTCCCGACAAGCAAGATGGTTAGCAGAGTTCAGCTCGACTCCAATCCTGATATTGTTTATGACTACCCGATTACTTATGACTTCAGGCAGATAAAACTTTCAGACGGTACATTGCGTTACTTAATGGAACGTACTGTATATGTAGGTATCGACTACGGTTTCTTCAATGGCGGAACTGCACTCCGTACAGGCAGTAACTTTTTCAGTCATCTGCTTGTATTCAAGCAGAAACCGTCGCCTGAACTTTTAGGTGCAATGGTTTCTGGAAACCTTTGTGTTCCTCAAAACAGGTCGTGTCGCCCCGACAATGCAGAGTGGAATGCTCTTCTTACAGGTGAAATGGCGTTGTTACCTCGAAAAGAATCTGTTGAAATCGAAGTCTCAGACGACACTTCTGTGATAGCAGATCCGCGTTTTATGATGCTTGTCAAGGCTATGCTTCAGGCTCATATCAACAAAACTTTGGGACAGGATAGCATGATGCAGCAGGTGTTGATAAAGACTACCGTGAAGGAGAGTGATGAACTGGTCCGTATGTTATCCCTCTTTCCAAAAGAACTCCTTTCAGAATTTCCTTTTACAAGTAATTCCATGCAAGGAGGAGCCATGCCTGGCGGATGCCGTATGGCAATGGTGAACGACTGGAATACATCGCAGCTGTATTTGGATAATTATATCTCTATAGACTTTACAACCAGCCATATGGCTCATGTCGACAACAACTACTTCTTCGACAAGATGTCTTATCTTGCTAATGCGAAGGAATATGATGAGTTGTATGATTTGATTGTCTATTTCATGGGAATGGACTATAGTCAAGTAGCTGAATACCCGTTCTTCTATGATTTGTTCGTCATTCTCCAGACACCCGATGAATTGCCGTTGGAAAAAATTGATAAGATTTTTGTTGATAAGATACAAAGCTTGTCCTTATCCGAAGAGAATGCAGGTAAGATATGGGGTAAGATAAATGCAAGTATCAAGAAATCAATATTTCAGAATAACTCAAAATCAATAACAGATGCATTGGTTATGGTTGAGTATATGCGTGAAAAGAAATATAACATGCTTCGCATTGATTCCGAAACTATTTCTTACTTCACCAAATTGCTTATATCTGGCAATGACAACCTTAAGATTTTCTCATCGAAATGCACCAATAATCAGCTTCTGCCCCTTGTGGACATGAAGTTGATTAGTGCCGAGACTCTATTTAAATCTTTGCATAGTTGTGATAAATCTGACACATGGTATGAGTTTTTGAAACAATTTTATGGAGACAGGCTGGTCGATAATATGCCGCTTGTGGTCAACAATGTGGCAGCGTCGCAGCTGCGTGACAAGGACAATTTGATTTCCCGTTTTTATCCGATTGCTTCTAACGGACAGGCTCTTCTAAAGCTTATCCATGACAATCCTTCGTTGGCGTTGTCGCTTAAAGGCACTACCAGTTCGCTTTGCTCTGCAGCTTCAGAAGAGGTGTTCTCCTACCTCATCAATGCCTCGGATCAGTACAAGAGCAGTATAGCAAATATTCTCTCTCGTTCGGCATTGGATTATTATGGAGCAAAGATGAAGAAAAAACATAATACAACGGCCAATGAGTTGGTTGCGCTATGTGGCAAACTCTCACCGAAAATCTTTGTGTATATGGGATTGGATTCGTTGTTCGAAGAGTATGCCAATTTCCTTTACTCCAAGCCTACTAAGGCGGTTATGGCAACCATCAAGTCCGTACTGGACCTCGGTATTGCCGACAACAAAAACGGAATGACTTCACTTAGGCATATATATGCTATGCAGAACCAGAAGACATTCGACGACGTCACCTACGAAGATTTGCTATTCGATGCCGGACAGAGTGAGCGAGACTCTTCATATACATTGAAGTTGTTTGCAGCCTGGTTGGAGGCTAAACGTCGTGACATCAATTCGGTAATAGCATATATCGACAAGTTGGAGTGGACAAATTATGACAAAAAAACGCAACGCGATTTTATTCGTACAGTTTGGAAATCCAAAAATCAAGGTCAAGAGCGTATTGCTGTTATAATGCATATCATAGATTTGTCTAAATGGAATAAAGACGAGTTGACTGAATTCATCAATAAATGTCATAATAGTGAAACTTATAATTCCTTAGGCGAAGCTATTGAGGCTGAGAATACTTTCTTTAAGAAGGTGGGACGTTTCTTTAAAAAGATTTTCAAAAAAGACAATAAATAACAAAGTAATTACTAAAAAATCGCCATTATGAATTTTATAGATTGGTCTTCTTTCGGAGTAATGGAGTACATCCTTCTCGGATTGTTCGTGATTGTTTTTGCCACATTTGTATCACTGTTTTTTGCTGCTTTTAAGTGGCATAAGGCTTCGTTATACAGACGACATGATAAAGAAGGAATGCGACGCTTGCTAGTATACGACACACCTATATACAGTTATGTGATAACGCTTTTTTTGGTAACGTTGTTATCTATAGCTGGAGCCTTTTTGTTGGTGGGTGCCTTTGAGGGAATCTTATGGGTGTTATGTTGGTTTCTCAAGATTCTTGCCGTTATTTTAATTGTTGTCAGTTGGATAGCCATTGTTGGAGGTATTATTATGACTATCGCAGGAGCATTATACGGTATCTTGATAGCCATTGTGGGAGGCTTGCTCCTCTCTTTCTCCAAATGGCTGAAAGAGGCAATGGAGAATGCTGTGGAATGGTGTAACGATACTTTGGCACTTGTGTGGGAACGTACTGGAGATGTGGTCTCGTTTGGCATAGACAATTACACCACCATCCTCCTTATCGTGGCTACACCTGTTTTCGTTACCTTAGCCGTAGCTTTGCTTATTATGCTGATTGACGGTATTTGCATTGGTGTAGAGGGTATCATTACTCATTTTTACAATGTACATCGCCCATGTCCGTCTTGCGGATGCACTAAGAGTCCGAACTATATCGTCGGCAATCAAATCCATCCGGTCGCTCTACATCCTGGAATGTATGGCATCTTCTACCAAAAATCACCTGTAACTGGTGAGAAACTGCCCACAATGTTGCTCAATGGACGTGGTAAGCTTGAATGCCAGTGCAAAGAATGCGGTCAGAGATACCATGTGAACGGTGAACACACTTTCGGAACAGATATACATATAGGTATTGTAGGTCACCGTTCTTCCGGTAAGTCGTACTTGTTATATAGTGGTTTGAATGCTTTGCAGGTAAATTTGCAGAACAGCCTTGAACAGGTCGACAAGAATGATGATACGGATATCAACAACAAGATGATGCGTATCAATCAACGTGAAGGTATCCAGACTCAGGATGCCGACCGTTATCATGCAGTCCAGATGATGCTTTCCTTGAAGGGACGCCCGGTACCGTATCATCTTTTCTTCTACGATGTTGCCGGTGAAAAATTCAATGCCGGTTCGTCAAGTTACAAGTCGGCTATGGATTTCTATCGCAATGTCAACAGTATTATCTTTGTCATCGACCCGCACATGCTCGACTATGAAAAGTTGATGTGTGGACCGAATTTCCGCAATTGGGTTACTGACAAGGAGAATGATTCTGATGAACGTTATGATATAGAAGATTCGTTCTCAATACTTTCCAATGTGCTTGAGACAGTAGGAAGAAAACGTAAAGATATTGATTTCAACTTTGTATGTGTGAAATCGGATATGGGCTATCTCGAGGCATGTAATTTGGGTACAGATGAGACTTCTCTCGAAGGTTTCGTATGTGGTGAGCTGGGACTTGTCAATATTGTCAATGCCGCTCGTGCTTCATTCAAGTCGGTTGGATTCTTTGCAGCCAGTGCCATCAGTGACGACTCTATGCCGTTGACGAATCTCTTTGTCAAAGTGCTTAAACAACAAGGTGTAAATATAAAAGATGTTGAAGAATTATGATAGGGTCTGCTATAGTATCTATTGTTGTTGGTCTGCTTTTTTGGCGTTTTGTACCAAAGTGGATTAAGTACGGAAAAAAGAAAACGCGCCAAAAAATACAGTTTTGGTGCAACATCATAGGCATTGTTTTAATGCTCTTTGGAATTATCTCGCTTGTAAGGTATTTCACACAATGGTTCTGATGTAAAATGTAAGAGGCGTCACTTCTGTGAAGTGACGCCTCGTCTTAATAAGGTTTTTACGCTATTTGCGCGACGCGAGCAGTAGTTCCATCATCTTGATGGCGCTTACGCTAATCACTGTGCCTGGTCCGAAGATGGCTGCGGCTCCGGCTTTGAACAGGAAATCGTAATCTTGCGGTGGTATTACACCACCCACGGTGACCATGATGTCTTCGCGTCCCAGTTTCTTCAGCTCTTCGATGACTTGTGGAACCAATGTCTTGTGGCCTGCGGCCAGTGAGCTGACACCGAGGATGTGGACATCGTTTTCCACGGCTTGCTTTGCTGCTTCGGCAGGAGTCTGGAAAAGTGGTCCCATGTCGACGTCAAATCCTAAATCGGCATATCCTGTGGCAACCACCTTGGCACCACGGTCGTGACCGTCTTGTCCCATCTTGGCGACCATGATGCGCGGACGGCGTCCTTCCAGTTTTGCAAATTCGTCGGTCAGTGCCTGCGCTTTCTTGAAAAGCTCGCTATCTTTTGTCTGTGAACTATACACGTTGCTGATAAGATTAATTTTTGCTTTATAACGTCCGTAAACTTTCTCCAATGCGTAGCTTATTTCTCCGAGCGATGCGCGTTTGCGGGCGGCATCGATGCTGAGTTCCAGAAGATTGCCCTTGCCGCTTTCAGCACATTTTGTCAATGCATCAAGTGCTGCCTGTACCTCATCGTTGTTGCGTTCGGCACGCAACTTGGCAAGACGTTTTAGTTGAGCTTCGCGAACTGCGGTATTGTCTACCTCAAGGGTATCTATGGGATCTTCGTGGTCGAGACGATATTTGTTGATACCCACGATGGTATCGACATTTGAGTCGATACGGCTCTGCTTTCTGGCCGAGGCTTCCTCGATGCGCATCTTTGGAATGCCGCTTTCGATAGCTTTAGCCATGCCGCCCAGCTTCTCCACTTCCTGAATATGTGCCCAAGCACGGTGTGCCAGTTCGTGGGTAAGAGTTTCAATGTAGTAGCTGCCTGCCCACGGGTCTACTACGCGACAAACGTTGGTCTCTTCTTGTATGTAAAGCTGCGTGTTGCGTGCAATACGGGCACTGAAATCGGTAGGCAGTGCAATGGCTTCGTCAAGAGCGTTGGTGTGCAATGACTGAGTATGTCCCAAGGCAGCACCCATAGCTTCAATGCATGTACGGGCAACGTTGTTGAACGGGTCTTGTTCGGTCAGTGACCAACCAGATGTCTGGCAGTGAGTACGTAATGCCAACGACTTTGGGTTCTTTGGGTTGAACTGACTCACTATCTTGGCCCAAAGCATACGTGCGGCACGCATTTTTGCAATCTCCATGAAGTGGTTCATGCCGACACCCCAGAAAAAGCTCAGACGTGGGGCGAAATCGTCAATGCTCATGCCTGCATTGATACCAGCACGCAGATATTCCAAGCCGTCAGCTAGGGTATAGGCCAATTCGATGTCGGCTGTAGCACCGGCTTCCTGCATATGGTATCCACTGATACTAATGCTGTTGAATTTAGGCATATTCTTTGAGGTGTACTCAAAGATGTCTGCGATAATCTTCATCGATGGCAGGGGAGGGTAGATGTAGGTGTTGCGTACCATGAATTCCTTGAGAATGTCATTTTGGATGGTACCCTGCAACTGCTCCTGTTTCACACCCTGCTCCTCGGCAGCGATGATGTAGAATGCCAAGACGGGCAGTACGGCACCGTTCATCGTCATTGATACGCTCATTTTGTCGAGGGGTATCTGGTCGAAGAGGATTTTCATATCGAGAATGCTGTCCACTGCCACACCTGCTTTTCCCACGTCGCCTACCACACGTTCGTGGTCACTATCGTAGCCGCGGTGAGTGGCCAGGTCGAATGCCACGGACAGGCCTTTCTGCCCTGCGGCAATGTTGCGGCGATAGAAAGCGTTGCTTTCCTCGGCGGTCGAGAAGCCGGCATACTGACGCACTGTCCAGGGCCGCATCACGTACATCGTGCTATAAGGACCGCGTAAGAACGGAGCTATACCGGCAGCATAGTTCAGATGTTCCATGCCCTCAAGGTCTTTCTTGCCGTAGACGGGCTTTACATCTATCTGCTCGGGCGTAGTCCAGTTTTTCTCAATCTGGTTTTCTTTCTCCCATTGCTCGAAGCTCTCTGGCTTTTCGCCGCGGGACTTAAAGTCAACATTTGAAAAGTTGGGTCTCATTATCAGTGTATTATTTGTTTTGTATTATCATATTAGAAAATGCAAATATACACTTTTTATATAGATGTTGATTACTTTTTATAATTTTAATTATACACTTTTAATAATTATTTTGCAGCACTTCGGTAAAATACAGTACATTAATGTTTTTTTGTTTGCAAATTTTTCATAATTTTTTCTTAATTATTTTAAATTTTTTCTTATTTTTGCCATTGTATATCAGAAAGCAAGAATGCCTTTTTTATAGCATAAAATATTCAAATATAACTTTTAATCAAAATTTTTTATTATGGCACTTCATATAGTTAACCACCCAATGGTTCAACACAAGCTCACGCTGATGCGAAAGAAACAGACATCTTCGCGCGACTTTCGTGCTCTGTTGCGTGAAATTGGTATGCTGATGGGTTACGAAGTTACACGCAATTTCCCTTTGCGAGACATTGAGATTGAGACTCCTATGCAGAAGACTGTTGCCAAGGAGATAGCTACCCGCAAAGTGGTTGTCGTCCCGATTTTACGTGCCGGTCTCGGCATGGTTGAAGGGTTGCTCGACCTGATGCCTTCGGCACGTGTCGGACATATTGGTATGTATCGCGATGAGCATACTCATGAGCCGGTCTTTTATTATTATCGTATGCCGGGCGGCAAAGACAGGACGGTTATTCTTACCGACCCAATGCTTGCTACCGGCGGCAGCGCTTGCGATGCTGTACGTCGTCTGAAAGCTGACGGCTATACCGATATCCGTATGATGTGCCTCGTGGCAGCACCGGAGGGTGTGAAGCGTCTTCAAACAGAACATCCGGATGTTGAAATCTTTACTGCAGCCCTTGACAACTGCCTCAATGAAAACGCCTATATCCTGCCTGGCCTTGGAGATGCGGGCGACCGTATATTCGGTACTAAATTGTAAACAATAATCAATAAACATTAGTCCATTATGAACGAAAATAATCAGTCTATCTATGATGCCCGCACATTGGGCAAGGGGCGTATGCTTGTGCTTGGATTCCAGCACATGTTTGCCATGTTTGGCGCTACTATTCTTGTTCCTACCATCACAGGTCTTTCGGTATCGGCGACGTTGCTCTTCGCCGGTCTCGGAACACTGTTGTTCCATTGGTTTACTCAATGGAAAGTCCCCGCCTTTTTAGGGTCAAGTTTTGCATTTCTCGGAGGCTATGCCACCGTGGTGACTATGGGCTCTGAACTTGGTATGAGTCAGGCCGAAGCACTGCCTTTCGCCTGCGTTGGTGTCGTTGCAGCCGGACTTCTTTACTTTGTTCTGGCGGCATGTGTCAAGGCGTTCGGAGTTAAACGTGTCATGAAACTCTTTCCTCCAGTTGTCACGGGACCTATTATCATCAGTATCGGTCTTATCCTTGCCGGAACGGCGGTCAATAGTATTATGACTTGTTGGTGGGTTGCTCTTATCGCCATTCTTGTAGTCATCATCTGTAATATTTGGGGTAAGGGCATGATAAAAATCATTCCTATCCTGCTAGGTGTGCTGGTAAGTTATATTGTTGCAGCATGTGCTGGTCAGGTTGACGGAACCGCCATTCGCGAGGCAGCCTGGATAGGCGTGCCTTTCCAGTGGAGCGATACGGGTCTTTCCGCTTTCAGTAGTGGCAATTGGAGTTTCTTGCTCACTGCTATCATCGCCATTATGCCTATAGCCATAGCTACAATGATTGAACACATTGGAGATATCTGTGCCATTGGTTCTACTACCAATCGCAATTATCTGGAAGATCCGGGTCTGCATCGCACCTTGATGGGTGACGGAGCTGCCACGATTTTGGCATCGCTTTTTGGTGCTCCTGCCAACACCACCTATGGTGAAAATACAGGTGTACTCAATTTGACACGTGTCTTTGACCCACGCGTAATACGTATTGCCGCTGTCATAGCCATCATCTTCAGTTTTTCACCTAAATTTGCTGCTCTCATCGGCTGTATGCCTGCTGCTACTATTGGTGGCGTGTCGCTTATCCTTTACGGAATGATTTCTTCGGTCGGTATCCGCAGTCTGGTCGAAAATAACATCGACCTCACAGTATCGCGCAACCTTATCATTACAGCTCTTACCGTTACCCTTGCCGTTGGTATCAGTTATGGGTGTGAAGGTGGAGCCTTGCAATTTGGCAAGATAGGAATATCTGGCTTGGCATGTGCTGCCATCGTGGGCATTCTTGCCGCGGCAATACTTCCGGACAATGAATCGAAGACACTTTTGCCTGAAGAACCTGACAAGGACTTGTAGACAACGATTGTGCAAATGACAAAGAAATTGTGGAACAACATTAAGTTGTTCCACAATTCTTTTGTGTTCTCATGAAGCAAGTTGCTGGTTTGGAGCAAAATTATCGCTGGCGGTTTATTTTACCACTAATTTCTTATATGCGACTCCGTGGCTGGTCTGTATACGTAGCAGATAGGTGCTTGGGGGCAATGTGTGGAGCGATAAGGCAGAGGAGAGGGCATTGATGTTCTCCTTACGAGCCGCGAGTTGCCCATTAAGGGTGTAGATGTCTATGTTGCGAATATTGAATGAAGATATGACAGTGACTGAGCCGTGTGCCGGGTTTGGCATAACTGAAGTATATTGGTCTACTATGTCGGAGATAGTCTCAGACCCTTGTCCTGTCTTGCCGGGGACAAAGAACCGCAAACTGTCGCTCCATTCACTGGTCCGAAGGCTGTCGCAGTGGGCTCGTATCCATGCAGTGTACCATGTGGCTGTGTCAAGATTCTCGTACGATGCAAAGTTGATAGTGTGTAGGGAAATGGTACCATCGTCTGGGTTGTCGCATTCTTTGCACAGCGAGAGTTCCCACTGCTCGGTACTTCCGTTGTCGTTCCACAGAAGTACTACGGGACCTTGTCCGTAGGCTGGTATGTTGGCACGAAATCCGGAAGGGTACATACAAGTGTCAAGAGTGTGTGTACCTCCCCCAAAACCATTATTTGTGTCGAAGATGGGGAATAAATATATAAAACTCAGGAAATCCCATGTTCCATGCCAAAGAGTGTCATGATATGATGCATTATAAAGTGTATCTATCAGATGAGCTTTTTTCTTTAAGTGTGGAGGTTTGGGATAATACATCATTCGGTCTTCACAGTTGATAGGTCCTCCTATTACGTAGTTGGCTGAAGGATAGTGCTGATAAAAATTTGTGATGTATCCTAATTGATTGTTTTCTTGAAAACGGCAGAAAGTGTTCTCTCTAGTCCCGGAGACGTAAAAGCTGTCATGGACAGGGACGGGATGGTCAAAGTATGCCTCATAGACCGGCAATACGGTCTCTTCTACGGTGTCATACTTAAGAGTTTCAGTTTCATAGTCCCAATAGAATGGTCGATAATATTCCTCAACAACCATCATGTGCCGAGGAGTAAATGTATCCCAGCGTGCCTCTGCTAACAGGAACATGGAATTCTCGTTTGAGTCATCACCTACTTCGTAGACTCGGAAATACTCCGGCATTAGCGAGTCGAGGGTCGCGTCGCCCATTGTTATATATACTACGCCGGCCACACCGATGATGTATAGTTCTTTTTCAACATAGCAGTATCGTGCACATTCAACCCTACAGTTTGTATTACCGAATTCAAATGCACCAATCGATATTCTGTCATAAGTTGGCGGAGTGTTTGCGTTGGTTGTGTAGTTGATATAGTAATAGTCCCACCAGTTAGTGTCCCAATAATAGAAGTTCGGCACTCGGTCACCAGTTCTAAGAGTGTCCATTTGTGCGTTACATGTCAATTGAAGCATAAAGAATGCTGATAGGTATATTGCTGCAATTTTGATTGTGTTTTTCATGGCTGGTTACCTTTCGCATTTAATGGTTATTTGATGATATTCACTCTGGACTCCAAGTATTGGCTGCAGGTTGCCTATCCCAGCAAAGTGAATGAATGGTGATTGCATTATGTTGGATGATACAGGCGGTACTGAAGTGTATCTGAATCCTATATCTTCTTGGCATAATGACTGACTCCAGCTTGTCTCTTTTTCGTATGTGTGTATGTAACGGGCCCATTTGCAACGTCCTGCCATTATATATTGGCTACCGTTATTGTAAAGTGAAAGTCCCCCGAGTCCCATGTCGCGGTTTGAAGAGGAGGCATAAACAAAGTTCGTATTACCACGGAAGATTGTGGCATTTTGGTTCATTTCAATAAAGATGCTATTGGTATCGGACTCTGGTGTGGTCCCTTCAAAAAGCAATGCCATTCGACGGTTTATGGAGTTCCCGATAAATCCTCGCAATCCTACCTCATTGGGATAGTGGGATATGTAGAGATCTCTCAATGATAGCATTGTGGTAGATAGTAATCCGCTTACTTGACTAAGCCGATATTGTGCGATATTTATCTGTCGTGCTTTTTTTATTCCGAACGTTGTGTCCATCCATGTTGCGGCGGTGGCGATAGTGTCGTTGGTAAGCACAGCGAGCAACACTTCATCGTTGTTCCAGCTTTTAGGGTAGTTGTATGAAGGTGGGAAGACATTGTAAATTAAGGTTTCATCCTGAGGACCACCATAAGCGAGGACATCATCGATGGAGTATGTGCGGAGCGATATGTGTGGTGATTCCTCGAATCCGGCAGTTACAAGCCATTTCTCAGTTTGTACGATGTCGAGTAGCCATGATGGGGTACTTTTGAATAGTGTGCCGGTAATATATGACCAAGGTGAAGGTGAGCGTCCGTTGTCTGGCACTACGTTCGTGTGCATGTCGATTAAGCAGGACATACTCATTCCCCATTTTTCTTTTGTGCGACCAATGCAAACTATATGGCGCTCACCGATACTGTTGGTGTACGACACCATTTTGTGAAGCATTCCAACTCTTGCAGTATCGTATGGATAGGCTAGAAAATCGTTCTGTATATAGAATGTCCCAGCTCCCCAAAAGAGATCCTGTATATTGAAAAAGCCGATGATTCCGTTTTTTTCGGTATCGTATCCGCAAAAGAAAACGCTGTCGTTTGATATGACAAAATCTTTGACAATGTATCCGTTAAGTAAGATTGTAGTTTCCTGCAGTGTTGTCCAGTTTTGGTATGAAAAGGAGGACCTTAGTGCAGGGGTGGTGGTGTCTATTACATTGCATCGTATGGTATGCAGGTTCATGTATTCTTTGATTAAAGCGTTCCTGATAGCTCCAGCGTTTTCGGTTATTGCCGTGACGCTATTGGAAGAGCTTTGCGACCATAGTGATGTTGTTAGGCATAAAACTATAATAAATACTGTGAATAGTTTTGAATTCATGAAGGTTATTTTTGTATTTAAATTCTTTGCAAAAATAATATATTTTTTTGAAATTTTTTAATTGTCTCAAAAAAAAAACAAGATAATAAACATATTTAATTGAATTTATGTTAATTATATTTATTATTAAAGGTAATCAAGTCCTGTATATATGCCAAATGATAATAAAACAGGAGGGAAGCAGAATGCTTCCCTCCTGTTCAATTCTGTAACTGAGTAGCCCTTACGCCTCTACATTCTTTTCGATAGCGAGTTTGCCGCGGTAGTAACCGCATTCGGGGCATACATGGTGCATCATGATTTGTGCACCGCAGTTGCTGCATGTTGTCAGCTGTGGAGTCTCCAAGCTGTCATGCGTTCTTCTTTTTCTTGTTCTCGTCTGTGAGAATCTGTGTTTTGGATGTGGCATAATTATTAGTTTTTATTTTTTTATTTTTTCAAATCAGGTGTCCGAGAGATTTCTGGCTTTTGGATACTTTGTTGTATTCAATCATTTCCTTTCAGTTTCTTCAAAGCATCCCATCTCGGGTCAGAAGCTGTCTCATCGCTCGTTTCGGTTCTCTCATCAGCATCCGACAGATATTTTGTCATCTCAGGGTCGCATGTGCTGTTGCCGTTTTTGTCGTCTGGATGAATGCATTGTATCGGTAGTGAGATTACAATGTATTCATACATCCACTGTGCCAGATCAATCTTGTAAGCGCTTTCGGGTAGTATTACAACATCTTCGTTGTCGCTTGTCTCATTGTCACTAATTTTTACACACAATACCTGTTTGCCGTTTATTGGCCATTCCATCTCACCAAGACATCTGTCACACGTCGTCAGCACTTTGCCGGAGTAGTCAAAATAGAGCATCATCATTCGCTCGTTTTTCTCAAATTCTACATCGAAAACAACTTCTCCTCCCAGTATTTTTTCATTTTTGTAGTCTGAAAAAAAACTGTCGTCCAGCGTATATTGGTATTTGTAATTACCTGGTTTTAAGCCGCTGAATTGGATTGTCGTGTCGACACTATGCTCCATTTGCACGCTCCTAATGAGTTTGCAAAAATACAAACATTTTTTATTCTGAGCAAATAAAAGTTTTTTTTTGAAGAAAAAATGATGTTGCTACTTTATTATAGTCCCCATCAAATCATGTTCCATGGCGTCGTTGATATGTGCCATGTAAAATGAACCGACCGTTAAGCGGGTATCAGCGGGGATGAGGACTTCGTCATCTACGTCTGGCGAGTCGTATTCTGTGCGACCTATATACCAGTCACCTTCACGACGATCGATGAGTACTTTTAAAGTTTTGCCAATCTTTTCTTTGTTGATTTGAAGTGAGATATCTTCTTGTATAGACATCAGTTCGTCAATGCGTCGCTGTTTTTCTTCGTCACTTACTGGGTCGCCCAAACCGTAAGCTGGCGTTCCCTCTTCAGGAGAGTATGCAAATACACCCATACGGCTGAACTGTGCTTGTCTGACGAATTCTTTAAGTTCTTCGAATTCTTCTTTCCCTTCGTCGGGGTAACCGACAATTAACGTAGTGCGAATAGCCATGCCGGGAATCATCTTGCGGAATCTCTCAAGAAGGGCGATGGTTTCTGCTCGGTCAACGCCGCGTTGCATTGACGACAGCACCTTGCTATTGATGTGCTGCAAGGGTATGTCTATGTATTTGCAAATGTTATTGTGGCGAGCGATGGCTTCTATGGCATCGTCAGGGAATGAGGCGGGATAGGTGTAATGAAGCCTAATCCATTCGGCTCCGCTCTCATTGGCGAGTCGTTCCATCAGTTCGCCCAATCGCCTGCGACCATATAAATCTAGTCCGTAGTATGTGGTGTCCTGTGCGATGACAATCAGTTCTTTCGCTCCGTTGGCGACCATTTGCTTGGCCTCTTCTATCAATTCCTCAATGGGTCGCGACACGTGTTTGCCGCGAATCATTGGGATGGCGCAGTAAGAGCATCTTCGGTTGCAGCCTTCGCTTATTTTAAGATAGGCGTAGTGATGTGGAGTACTCTGCATTCTTTCGGCTTCCAGGCGATCTTTGAATTCGACTTCGAGTGATCGTACTAATTCTCCCCATTGATGAACACCATAGAATGCATCGACCTCAGGCAGTTCGGTTTGTAACTCGTCGCGATAGCGTTGTACCAGACAGCCTACCGCTATCAGACGCCGATTCTTGCGTCCTCTACGTTTCACCTCTATCTGTTCCAACAGGGTATTGACCGACTCTTCTTTGGCATCACCGATAAAACCGCAGGTGTTCACAATTACAATGTCGCAGTCGTTGCGTTGCCGGTCGAAATAGAGGTCGAATCCGGCTTTGCGAAGATGTCCGGCGATATGTTCGGAGTCGACGATGTTTTTAGAGCAACCTAAGGTGATGATGTTTATTTTCATCGATGCTAAAGGATGGAGGAGTTATTATTGATTGAATAGAGAGTCTACGAATTCGGCAGCGTTGAATACCTGTAGGTCAGTCATTTTTTCGCCAAGTCCAATGTATCGTACTGGAATTTTAAATTGGTCGCTGATACCTATAATGACGCCGCCTTTTGCGGTGCCGTCAAGTTTGGTCAGTGCCAAGGCGTTCACTTCGGTAGCGGCAGTGAACTGGCGTGCCTGCTCAATTGCGTTTTGGCCTGTAGAAGCGTCTAGGACAAGCAGTATCTCGTGTGGTGCATCGGGTATCAGTTTCTGCATCACTTTCTTGATTTTTGTCAGCTCGTTCATCAGACCTATTTTGTTGTGCAGGCGTCCGGCGGTGTCGATGAGTACCACGTCGGTCCCTTTTGAGAGTGCTGACTGCAGGGTGTCATATGCCACCGATGCAGGGTCTGCGTTCATTCCTTGCGATACTATGGGTACGCCGACACGTTCCGACCAAATGGTCAGTTGGTCGACGGCGGCTGCGCGGAATGTGTCGCTTGCACCAAGCATCACGCTTTTCCCGGCTTGCTTGAATTGGTATGCCAATTTCCCGATTGTCGTGGTCTTGCCTACTCCGTTGACACCAACCACTAAGATTACGTAGGGCTTCTTCGGTAGGGGCGAAGTGAAATCTTCAAATTCGTCGTCGTGATGTTGGTTCAACAGTTCGGCTATTTCGGATTTGAGTATGCCGTTAAGTTCAGAAACCCCCATATATTTATCTCTTTTAACCCGTTCCTGAATGCCGTCGATTATTTTTAGTGTTGTCTCTACGCCTACATCCGAGGTGATGAGTGTTTCTTCCAAGCTGTCGAGGACTTCATCGTCAATAGTGGATTTGCCAAGTATTGATTTAGAGAGTTTTGAAAAGAAACTCTGTTTTGTTTTATCGAGTCCTTTGTTGAGGGTCTCTTTTTTTTCTTTGCTGAAAATTGAGAACAATCCCATGTGTTAAAGTCTTTGTGAAATAATCTGCAAATTTACACATATTTTTTTAAATAAAGAGAAAAATATAATGAAATGTTGCGAATTCTTAATACAAAAAACCTCGTCAGAAATTGACGAGGTAAAACAAAAGCGTATGAAAAAAATTATTTATCCTTTCTTCCTTATTTCTTTTTCAGATACTCCTGAACGTTGTCAGAGGGAACGACTTCTTCTTTGAAGACGTAAGCGTTGGTTTTGGGCGAACGCTCCATACGGATAATCTTAGCGTAGCTTTTGCCGGTGCTGGTTTTCAGTGTTGCAACAACTTTCTTTGCCATTGTTAATCCCTCCTATTATTATTTGATTTCTTTGTGTACGGTAACTTTCTTCAGGAACGGGTTGTATTTTTTCAACTCCAAGCGTTCCGGAGTGTTCTTTTTGTTCTTTGTGGTGACATAACGCGACATGCCAGCCACACCGCTGGTCTTCTGCTCGGTGCATTCCAGTATAACCTGAACTCTTGCGTCTTTATTCTTCTTTGCCATTTTCTTTCGTTTTTGGAAGTGCAAAAGTACTACATTTTTTTATTCCTGCAATTTATTTTTTAAATATTTTTAGCGTGTTATGTATAATATGTTTAAATTCAGTAATATAATTTTGATTTAATAGAGGGTGATAATATTCTCTACGGTTGATTTCTTATCAATTAATATGTCTGTTTTTTTAAAATTGATATGTAATTTATAAATTTATTTACATAGAAAAGAAATGTATAATATGACATATTGACATGTATTAAATGTGTATTTTATGTAATAAGCGGACAATTTGACATGTTTTTCTTGTGTGGTGTGGACTTTGTTTGAAATAATGGTGAACGATGCAAGGCAAGTTAGGGAAAGAAATCCAAAGGTGGCCTTGAATCGAAAAAAATGATAGTTTAACAATTTAAAATAGGAGATTAAAACCATGTTAGTAGCAAGAAAAAACAACGATTTGATGAGTACAATGTTCAACGAACTTTTGGATTGGAACCGTTGGAACGGTATGTGTAGTACCGATGTTCACGATGCAACCCCTAAGATGAATGTCAGCGAGAGCGACAAGGATTATCGTTTGGAACTGTGCATCCCGGGCATGAAAAAGGAAGACCTTAGTATGTGCATCGACACAGACAACAACCTTGTAATCGAGATGCAGCAGAAAAATGAGAAAGAGGAGAACGACGAAAAGCGTCACTTCTTGCGCAGGGAGTTCAGCTCTACACAGTTCAAGCAGATGCTCACATTGCCGGAGAACGTAAAGAAGGATGGCATTGGTGCCAAAGTCGAGAACGGCATCCTCTACGTCACATTACCAAAGTTCACCCCTGAGGAGCAAAAACAACTTGCACAGACCATCACGATAGAATAACGCTTGATTATCACAGAAATTAGTAAAAATTACGGTTTACTCTTACTTACAAATAGAGATCTTGTGTAAGTCATTAAAGTCCTGGCCCGACAGCCGGGACTTTTTTTCTAGCCGAAGAAATCAATGAAATCTCAATACGGAGAGATGTTATCTTTGGTTGAAACAGCAAAAAACACTTTGGGCCAAATATGCTGTTCTTATTCATTCGCTGTTCGATGTAGACGAAGAAGTGTTGGTTGGTATGACTGTAGTACAGTTGTTTGTAATTTTTTTGCTGCCAAATTCCATTGTTATTGAAAAAATATGTATTTTTGCATTTTACTTGATTCTTCACTATGGAGAAAGAGACAGTTGTAACCGAAAGATTCATCGACTTGGAGAAAGTCCTCGCCGCCAAAGGTGTAAAGGTTTCAAAACTATTGTTGAAGCTTCTAAATAGACTTCTACACGTCGACGAACTCAATGAAGGTATTTATAGAAATCGCGACAAGCAGGGGGTCGACTTTGCTCGTGCGATATTGGAATACCTCTCTATTATCGTGAGATTAGAGCATGCGGAGCGCATCCCTGCCGATGGTTATTCTATTGTCGTCGGCAACCATCCGCTTGGAGGCCCTGATGGGTTGGGACTTATCGCAGCCGTTGGCGAAAGGAGGGATGACATTCTGTTTCCAGTCAACGACTTCTTGATGTATCTTCCCAATCTGAAGTCAGTGTTTGTTCCTGTCGACAAGGTGCACGGTAACCGTAAAACGGCAGCAGGACTCAACGAGGCTTTCGCTGGTCAGAATACAATGCTCTACTTCCCTGCAGGACTTTGTTCACGGCGCGTCAAAGGGCGGATTGTGGATTTGGAATGGAAGCCGACAGTAATAAAGAAAGCCATTCAGCACCAGCGTGACTTGATACCTGTATTCATAGACGCACACAACCGTCGCCGTTTTTATTCCATAGCCAATCTACGTAAGCGTTTAGGCATCAAATTCAATTTTGAAATGGCCTTGTTGCCAGGAGAGATGTTTGCCCAGCGGGGCAATACATTTCGCATTGTCGTCGGCAAACGCATCCCTTGGCAGACATTTACCGATAGCCTGACTGCTAAGGAATGGGCCAATCGGCTGCACGATTTTGTGTACCAACTCGATGCAAATCCAGATGCCGAATTTGAGAAATGTCTGAATAAATAGATAAACAGTTAAACACATGGATACATCATACATCATACCACCAGTATCACGCGAATTGCTGAAAGCGGAACTCTCGAACAAGAACTTTCTGCGGCACACTACCAAAGGCGGTAAGGAAATATACGTAACCACCGCTCATCTCTCGCCCAATATAATGCAGGAAATCGGACGTCTGCGTGAACTCTCGTTTGCTACCGAGGGAGGCGGTACAGGGAAGCCTGTCGACATAGATGAATTCGACACGTTGCCCGAACCTTACTGTTTCAAGCAACTCATAGTATGGAGTCCCGACGATGAGGAGATTGTCGGCGGATACCGTTTCATACATGGCAGCAATGTCTATCGTGCCGTTGACGGTACTATCAGTACGCCGACAGCAGAACTGTTCCACTATACCGACGATTTCATTAATAATTATCTTCCTTATACGATAGAACTAGGTCGTTCTTTCGTTCAGCCTGCCTTCCAGCCGTCGAATGACATGCGCAAAGGCATTTATTCGCTTGATAACCTATGGGATGGTCTTGCTACTATCGCTGTTGAGGTGCCGGAAACACATTACTTCTTTGGCAAGGTGACCATGTACCCTCACATGAATCGAAGGGCTAAAGACATGATACTCTACTTTTACCAGAAGCACTTCCCCGACCGTGATGGCTTGGTGTGGCCCAATGAACCCATGGCTATCGAGTCGGACTTCAATGAGCTTCATACACTCTTCTGCGGTCACAACTACAAAGAAGACTATCAGATATTGGTACGTTCGGTGCGTGCTTTGGGTGCTTCGGTGCCACCGCTTGTCAACGCTTATATGAACCTTTCGTCAACTATGCGCTCGTTTGGTACGGCCTACAACCATGAATTCGGTGAGACCGACGAAACCGGCATACTGTTGACCCTCAGGGATATTTTCCTTGAGAAAAAGGATCGTCATTTCAGCACCTACGAACTCCGCAGCCAAGATTTTGAGCGACACAAACTTTTCAAAATCAACATGCAAAATCTTCCCTGGTGGAAAAACAAGAGCAATAGTGAGGAGTCGGAAGAACTCAAAAACCTGCGTGACGAAAAGCGTGCCCGTGATCGTTCGCAGTCAACAGAGACGGCAGAAGAAAGACACCAGATGCGTCAACAGCGTCGTCAGCAACGTAGCCAGCAACGCCGCCAACAACGTCGTGAAAAATTCAATAACTTCTTGAGAAATAAGAAAAACAAATCGTCTGACAAAAATGGAGATTAAATCCGCCACTTTCGTGATCAGCAACAGCGACTATAGGAAATGCCCTGCAACAGGACTGCCGGAATATGCATTCATAGGTCGTTCCAATGTGGGCAAGTCATCACTGATAAATATGCTTACAGGTATTAAAGGACTAGCCAAGACAAGCGGTAAACCTGGCAAGACCCAGTTGATAAATCATTTCCTCATAAACGGCTCTTGGTATCTTGTCGACTTGCCGGGCTATGGTTATGCACGCATCTCTAAATCGGCACGCGAGTCATGGAAGAAAATGATAGGAGATTATCTGCTTAACCGTAAGACATTGGTCAATACCTTTGTTCTGATAGATTCTCGCATTGAACCGAGCCGTAACGATTTGGATTTCTTGTTTTTCATGGGACAAAACGGAGTGCCGCTATCTGTCGTTTTTACAAAAGTTGACAAGCTAAGCCAACGAGAGACGATGCGTAATATCAAAGCATTCAAGATGGCTCTTGGCGAGGATTGGGAAGAGTTGCCTGTCATGTTTCAGACATCGTCTGTCAGCGGGCAAGGTCGTAACCATATATTAGATTATATAGAATCAATTAATAATAATATATACAACTAATAATAATATATACAACGAAATATAATACATAATGAATAAAGTTCTAAAATATATCTGTCCAATAATTGTATCTCTGTATTCTGCCTTCATTCCTGCTGCCCTGTCGCAGAACACTTCAGTCTTGTCAAAAACAGTATCCGATTTGGCCGGTGAGGATGTCATGAAGCATGCCTCGCTGTCGGTATGTGTATACGATATTGACAAGAAATCGATGGTGTATTCATACAATTCCCAACGGGCAATGACACCAGCATCGCTTACCAAATTATTCACTACTGCTGTCGGTTTTGACCGTCTTGGGGCTGATTTTCGTTTTCGCACAACGTTGGCTTATTCGGGTGACATAGACAAAAACGGCACATTACATGGCGATATATATATTATAGGCGGTGGTGATCCGCTTCTGGGTTCCTATCGTTACAAGCAGACAGTGCCGGACTCTCTTTTCGCCGTGTGGCATAAAGCTATTGCCAGCGCCGGAATCCGTTCTGTCGACGGCCGTGTCTACTATGATGCAACTATTTTTGACGACCATCCGACTAACGATTCATGGCAGTGGGGAGACATTGGCAACTATTACGGGAGCGGTGTCAGCGGACTCAACTTCCATGAGAATATGTTCTTCATATACTTCACACCTGGTAGTAGAATCGGTTATCCGGCAACCATTGACCGTATTGTCCCCAAAGGCATAACAGTCCATACTGTCAATGAGGTAATGACAGGTCCTGCTAAGTCTGGCGACCAAGTGGTGGTCTACGGAGAACCTGCATCGACCATTAGAACCTGTACTGGGACAGTGCCGGTCGACAGCAAGAATTTCTCGATTCGTGCTTCACTTCCGCGTCCTGGACAAGCATGCTCCGACCTTTTCACTGTCTATTTGCGTTCGCACAAGATACCTGTTTCCGGTGCCGGTGCCGAAGCTATCAATAAGCCGTCCGGCTTGACCACGTTGATTGAATATACATCGCCGACATACTACGTCATAGCACAGTACACTAATATGACATCCAATAATTTATATGCTGAGGCTATATATAAGTATCTTGGATTCAAGATGTATGGGTTGGGTAATCAGCTCAACGGAGCAAGAGTTGTCAATGATTTCCTTGTTAGCAACCGTATGGAGACCTCCGGTATCAAACTTAACGACGGGTGTGGTCTCTCGGTCAACAACAGAGTTACGACCGATTTTGTCTGCCGTTTTCTTGTAGAGTTGTCAAAAAAGCCTTATTTTAGCGATTTTACCAAGTCGCTTGCCCTTGCCGGCGAGAACGGCACGGTTCGCAACATGCTTACTGGTCTCCCGAATAATGTCACAGTACGTATGAAAACAGGCTCCATGACCGGTGTTAGGGCTTACGCCGGATATGTGACTACTACAAATGGCAGTAGATATTGTTTCTCAGTCATCAGCAACGATTTCGATTGCACGGGGGCTCAAATGCGAGACAAACTGGAGAAGATAATCATGAAGATTGCCACTATGGAATAGGGCTGTTTGTTTACTTGATTAGGAATGAGAACTTGTTGAAGTTTTTCAGAGCTATACCTGTTCCGCGGGCTACGGCACGCAGAGGGTCTTCGGCAATGTGTACCTTGAGTCGGGTCTTTGACGCAATGCGCTGGTCGAGTCCGCGTAGCAAACTGCCGCCACCGGCCAAGTAGATACCGTTGTCATAGATGTCAGCAGCCAATTCAGGAGGAGTGTTTCCAAGGGTTTCCAGAATGGCCGATTCTATGCTGGTAATCGATTTGTCAAGGGCGTGGGCTATTTCCTTGTAGTTTACAAGTATGGTCTTAGGAAGACCGGTCAGAAGGTCGCGGCCGCGTGTAAGGAAGTCGTCTGGCGGATTTTCCAGTTCGGAGATGGCGCTACCTACGGCAATTTTTACCTTTTCGGCGGTGCGGATACCAATGACTATGTTGTGCTGTTTGCGCATGTATTCGACTACGTTTTCGTTGAATTCGTCGCCAGCAACCTTGATACTCTTGTTGCAGACAATACCGCCAAGTGATATGACAGCTATCTCGGCTGTACCGCCTCCGATGTCGACAATCATGTTGCCGTATGGCTGCAATACATCGATGCCGATACCGATGGCTGCGGCCATAGGCTCGTGTATCATCTTGATTTCCTTGGCACCTGCTTGTTCTGCACTCTCTCGCACGGCACGTTCCTCGACGTTGGTGATGCCACTAGGGATGCATATTACCATGCGAAGGGCAGGGGGCATGAAACTGCGGCTTATCTTGGTCATCTTGATAAGTTCACGGATCATGTGTTGTGCCATTTCGAAGTCGGCAATGACACCGCCGCGTAGCGGACGGATGGTCTCTATGTTTTTATTGTTTTTACCTTCCATCAATTTAGCCTCCTGTCCTACGGCCATGATTTTGTTGGTGGTTTTGTCGAGGGCAACGATGGATGGCTGGTCGATAACGACCTTATCGTTGTAAATCACTATCGAGTTGGCGGTTCCCAAGTCCATGGCCAACTCACGGTTGAAGAATGAGAAAAGTCCCATATTACGTTGCTATTATCTATTTCTTGTCTTATTACGTAAAAACATCCTTTTTGTTTCGTTTCTGAAAACAATTTCGAGTAATGTATGCAGAAGCCTTTAATTGTCTTAGTGTTTGAAGTGTCGTTTACCTGTTATAACCATGGCCATTCCGTTTTGTTCGCAGTAATCGATGCTGTCTTGGTCATGAATGGAGCCGCCGGGATGGACTACACCAGTAATGCCGGCTTGGTGGGCAATCTCCACACAGTCGGGGAACGGGAAGAATGCGTCGCTGGCCATCACAGCACCGTTCAAGTCGAAACCGAACGACTGAGCCTTGGCGATAGCTTGTCTCAGTGCGTCGACACGGCTGGTTTGGCCTGTACCGCTGGCACATAGCTGTCCGTTTTTGGCCAATACGATGGCGTTGCTCTTAGTATGCTTTACGAGGATGGTGGCAAATGCCATATCGGATGCCATGGCGGGTGTTACTTTGGTAGAAGTGACACTTTCGGTCAGTTCGTCGGCTTTAGGCACCACGCAGTCGCGGTCTTGTACCAATATTCCGTTCAATACGTTGCGGAACATGGTCTTGCCCATCTGGAAAGTCTTACGGCGCAGTATGATGCGGTTTTTCTTGCCTTTCAGAATAGCAAGAGCCTCGTCATCGTAATCCGAAGCAATACATACTTCGAAGAATATTTTGTGCATCTCTTCTGCTACCTCTTTGGTAATCTTACGATTTGTGATGAGTATTCCTCCGAAAGCACTGACGGGGTCGCCGGCCAGAGCGTCCTTCCAGGCCTCTAAAAGGTTTTCACGGCAGGCCATGCCGCAGGCGTTGTTGTGCTTGAGGATGGCGAAAGCAGTATTGTCAAAGTCGTCAATAAGGCAACAGGCGGCATCGATATCTCCTAAATTGTTATAAGAGATTTCCTTTCCGTTCAACTTGTCGAAGCAAGCTTCAAGGTCACCATAGAAATAGCCTTTTTGGTGCGGGTTTTCGCCATAGCGCAGTTGTGTGCAGGTGTTGCTGCTCAGGCGGAAGGCATCTATTTGTTCGGTCTCGTTGAAATGGTTGAAGATAGCACTGTCATAGTGACTGCTGACAGCAAAGGCGTATGTTGCAAAGCGGTGACGTTGCTCCAGTGTCAGTCCGCCGTCTTGTTCGGTATAGAGTTTTAGGAATTCAGCATATTGGTTTACCGAAGGCACTATTACCACGTCCTTGAAGTTCTTGGCGGCAGCACGAATAAGGCTGATACCTCCTATGTCAATTTTTTCGATGATATCCTGTTCGGCAGCACCGCTTGCGACGGTTTGTTCAAACGGATAGAGGTCGACGATGACTAGATCTATTTCGGGTATCTCGTACTCTTTCAGTTGCTCACCGTCACTGAACATCTCTCGGCGACTGAGGATGCCTCCAAAAACCTTGGGATGCAGCGTTTTGACGCGTCCGCCGAGAATTGACGGATAGCCAGTGAGTGACTCTACAGTCACTGCGTTGATGCCTAGATCTTTTATGAATTTGTATGTGCCGCCGGTTGAATAGATAGTAACGCCTTTGGTATCAAGAGCTTTTACGATGTCCTCTAATCCATCTTTATAATAGACCGAAATGAGGGCTGATTTTATTTGTTTAATTTCCATTGCTATAGATGATTTATATATTAGTTTCCTTGTTCTTCAGTCGCCAAATTCTATGCCTACACCTTTTGCAGTGTGTACCAAGCGGCTGTCAGGAGCTATGAGGTTTTGCTCACGTACGGCCTCTTCGAGTGAGACGCCCACGATGTCGGGATGGTGATAGGCCACCATTTGTCCGAAACGACCTTCGATAACAAATTCCATTGCGCGTACGCCGAATTCGGTAGCCAATACGCGGTCAAATGCAATAGGTGTACCGCCACGTTGCAGATGTCCAAGGATGGTGTAACGTATGTCGTGTTCCACGCCGATAGCCTTTAGGTCGGCGGCCAGTTGCTCGCCTACGCCACCCAGTTTCACATGTTGATAGCCCACCTCACCGGTTTCCGTACCGGTCGCGGTACCCCCTTTGGGCATGGCACCTTCGGCAACAACGATGATGCAGTAGCCTCGCCGTTTGTTGTAGCGTTGTTCGATTTTGGCTTTTACTTTTTCTATATCGTATGGTATTTCAGGTATCAGGCAGATGTCGGCACCGCCGGCAATGGCGCTGTGTAGTGCTATCCATCCTGCATCGCGTCCCATCACTTCCATGATAAAGACACGGTTGTGACTGGCTGCTGTGGTTACCAGTTTGTCGATGGCGTCGGTGCAAATCTGTACTGCGGTTTGGAATCCGAAGGTATAGTCGGTCATCGAAAGGTCATTGTCGATAGTTTTCGGCACACCGACGATATTAAGTCCTTTGTTGTACAGTCCCAACGAGATACGCTGACTGCCGTCACCGCCAATATTAATCACGGCATCGATTCCCAGATATTGCAGTTTACGGAGCATTTCGTCGCTGCGGTCAGCGGTGGTCCAACTTCCGTCGCTGTTCTTTATTGGCCATGCGAAGGGGCCACCTTTATTAGTGGTGCCGAGTATAGTGCCACCTTGTATTTGTAGGCCTTCAACCCTTTTTTCATCTAGGATTTCTACTTCTGTTGGTTCGCGCAATACGCCGTTGAACGACTCGATACAACCCACGACCTCCCAGTCTTTCTCTTGAGAGGCACGTTTCACGATGCCGCGAATTACAGCGTTCAGTCCCGGACAATCTCCTCCTCCCGTAAGAATCATTACCCTTTTCAGTGCCATATTATTTATTTTATTTATTTTATAGATGCGGTATATACACTTAAATAATAGGGAGTTATTATGTGATAACCCCTATTGAATCGAACAACAAAAATACCTTTTTTCTTTGAACGGTGCAAATAAAAATGGAAATTACTTTTTCCTGACAACGAACAGTTCGACGCTGTCGTATGTTATGCGTGATTTGAGCCACTGGTGCAGACGTTGGCTATCGTTTGAAGAGAGATTTTTCCCTTTTGCAATTTCGGCTACGGCGACAACGTGATATGTGCCGTCTTCAATATTGCTTGTTTCGTCGTTAGCAGGAGGTGGGTTTTGTCGCACACGCGACATGACAATGTTGTCCAAGGCTGGAAATAGGACTTTTGTTTCGTTGGCAATTTCGTCGCACAATGTCTCAAAGTCAGAGTAGTCTTCCAGTTGTTGCTCATATTTGCTATTCCGCGTTGACAAATCAATCAGTTGCTGTTGTAAAATACTGTTTTGTAATGTGCTGTTGGCTAATAAAGCACTATCGAACTGCGAACCCTGTATTACCGTCAAAGAGTATTTCGACAGGCCATAGTCAGCCATGTGCAATAAGGCGTTGTGTTGTGTCTCTTCGCTTATCTCGCGACCAACAGCCACAATGTGCATTTCTTTGTCGACTATTTCGGTTGAGATTATCTGAGTGCCGGATTGTGTCAGTTCGTTTTTAATGAATTTGTTTACATTGTTGTCAAATATGCTTTTCTGTACAATACTGAAAGTCATGACTGTGGCAGGAATGAGGAAAATAATAATGATAGTACTTGTGCGGCGACGTACACGCTTGGCTCTTTCCGGGGTTATCTGTGCCTTGCGTTTGAAGTGCATGAAACGTACTCCTGCATAGGTAGCCATGGCGATAAAGATCGTATTGATGAAGAAGAGATAGATGGCACCAAAAAAGAATCGCAGGTTGCCCGTGCCGAGTCCGAAGCCGGCTGTACATAAAGGTGGCATGAGTGCTGTGGCGATAGCCACGCCGGGGATGACGTTGGTTTTGCCTTTGGTGCAGATGGCAATGATGCCTGCTGCGCCGCCGCAGAATGCTATCAGCACGTCGTAGAGGGTAGGGGAAGTGCGTGCCAGTAGTTCGGACTGTGCATCGCTGAGTGGTGTCAAAACCCAATATACTGTTGCGGTGAGTATACTGATGACAGTGGCAACAGTGAAGTTTTTGGCCGATCGCTTAAGCATGTCGAGGTCCATTGTTCCGAGAGCAAATCCTATACCGATGATAGGGCCCATCAGTGGCGAGATGAGCATAGCTCCAATGATTACTGCAGTCGAATTGACGTTCAATCCGAGCGAGGCAATGAGTATGGCAAAGATTAGAACCCACAGGTTCCCTCCACGGAATGTTATACCGCTATTGATATTCTCTATTATTTCAGACTCGTTCTCCTTGTGAGGACGGAGATTGAAGTATTCACGAACTTTATTTGTAAACGCTTTTATATCCATACATAACCAAACGATAAAAGTCAATTATTATTATGTGACTGTAGAGTAGAGTTCTTTGTTAATGGATTATTTTTTTGTACACCATGATGAAAAAAACGTCAGTTTCATCAAAAAGTCTTATATTTGAAATTTAAAAAAAGAAATAAAAAAAACGATATTTCTGTATTAACGTCTGATTTAATTAGGATTATGCAGAAACATAGTAGAATATGATTTTATGAAAATACAATTTTTGGGTGCTGCAAGAGAGGTGACTGGAAGCAAACACCTAATCACGACAAAGAAAGGTCTGAAGATATTACTGGATTGCGGCATGTATCAGGGTAAAGGTCTGGAGACCGACGCTATGAATCGTGATTTAGGCTTTGACCCGAAAGAGATTGACTACCTCATCCTCTCCCATGCTCATATTGACCATTCCGGTCTTATTCCATATATTTACAAGTTGGGTTTCAACGGAGTGATTGTATGTACTCCTGCCACTCGCGACCTCTGTGCCATAATGCTTGCTGATGCCGGACGCATACAGGAGTCGGATACGCAGACGTTTAATAAAAAGCGTCAGAAACAGGGTTTGGAACCCGTTGAACCCATATATACCGAAGCCGATGCACAGGCATGTATGAGTTGTTTTATCAGTGTGCCGTATCACAAGAAATTCAACATAGAGGGAGAAGTCTCCGTGGAATTCTTCGATGCAGGACACATTCTCGGAAGTGCTATGGTGTTTCTTGAAATTCGAGAGGGTCGTCGCACCATAAAGGTCGGTTTCACTGGAGATGTGGGACGTTATGACAAGCACATTCTGAAAAATCCGGAGCCATTCCCACAGGTTGACTATCTCATCATGGAGTCTACATATGGTGATCGTCTGCATACTACCCTCGACAATGCCGAACAAGAGTTGCTTATGGCAACGCTGGACACCTGCACCAAGAAAAGAGGAAAACTCATCATCCCGTCGTTTGCCATTGGGCGTGCGCAGGAGATAATTTACGCTTTCGACCGTCTCCGTAGTAAAGGATTGCTGCCTGATATTGACGTATTTGTCGATAGTCCGCTCAGTGTCAATGCAACCAATATCATGCGTATGCATACCGAGTGTTTTAATGACGACATCGTAGCTTACATGAAAGACAATCCAGACCCGTTCGGCTTCGATCGTCTACAGTACATCCAGTCCGTCGAGGCATCGAAGGCATTGAATGTGCGTAATAAGACCTGTATCATTATATCTGCATCGGGAATGATGGAGGCAGGGCGCGTGAAACACCATCTGGCAAACAATATCGACAACCCCAAGACTACCATACTATGTGTTGGCTACTGTGAACCTTCGACTTTGGGAGCCAAGATAATGCGTGGCGACAAGCATGTGTCTATCTTCGGTCACGTATACGAAGTGCGTGCAGACTTACGTCGCATCGAGTCACTGTCAGGTCATGGCGACTACAAGGAGCTGATACGCTATATCTCCTGCCAAGAAAAACGCCGTCTGAAGCGCATCTTCCTTGTCCACGGAGAATCCGAAACGCAGGAAAACTTCAAGAAAACACTCAACAAGTATGGCTATAAACGGGTAGAGATTGCCGATTTTCGCGAAGAGGTGGAGATTTGACTGAAAAGTAACATATAATAACGATTTAAATAATAACAGTAAATTATGATAACCTTTATTGTTTCTATTGTTTTGCTTTTGCTTGGGTATCTGCTCTACTCCAAGTTTATCGAAAGACTTATTGGTGTCGATGTTTCGCGCACTACTCCTGCTGTTGCACACCCCGACGGTGTGGATTATGTGCCGATGAAACCTTGGCGCATTTTCTTGATTCAGTTTCTGAATATAGCAGGTGTGGGACCCATCTGTGGAGCCATTATGGGTGCGCAGTTCGGTACGGCCTCGTTTCTTTGGATAGTCTTTGGATGTATTTTTGCCGGAGCAGTACATGATTTTATTTCAGGTTTTGTGTCGATACGTATGGACGGAGCGTCACTGCCTGAGATTCATGGCAAATTCTTGGGAAAAGGTATGAAGCAGTTTATGCGCGGCTTCACGGTACTCTTGATGATTTTGGTCGGTGCGGTGTTTGTGAATACGCCTGCTGTGCTACTTAACCAGAACTTTACTCCAGACTGGAACATCTTTATTTGGGTTGCTATCATTTTTGCCTATTACCTTATCGCTACATTGTTACCCATCGACAAGCTGATCGGTAAGATTTATCCTGTCTTTGGATTCCTATTGCTTGGTATGGCTTTGGCGATACTGGCAGCTTTTGTGATTTATAAGGTTCCAATTCCTGAAGTATGGGAACGTCTTGATAACCAGCATCCACAATCTGCCACCAATCCTATTTTCCCGATGATGTTTATTTCCATTGCTTGTGGTGCAATCAGCGGCTTTCATGCTACGCAGTCGCCATTGATGGCCCGTTGTATGGTTAACGAGAAGCAGGCTCGTCCTATCTTTTATGGTGCTATGATAACAGAAGGAGTAGTGGCATTGATTTGGGCTGCTGCTGCTACTTATTTTTTCCACGATAAGGCGGAACTCTGTATTGGCAAGAGCGGCAATGATATGGTGGGCGTTATTGCCAACGAGTGGTTTCCTAAGGTGATTTCCGTCATTTGTATACTTGGCGTCATCAGTGCTGCCGTCACTAGTGGCGACACCGCACTGCGGTCAGCACGCTTGATTGTGGCCGATTTTATGCATGTAGACCAAAAGCCGGTAAAGAACCGTTTGCTTGTGGCTTTGCCGGTGTTTGTTTTGGCTGCAGGTCTGCTAGTGTTTTCGTTGATTGATGTGGATGGTTTTCAGGTCATCTGGCGTTATTTCTCGTGGGCCAATCAGGTACTTGCCATGGTAACGTTGTGGTCCATCACCGTATTTCTCACTCAACTGAAACGTGGCCAGTGGTATCTTATAACCCTTATACCTGCCTTGTTTATGACTATGGTGACGGTAAGTTTCATCTTTGTCGCCCAGAAAGAGGGTCTCGGCAGTTTCATTCCTCGCACCTGGGGTTATATTATTTCCGCTGTCATAACTCTTGTTTTTTATTGCATCTTTGCCCGTTGGCAGATGAAAAACCGAAAAGAAAAAAATAATGAGTGACACAATATAAATTGAAATAGTCAGTTATTCACAGAAAATATTTTATAAAATGAAGAAAATATTCATCCTTTCTTTTGTTCTCCTTATAATGGGCGGTGCCATGGCAGGTAACAAGCCTCGCAAGAACTCGCGTACGGAAATGGGTATCAACGGCAACGCCATTTATGTTATAGAATATACATATAATATGTTTGGCGGAAAGAACGGCGGACGCCAGTTGGTGTGCATCGACAGCATTACGTTCGACAAACGTGGCAACTTCGCTGACAAGATTCGTCGCACCAATGGGGAATATACCTATTTCTCTTATTATTTCGACGTTAACGGCTATGCCCTGGGCTGGAATGAGTATAATAAGGCCAACCAGCTTACCGGCCGCACAGCCTACCTCAACGACAAAAACGGCAACCGCGTTGAGCGTACTGTCTATATGCGAGAACGCATGAGCAAAAAAGAGACCAGTAAATATGAGAACAACCGTTTGGTCGAGGAACAAAGCTATGGAGCTGATGGTCAGATGACAGAGCGTCGTGTATACAAATACGACAATATGGGCAATAATACCGAACTTGAGTTTTACAATCCTGAGGGCGACCTCATGCAGCGCTACCTTTACCGTTACGATAATCGTGGCAATCGTATAGAATGGCGCTTTTACGATTCCGACGAATTCTTAGTGGCACTTACCACTTATTATTACGACGATCATGACAATGTCGTGGAGGTTAGCTCATTCAATTACGATGAACATCTCAACTGGAAACATAGTTACGTATACGAATATGATGAAGATGACAACTGGGTGCGTCAGACTATTTTCCGTAACAATAATCCTTATCAGGTTATCGAACGCGAAATTGCCTTCCCTGCCGACTAAGATTAGAAATTATAAGTACAAATAAAGAAAGTTGATCTTGTTATAGGTCAACTTTTTTTTATTTTAATGCAAAATGCATAATTTCACGTAGATAACATTTCTTGGTGAGAGCGAATGAAAAAATTTTCATCTTTTTCTTTGTAGTTTGAAAACTTGTTGTACTTTTGCAGTGTACTAATTGGCTAATACAGTAGTATAATAATTGTGTATCAAACTGAAAATTAATTAAATAAATTAAAATAAAACTATAAACAAAATGATTGACATTAAAGATTTCTCGTTTGCGTATAAGACTACGCGAGTATTTGACAACATCAATCTCCAATTCCAGAAGGGGGCAATCTATGGATTGTTAGGAGAAAACGGAGTAGGGAAGACCACCCTGCTAAAAGTAATCAGCGGCCTGTTGTGTCCTACGGCGGGCAGTTGCTTGGTCGACGAGTTCACAAGCTTTGATCGCAGCCCAGAGTTTCTGCAGAATATATTTCTGTTGCCTGACGAGGTGCCCCTGCCCGACAGTGCCACTCCGCAGAGTTTTTTCAGCGATTTGGCTCCGTTCTATCCTAAACAAAGCGAAGAGATGCTTAGCCACTTGGCACAGGAGTTGAATGTGGAGCTGTCGCGCAAGTTCAAAGAAATGAGTTTCGGCCAGCAAAAAAAGTCACTTTTGGCATGTGCAATGGCCTTGAATACCGATTACCTGCTGCTGGACGAACCGACCAACGGTCTGGACATTCCCTCGAAAGCTGAATTCCGTCGCATATTGACTGAAAGAGTTGGAGATGAGCAAACCATAATAATTTCCACCCACCAGGTGAAAGATGTAGAGAACCTGATTGACCCCATCATCATCATCTCGAACAGTAGCGTGATGCTTGATGCCAGTGTGGATCAGATTACACAAAAACTCTATTTCGAATATGGTGGTCAGCAGCGTCCTGATGCCCTCTACAGCGAGATGATGCCAGGCGGCTACCTCAACGTGCTTGTGAACAATGGCATGGGCGAGAGCCAGATAAACATCGAAGGACTGTTCAATGCCGTATTGCGCAACCAGTCGGCTATGCACGGTTTGTTTAATTAACCTTAACTCTAACTTTAAAATATACAGCAATGAAAACAATAGAACTCAATCGTTTTAAAAAAGTCGTGGTTCACGACTTCCACAATACCTATTCGCTTTTTGGTATGAGTCTGCTAATCCTCATGTTGATTCCCACTGCTCTTTGGCTTTTAGGACTTTCATTCAAAGAATCCGTGATGCCTCCTGATATACGAATGAATATCATCAGGTTTGTAGTGTTCCTTACCGCCGCTATCTCATCGATGAAGATATTCGGCAGTTGTAATCTAGTGGGCAGGGGCAACTATTTTGCCATGTTGCCTGCCACTCTTAGCGAAAAATTTTGGAGTATGCTGCTATATTGCTTCATCGTATGCCCACTGGTGAGTTTTGTCGGTATGTATGCTGTTGATACGCTGCTCTCGCTGCTGCCTTTTGGTCCCTACCGTGATTTCTTGTGGGATATTCCCGATTGGAGGCGTGTTCAGATTTCTTACGGGATCTATTCGCCTTTGCAGAGCTTCTTTTCCACTGTTGGCAAGCTGTTGTGTTGTACATCTGTGTTTATGCTTGCCAATACTATTTTCAAGAAGAACAAATTCATTAAGACTATCCTTTGGCTGATGCTGATAGGCTTTGTTTTTGTGATGATTGTTGTACCAATAATGGGCAATATCGAGTTTGATTGGAACTGGTGGCTTGAAAAAATGCTGAATAATTTCAAAAACTTAGATCAACGCAAGTTTACGAACATTTTGTTCTGGTCAGGATTCATATTTGATATGGTATTCAGTGGAGTGCTGTTGACTATTACCTACCTACGCCTTAAGAAAATGCAGTATTAATCATTAGGAGTGCAGGCTTTTCGCCTGCACTCCTAAATCAAACAAACAGAAATATGGACTTTAAGAAGCAAAGACCTATATATCAGCAAATTGCTGATGCACTATGTGAACGTATCGTTGGCGGTGAATGGAAAGTCGACGACCGTATTCCGAGCGTACGCGACGTTGCTGTACAGTTGGGAGTGAATCCCAATACGGTGATGCGTACCTTTGACCACCTTCAACAAGCCGAAATCATATATAACAAGCGCGGTGTGGGCTATTTCGTCTCAATAGACGCCACCGACCGTATTCTGGCGTTGCAGCGCAAAGATTTTATCGAAGAAGATTTGCCTGCTTTCCGTCAGAAAATGAAATTGTTGGGTCTCACGTTCAACGACCTTAAACAGTATGAATAATTTTTTTATTTGGCTGTAAGATTTTCGCATTCTGAAACGATATTATAATATAGATAGTGAATAGTGATTAGACAAAAGTAATGTCCCTTGACTACACTTTACTTCAAATTTTAACCTTTAACTAGAAATTAAACCGTTATTATGGAACATAAAATTGTAAAAATCATTGCAATTATCGCTTACTTGGTCGGTAGTTTGGTGTCGAATGCACAGCAGTCTGTGAAAGGCTCGGTTGTCGACGACAGTGATGGCAAGCCTGTCCTCTATTGTAACTGCGTGATGCTCAGGGTGCAGGATAGTTCGTTTGCCTACGGTGCTACCGCTGACGAAAAAGGCCATTTCCTCTTCAAGCAGGTGGATTCTGGCGACTACTTGATGCGTATCAGCTACGTAGGCTTCGAGATGTTCTGGCAGCCGGTGACGGTTGGCAGCGCCACGTCGCCACTCGACCTTGGCAAGCTCAGCCTGAAGCGTACCTCGACGGTACTCGACGCCGTCACCATCACCGCCCAGAAACCAATCTATGCCGTTGACGGCGAGAAGAATATGTACAATACGCACGAAGACCCAAGCATCCAGACTGGTACGGCGAGCGATGCCCTGCAGAACGCGCCTGGCGTGGAGGTGGACGCCGAGGGCAACATCACGCTTCGCGGCGTCAGCTCGGTGGAGATATGGATCAACGACCGCCCCTCTCACATGAACAGTGAGGCCTTGAAACAGTACATCAAGCAACTACCCGCCAACGCGATAGAGCGTATTGAGGTCATCACCAACCCCTCGGCGCGCTACAGCACCACCGGTGGCGTCATCAATATCGTCACCAACCAGAAGGTGACACGCAACGAGCTACTCTGTCTCGGCGTACGCGGACGCACGTCGCCATCGGTGTCGCCATGGTTGAGCTACGTGTGGGCTAACGAGAAGGTGGACTTCAACCTCTACCTCAACGCCGACTTTTCGCGGCACCGCACGGATGGCGACGGCACGAGCCTGATGCTCGACGAGGCGGGCGACACCCTGCGCACCACCGACTACGACAGCCGCTACCGCAACCGCTCCTCTGGCGGCTACGCCGGCTTCAACGTCAACTGGCAGATCGACAGCATGACCAACCTGGCCGCCTGGGCGGGTGTCTACCCCTACTGGCAAAAGCAGAGCAACACCACCCGAATGGGACAGACGGAGTACATGCCGATGCCCGTCGACTACTCCTATTACGACACTTCGACGACCAATCCCTTCTGGGCTGGCGGCTATGTGGGTGCCTGGTTCGAGCACCGCTTCGACACCACGGGACGCAAGCTGAGCCTGACCCTTAACGGCAGCGGATGGCTCTCGCGGTCCGTCGACAGCACAAACCGCCACTTCGTCAATCCGGCCTTCACCGATATGCGCCGAGCCAATCGCATGATGGACACAGAACCCAGCATCAGCCTCGGTATCAACTACACCCTGCCACTGAAGCACGGCTTCGAGCTGGAGGCCGGTGCCGACATTGAGGGCGAGTTCGGACGCGGCTACGACTATCTCGACACTCTTAATGCCGCCACAGGTCTCTACGAGCAGATAGGTCTGCGTAGCGATGACACCCGCAGCAACCACCTGGACCTCGAAGAATATGTGACGATTTTGAAGCACTGGGGCAACTTCACCGTCAAGGTGGGTTTGAGGGTGGAAGAATGTTTGTCGTGGGTCGAGTGCAGCCATGCCGGCGATGGCTCCGCGACGCGTCTCGACACTACCTTTATGGAGTTCGTACCCTCACTGCACTTGAGCTACCACACCGACAACTTCCACAACTTCAGCCTCAACTACACACGCCGCCACTCACACCCCACGGTGACCAGCCTCATCGACTTCCGCCACTACGACGACAACGACTTCTCCACAGGCAACCCCGCGTTGGCCTTCAGCTACACCCATAACATCGAGGCCGCTTGGAGCAAGTTCTATATGGGTTGGGGTTCCGTGGGTCTCAACGCCTACGCACACATCAACACCGGCGAGGAGGGCACCATGACCGCCGTTACAGCCCTCGGCGAGTACGACCCCTATTTCGGCTACCGCCAAGTGAATTACACCTATCCAGTCAACATTGGCAGCAGCCACACCGAAGGGCTCCAGGCCAACATCACCTACCGTCCCACGGGCTTCCTCAACGTGCGGCTCAACGCATCGGTGTTCAACTACGCCTACAACTACGACGATTTCAGCGACAGCAAGGTGAGCTGGAGTGCACGCCTCAACGTGTGGACCAAGCTGTGGAACAAGCTGGAGGTCTTCGCCAACGCACACTACACCTCGCCGCGCCTGGGCCTCTACAGCATCACGGTGGCAAACAAGGGCGTGGACTTCGGCGTGAGCAGCGACTTTTTCGACCGCAAGCTCTCGGTGTTTCTCAACGTCAACGACATCTTCGGCTGGACTGAGTGGGGCAGCAACACCACGGCCCCGCAGTACCAGACTACCGGTAGCCAGCGCTACGACTCACGCTTCGTCAGCCTCGGTCTCACTTGGCGCATCGGCAAGATGGAACTCGAAAGCAAGGCCCGTCAAGGTACCACCGAGTTGCCAATGGGAGGAATGAAATAAGCGGTTAGAAAAGGAAGCCGAAAAAATGCCATTTAAAAAAAAGTTGTATTTTTGTAGTTTGTTTGTGTCATATTGTATTGACATAATAATTTGATAATGAGGGAATAAAGTACTTATTAGTATATGAAATACAACGAATATAAACAACTTAATTTAACTTTGATTGGCGAGGAAATCCGTCGCTGGTGGGAAGAAAACGAGACATTTGAAAAAGGACAGAAACTGAGCGAGGGACATCCAGCATACGTTTTTTACGACGGACCTCCGTCGGCCAATGGTAAGCCTGGCATTCACCATGTGCTTGCACGTACCATTAAGGATATAGTTTGCCGATACAAGGCACAAAAGGGTTTTCATGTCGACCGCAAGGCCGGATGGGATACCCACGGACTTCCGGTAGAGCTTGGTGTTGAAAAAAATCTGGGCATTACAAAAGAAGATATCGGCAAGAAAATCAGTGTAGACGAGTACAACAAGGCTTGTCGCGAGGAGGTGATGAAATACAAAGAGCTTTGGGATGAATTGACCAAGCAGATGGGTTACTGGATTGATCTTAAAAACCCGTATATAACCTTCGAAAATGAATACATAGAGACATTGTGGTTTCTGCTTAAGAAATTATATGATAAAGGATTGTTATATAAAGGTTACACCATTCAGCCTTTCAGTCCGGCAGCCGGAACGGGATTGTCGAGTCATGAGCTGAACCTTCCTGGGTGCTACCGCGATGTGAAGGATACCACCTGTGTGGCAATGTTCAAACTGAAAGATAACGTTGACGGTATTTTTAAATGTACAGACGGTGCATCCAACATCTTTACATATAGTATTGCGTGGACTACTACGCCATGGACACTTCCTTCGAATACAGCTCTCTGTGTTGGTCCTTCGATTGACTATGTATTGCTGGAAACAGTCCACCCCTATAATGAACAGTGCTGCCGCATTATTATGGCAAAGGCATTGGTGAGTTCGATGTTCCCCGAAGGCAAGTCGCCGGAGTACAAGATTATCGGCGAGTGCAAAGGTACAGAATTGGAAGGATTACATTATGAACAGCTGATACCTTGGGTGAAACCTACAATGGTAGACAATGCAGCCCAGACACACCGTCAAGCGACCGACGATGAGGCTTTCCGTATCATACTAGGCGATTATGTTACTACAGAGGATGGTACCGGCATTGTGCATATTGCACCTACATTCGGTGCCGATGACGCTCGTGTGGCTAAAAAAGCAGGTATCGGAGAATTGCTGTTATATGACCGTGAGGGGAAGCAGATGCCTATGGTAGACCGTCGTGGACGTTTTGCTCCGATTGAGGATCTTGACCCGGAGTGGGTAAAGGATAATTTGAATGTCGACCTCTACAAACAATATGCTGGTAAGTTCGTCAAGAATGCATATGATCCTACCAAGACAGAGAAAGACATGACTCTTGACGTGGAACTGGTGATTATGATGAAAAGCGAGGGTATACTCTTCAAGAGTGAAAAACACACTCACAGCTATCCACACTGTTGGCGCACCGATAAGCCCGTGCTATATTATCCGCTTGACAGTTGGTTTATCCGTACTACGGCGTTGAAAGAGCGTATGATAGAGCTTAACAAGACTATCAATTGGAAACCGGAGGCAACTGGTACCGGACGTTTCGGAAATTGGTTGGAGAACATAGTCGACTGGAACCTTAGTCGTAGCCGCTATTGGGGTACGCCGCTCCCTATCTGGCGCACCGAAGACGGTAAGGAAGAGGTTTGTATAGGTAGTGTGAAACAGTTGCTTGAAGAAATCGAAAAATCCATCACTGCCGGACTTATGACGCAGGAAGAGGCTGATGCACTAGGCTATTCGCAAAGCAAGATAAATGAATCAAAATACGACCTTCATCGTCCATATATAGATAATGTTGTTTTGGTGTCACCTAGTGGCAGACCGATGCGTCGCGAGCCAGACCTTATCGATGTGTGGTTTGACAGTGGTGCTATGCCTTACGCCCAAATTCACTACATGGGTGAAGATCTGCGTGATGACCAATTCCCTGCCGACTTTATAGCCGAAGGTGTCGACCAGACTCGTGGTTGGTTTTACACATTGCATGCCATTGCTACCATGTGCTTTGACAATGTGGCTTTCAAGAATGTCATCAGTAATGGTCTGGTGCTCGACAAAAACGGCAACAAGATGTCTAAACGGTTAGGTAATGCCGTCGATCCGTTCGAGACGTTAAAAAAATACGGTCCTGATGCGACGCGTTGGTATATGATTACCAACAGTCAGCCATGGGACAATCTGAAATTTGACGTGGAGGGTGTTGACGAGGTACGCCGCAAGTTGTTCGGAACGCTGTATAATACCTATAGCTTCTTTGCTCTCTATGCCAATCTTGACGGATTCGAATACAAGGAAGCCGACATCCCTAATGACAGTCGCCCTGAGATTGACCGTTGGATACTCAGCGAACTCAACACGTTGGTGAAGACGGTGGATGAAGCCTTTGCAGACTATGAACCGACACGTGCAGGTCGTGCCATCGACGAATTTGTCGATGCGCGTCTCAGCAACTGGTATGTGCGTCTGTGTCGGCGTCGTTTCTGGAAGGGCGAATATAGCGATGACAAGGTGTCGGCCTATCAAACCCTTTATACCTGTATAGAGACACTCAGCCGACTCATGGCACCTATTGCTCCGTTCTTTAGCGAGAGGCTGTTCCAAGACCTTAATGGGGTTACACATCGTTTCAAAGAAGATAGCGTACATTTCATTGCATTCCCTGAGGTACGGGAAGAATTCATCGACAAGTTGCTTGAGGAACGCATGCAGTTGGCTCAAAAGATATGCTCGATGGGACTTTCGTTACGCAAAAAGAGCAACTTGCGCGTACGTCAGCCGCTCGCAAAGATAGTGCTTCCTGTGCATGACAGCAACTTCAAAGTCCAGGTGGATCGTGTGAAACACCTTGTGTGTAGCGAGCTGAATGTGAAGGATGTTGAATATCTTGCAGCGGATAATAATTTATTGGTAAAGAGCATCAAGCCTAATTTCAAGTCGTTGGGTCCGCGCTACGGAAAGAGCATGAAATCGATAGCTGCCGCTATCACAGCATTTTCGCAAGAGCAGATAAGTAGTCTGGAAAATGCCGGACATTATGAGTTTTATGTCGATGGACAGCAGATTGAGTTGTTGATGACTGATGTCGAGATTGCTACTCAAGACATACCCGGCTGGGTTGTTGCAAATGAGGGCAGCCTTACTGTAGCTCTTGATATCACGCTGACTCAGGAACTGGTTGACGAAGGTATAGCCAGAGAGTTGGTGAATAGAATCCAGAATATCCGCAAGGAGGGATTTGATGTGACCGACCGTATAGTGGTAGAGTTACAGCATGGGGAATGGGATGCTGCGGTGGAACGCTACAAGGACTATATCTGTAGCGAGACACTGACTGCTCAGTTGAGACTGGTAGACAGCATAATCAGTCCTGAATCACAGGAGATAGAAATCCTGGACGGAAAGCCGACCAGGATTGCCATAGTAAGATTTCAGTGACTTTAAATTGTTGAACTGATTTTCTTTTAGTCGCGTATTTCGTGTACTTCCACTTCGTAGATGAGAGTGGAGTAGGCGGGTATACCGTCTTCCGGAACTCCTTTTGGGCCAAAGGCCATCTCATAGGGGAAATAGAAGCGGTAGGTACTTCCGGCTTTCATCATGCAGAAACCTTCGAGCAGACCAGGCATCAAAGGTTCTCCAATGACGTGAGTGATTGGTTCGCGGTTGCCATAGGTCTGGTCAAAAAGCTGGCCGTTTGTGAAATAACCCTTGTAATCGAATACGACAACAAGTCCGATTTTACCTTGACGACCACTGCCTTCTTCAAGGACCTCATAGTAGAAGCCTTTATCGCTGTATTTGACATTAGGGTTGTCGCGTGTCAGTTTTTCGAAATAAGCTTCTTCGCGAGCTTTGGCATCGTTGTCGGCCGACTGCATAGTGGTGGTCTGGTGAATATAGGCTTCTTTCTCAAGTTCCTGAAGGAGCCAGATTGTTTGTTGTTGAGTCATTGGCTGCTGTTTGCTGTCGAGGGTGGTACAGATGGCTTGGAGCAGGAGTTCCCGATTGAAGTCGATGCCGGTTGAAGCTATATTTTGTGCAACCGAGAATCCCATTGCCCAGCTTAGACTGTCGAGAGTATTGCTTAGTTGCGGCTGTTCTTCGGTTTTGATGACTATGCTGTCTTTGTTTTGGCATGATGCGGCCAGCAGAATGGTTGCTGCCAGAATAAATGTTAATCGTTTCATTTTTTTATTTTTAATATCCTAATATTTTTAACATTGATTTGTGGCTTTGTTCTTTGGCGAAAAGTTTAGTGGTGTAGTCACCGTTCTCGTCTTTATCTATAATGATATGCTTAGGTGCGGGAATAAGACAGTGTTGGATTCCGCCGTAACCACCAAGGCTTTCCTGATAGGCACCGGTATGGAAGAATCCGATGTAGAGAGGCTCCTCCTTTTGCAGTTTTGGAAGAAAGATTGCGTTGGCGTGACTGTCGGCATTGTAGTAGTCTTCGCTGTCGCATGTAAGTCCTCCAAGGAATACTCGTTGGTATTCGCAATCCCAGTGATTGACGGGAAGCATGATGAAGCGTTGGTTGATGCCCCAGGTGTCAGGCAAGGTAGTAATGAATGACGAGTCAATCATATACCATAATTCACGGTCGTTTTGTTGTTTCTGGCCGATGATACTGTATAGTATAGCTCCGCTTTCGCCTACGGTGAATGAGCCGAATTCAGTGAAAATATTCGGTTCTTCGACACCGCGAATGGTGCAGATATTCTTTATCTGAGCCAGTATTTCTTCAGCCATATATTCATAATCGTAGTTAGCGGCCAGCGAACTCTTGATAGGAAATCCACCGCCGATGTTGAGTGAGTCGAGTTCCGGACATACGTGTTTAAGGTCGCAATAGACATTTACGCATTTCGAAAGCTCGTTCCAGTAGTAAGCAGTATCGCGAATACCGGTATTGATAAAGAAGTGAAGCATCTTGAAGGTGTACTTCGGGTTGTTTTTGATAGTTTCTTCGTAGAATGATACGATGTCATTGTATCTGATGCCGAGTCTAGAGGTGTAGAAGTCGAATTTCGGCTCTTCTTCGGCAGCTATGCGGATACCTATTTTCATAGGTATATCCGGACTCTCTATGGCTTCGTCCAATAGACTCATTTCGTGTTTGTTGTCAATAATCGGCACGATATTGTGGAACCCATCTTTATATAGTTGTGCGATATTGTCGATGTATTGTTGCCGTTTGAAACCATTGCTTACGATAAAGATGTTTTTATCGATAAGTCCGGTGTTGTATAGTTCCTGAATCAGGTTGATGTCGAATGCACTGGAAGTTTCTAAATTTATCTCATTCTTAAGGGCTTCCTCCATCACGAAGCTGAAGTGACTGCTCTTAGTGCAGTAGCAATAGTTATAGGTACCCTTGTAGTCGGTCTTGGCAATGGCTACATTGAACAGACGTTTGGCACGTTGTATTTGTGAGCTGATTTTAGGTAGATAGGTTATCTTTAGAGGAGTTCCGTACTGTTTTATAACTTCCATGAGAGGTATGTCGTGGAAGTATAGTTCGCCGTCTTCAGTGCGGAATTCGTCCTGCGGAAACTCGAAAGTTTGGTCTATTAAGTCATAATATTTGTTTTTCATTTTTTGTCAAATATTAAAGTTGAACCATCTTTTTTGTTTCAATCCGATTTATTTGGATTGCCTGTTTTGGGACTGCAAAAGTACAATTAAATAATGAATACAAAGTGTTTTTGTTGCGATTAAATAATATAAATATTTTGAAGTGATTCCCGTGCTTGTTTAGACTGTTTAAATACAAGCTTTTAGTTTATCTATAAATGATATAATACTTCTCAGGATTTAGACAGGTACACTGATATATGACAAAGAAGTCATCCCCTTGTGGCAGAAAAACTAAAAAAATAGGAAGTATGAGGCGTAATTGACAAATTGTATAAAATCCAAGTTGATTGGATTGGGTTGAGAAGGTGAAATCCAATCAACTTGGATGGTGTTTAGATTGAGTGTTTCTATTTTTTTATGAATTTTGATACGGCGGATTCTCCATTGTTATATGTAATGCGAATGAAGTATACACCGTTGGGAAGTGTCGCAACCGAGATCTGCCTTGATGAAAGTTTTTCATTCTTTATTATTTGACGTCCTGTGACATCGCATATAACGAAACCGGTAATGTCATCGCCTTCAATGGTTAGTATGTCGTGTGCCGGATTTGGATAGAGTCTGAATTTCGCCGCTCTATTTATAGAGTCGGGACTGTTGATGCCGATAGTGCCGCTGACGTAGACGGTAACGGTGGTCGTTTGTGAGCAACTGCCGTTATATCCTACCACTGTGTAGATGGTGTTTTTTTCGGGGAAGACATCCAGAATATCACCGCTACCAATGTATGTGTTGCCGATGAACCATTCATAGCGTTCGGCACCGGTGGCTGTCAGTCGTGCTCCTTCACCTCTTTGGATAACGCTTCCACCGGTAACAGACAGTTCCGGACTATCGTTAATGACCAGTGTCAAGTAATAGATGCCGGTTGCGGTACTGTCGAAGAAAACGTGGTTACCGGCAGTGAGATCGTATGTTTCGATAGTGTCGCTATTGAAAATGTATTGGTCGCCTTTGCAGATGCTGTCGATAGCGTAATAATACGGTATACCGTTTAGAGGCAGGTGCAGATTGTCAATCCAGGCACAGTCGCTGCCATTGTATACGGAGTAGTCTTTTTCATAGCTGAAAAGGAATGTGTGAGTGCCGGCAGGGATGAAATATGAACTGCGGCTCCAATCCTGTTCACCGCTCAAATCCTCTTTTAACATGTCGTCGATATAGAATTTGAATTTGTCATAGCCGTTTTCAGACGATACTTTTTTGTAGAAAGTGATACTGTCGTCAATAGTCGAGGTCCACTCGATGCCGAGTTGAGAATCCTTTCCGTTGCCGTTGTTTTCACTCCAACTGCTGGTACTCCAAGTACGGGAGCGGGCACTGTACGATCCTGCATAGGCAACGGCATTAGTAAGTTCCCAAGGATAGTCACCGTTCGACCAACCGTAGTCACCCCAGCCCTCTTCGAAAGTGATAAGGCTATTATCTAATCCAAAGACCAATTTCAAGGTATCGGAGTGCAGTATTGAATGACCGTTGGTGCGGATTGTCTGAATTACAGGAATACTGCGGTTTCGGGGTGCCTCACCGTTGAGAGTGATGGTATACGTGTCGCTAACGGATTGGCCTGCGTCAATTAGGTCGTATGTTGTCGACGGATTGGCGATGATAACTGTCGGGTCAAGACAGGTTAGCTCTATTGTGACATCGTTGATTGAGGCATGCCCGTTATTGCTGTTGACGACGGTAAGTGTTGAGTATTCGGCACTGTCGAAATTGTTTTGAAGAGTATGAGAAGTGTATTGCATTTTAGGTGCGTTCAGTGTTACATGGAAAGTACTTGTTGACAGGTCGTTGATAGTATTTCCCCAGCGAATGATGACAGTAACTGGCGATGAGGTTTGGTCTGCGACATTATTTATAATGGTGCCGGAGACGATGTTTGTGATATTCAGTTCCTGCCCTGCGCCAAGCGAGTATCCGGTATTGTGTTGGCCGATTGTATCAAGAAGAATATGGAAACTGTTAGTCTGCAGTTCGACGGAAATGGATTCAGCTTCGTCGTTTCCGAAGTTCTTGAGTGTGAGGTTGAAGTTGACATCGTCACCTGCTGTGTTGCTTGTCATTGACAGACCTGTCGTCTGGACGAATGGGCCGTTGGAGACGATGTTTATATTTTGGACAAAAGGTTTATAGCCCTGTGCCGTGATGACAATCTGGTGAGAGTCAACGTTGTTGATGGGGCTGAAAGTCAGGGTTGCATTGCCGTTGGCATCGGTAAAGGCGGCAGCCAAAAAATTACCCTCATTGTCAGTGAATCCGATATATGCGTATGGGACTGCAGAAATGGTGAAACTGTTGCATCCGATTGTCAATGCCGAGGGGACGTTGGCCGTCATGTCTGGTGCTGTACCGTTGATGTAAGGCATGAGAGAGGGGTCACCCATAAGGTGATAAATTTGCCAGTAGTATTCTCGTCTGCTTGAAGATGTGCCTTCTACTGTCATGTTGCCGGAATAAATCATTGCACCCATCGAAGTGTGCCAGATGCTGTATGCTTCACCGTGAGTGTGGAATAGTCTGTCATACATGCCGAGATTATTGGCATCGTAGCTTGGGTCACAGGTATTGTTGATGTTGTTGCGGAATCCAACTGCCCAGCAGAAGTCCTCGTCCCAATAAGTGGAATTGCTGGCTCCGATATAGCCGACAGCTCCCGCATTATTGTCTTTGCGCAGAAGAGCCTCGCCGAAGCATTCGTCGACTTGGAAACTGTTGGTCAGGCAGCAGTTGCCAATCATCACCATAGGTTTGTTGTTGTTGGTCAGTTCAGCAATGTCGGAGGTTGTAAGGTTTGGTTTGTACCAGAGCGTATTGTCACCGTGGGCAGAATAGTTGACAAATCCGCATCCACTATTGTACAAGTCAATCAGTGCTTGGCGAGTGCTATTGCTGTTTGACGAACCGGTAACGGTGACACCGCTTGGTGCAAAATTAGTGTTGTTTTTATAGTATACTATATTATTAAAGCCATTGGTAGAGGTGATATATGTTTTGGCAGCGTAATCCATGCTGGGGTCTGCATAGCGATAGGCATAATCGCTCTCGTATCCGCCATCGACGCCGGCGATGAGTGCTGCGGTGTTAAGGTATGAGTCGTCAGGGAAACTATATTGCTCGTACATGAGTGTTTTTGCTATTTGCGGTTCCAGTTGTGCCAGAGTTTGTGCCGAGAAACGTCCATAATAGCAGTCTGGCAGGTAGTCTCCGTCAGTCCAGCAGCAGTATCTCAAGTCGCTATAGTGTTGTGCTCCGTTGCTGGAAAGGTAGAATGCCGGCACTTGTGCTATGTCACCCACAAAAAGCACGTAAGTAGGTGCGGGGTTGGTAGTGGTTGCGTTGTCGTAGAGATTCTGTAGATAGTTCTTTATGCTCGTTGTCGTCGATCCAACGTTTTCATCGTCTGTGTAAACAAGGTCGACGATGAATCCCTGGCGTTTTTTCCATGCTGCGAAGGTGTCAAGAGCTCCGCGGAATGAGCTATGAGCCACGATAGTGTAGCGGAGTGGTGCAGTAGTGAAACCGTCTTTGCTGTCTAAGTTGTTGATTGTCTCGACCCCGATATTGAAAGCCGGGCTACTGTAAACACTCTTCAGATGTCGTGTGGCGGCGATATCGGCACCCTGCTGATGTATGGTGACGGTAACACTCTTCACAATAATCAATTGATTTGTCACGGGGTTCCACCTAACCGGATTAAAGCAGAGGCGTGCCAAGTTACGGTTTCGTGCAATGCCGATGGTCTGCAGTTCGATAACCGAAGCACCGCAGAAGGCGTTGGTGGAATAAGCTTGGCGGTCTTGTACCAGTGAGACAGGGCTTATGTCGCTTTTGCTGCGAGAAGGCTGGAAAGGAGCCAGTGCTTTGTCAATGCCGATGCTGATACCGTCAATGGTATCGCATTTTAGGGCATCTATGGTGTAGTCTAGGTCATCGCAAAGCGATACTTCCACAAGTTTAACCAGAGTGGGCAATGCAGGCAGTCCTGCTGTCGACTGGCTGGAAAAACCATCCATGGTTAAGAGCGAAAATCTGTTATCGAGGATTTTTACGTCACTTACAGACGGGGTGGGGGAGGTGAATTGTACAGTAATCTGTGAGAAATCGTTATGTTTCACTTGGTAGTTTTGGGCAACTGCCATCAAAGTGATACAAAACAAAGTCAGTGTGAGGATTGTTTTTTTCATTGGTGTGTTAATTGTTAAAGTTATTCCATTCATTACTAAGTGGTGTTGGGGCTACAATTGTTACTGGCTCTTTCTTCACCGGGTGCGTGAAAGTGATGCTGCGGGCGTGGAGTGAGATACCGCCATCAGGGTTTGAACGCGGTGCACCATATTTCAGGTCGCCTTTAATGTGGCAGCCCAAATGTGCCAGTTGTGCCCGAATCTGATGATGCCGTCCTGTTTGCAGGTCTATCTCCACAAGGTGATAGCCACCGTCGGTGATGGCAATGAGCCGATAGTCGAGTACTGCAAGTTTTGCGCCTTCAGTATAGGGTTTCACTACAAAACTTTTATTGTTTTTTTCGTTACGTAAAAGCCAGTCTTCCAGATGTCCCGACTCGGGATTAGGAGCTTCTTTGCAAAGAGTCCAGTAGGTCTTTCGGATGTCATGGTTTTTGACAGCTTCATTCATTCGGGACAATGCTTTGCTTGTTTTTGCAAACAGTACGACTCCACTCACGGGACGGTCTAGTCGGTGGATAACTCCGCAGAAGACATTGCCGGGCTTGTTGTCGCGTTGTTTCAGGAAATCCTTTATCTCGTCGGGTAATGTCCTGTCCCCGGTTTTGTCTCCTTGCACTATCTGTCCACAGCGTTTGTTTAGTGCTATCAGGTGGTTGTCTTCGTACAGTATTTGTTCAGCAAGCGACATCTCTCAGTATCATTAGTCTATTCGTTAATCACTGCTATAGGGTTGATGCCGTTACGCACAGCATCATTGAGTTTTACGCACAGTTTGGTGTTAATGGGCAGATACATATCTACGCGCGAGCCGAATTTTATGAAACCAAGTTCTTGATTCTGTTTGACGCGTTCGCCTTCGTGGGCATAGCAGACTATTCGTCGTGCCATTACACCGGCCACCTGGCGTATGAGTATGTGTTGACCGTTGTTGAGCTGCATGCCTATACTGGCGCGTTCGTTCAATATAGAGGATTTCGGATAAGATGCAACAAAGTAGTTGCCTTTGTGGTATTTCACATAGTCCACCAGGCCGTCGATGGGGTAGCGGTTGACATGGACATCGGTGCCATACATGAAAATGCTGACCATCAGGCACTCACTGTTGAGGTATTCTTTTTCGAAAGTCTGTTCTATGGTGCAGATAGTTCCGTCGGCTGGAGCAATGAGACGGTTGTTGTCTACGGTAAAGACCCGTTTGGGGATGCGGAAGAAAGACGCCAGGGCTATCCAGAAACCGAACATTATTACGATAATCAGCCAGTTGAAAAAGTTCAGCGGCCGACACCATATAATCATTGCTGCGGTGATGGCTGCAAAAATCAGAAATGTGCTTATTAGCAATCGGTATCCTTCTTTGTGTATATACATAATCTTAACAATTTATCATAATCAGATAAGCCTCTACAAATGGGACAGCCATCAGGATGCTATCGAAGCGGTCGAGCACTCCGCCGTGGCCGGGCATTATCTTGCCGCTATCTTTCACGCCGCAGAAGCGTTTAAACATAGACTCAACCAAATCGCCCAGAGTTCCAATGATGCTGCATATAATACTTATGACAATCCAATTCCATACACCGAATGCTTCGAAGCCGTGGTCGAAAAGAGGTGCGATGAGCAATGCTGAGGCAATACAAAACAGCATGCCGCCAATAGTACCTTCCCAAGTTTTGTTGGGAGAATGGCGTTCCCACATCTTATGTTTGCCAAAGAGCATGCCGGTTATGTATGCAAAGCTATCGTTAACCCAGATAAAAATGAACACCATCATAAGGAGAGCATAACCGGTCAGCTGCATTTCGCACATCAGAGCCAGAGGAAGCATCACCCATACGGACGGTAGTAAAGTGTAGCCGGCAGATGCAAAGGGATTCTCGTCGTTGTGCCACAACTGTACAATAAAGACAGTCAGCCATACGGCTGGAAGAATGAGCATAAAATGAGAAGTCCATAGAATTTCAATATCGAAAATGTAATAATGGCTTACTTCGTTCAGATGTACTAGTACAAATGTCAATATACCGGCAATATAAGCCATAGTACAGTTGCATTTTATACCTTTTATGGCGAGGTTCGCTATGATTTCGTGAGTGCCGATAAGTCCAATGGTCAGAAAAACAGCACTTGCAATAATATTTCCGACAGTAGTAGCTGTATAATCATCCACCCCAAAGTGCTCGACAATCCGTCCTGCATAGATTGTAGCTACGATAATCAGCACATATACAGCACCGCTCAATGTTCGTGTCAAGAATTTCTTCATTATTTGTCAGTCGATTGAATATAGTCAATGTTAAAGTCAAGTATTCTCGTCTTCAATCAATATCAGGTATAGTTTTTGTAGTCCTTTACGGTAGACGTAGCTGGCAGGATTGATCATGATTATGTTATCGGGAGTGTTGTTGTAGAAGTTTTTCATTCTTTCAAAAGCCATTTCCCAGTCTATTACCACTTGTGAGGTGAATGCCAATACTATAGTGGTATCGGGCAGTGATGGTATGGTCGTGCCGAGACCTTGGTTGGATGAGATTACTATGCCGCCCCTCCATGCAATCAGCGACTCACAAAGAGAGGCACCGAGGGTGTAACGCTTTGAGATGTCGCAAAGACATCGGTTCTCTATACCGAGATGACCCATGAAGGAGGCAAGGTTCTCGGATGCACATCCGATGGTGACATCGCCGTGTTGCTGCTGTATTTCGACGATGTGCTTACCGATGTCCTTCTCGTTGTAGCAATAGAACATAGAGCCCCCGTTTTTACAGAAAGTCTGTGCGAAAATGACGCTGAGGTCTTCGTTCTCGTTAACGTTAAAATTAAAGTTAACATTAAGGTCTCCGCTGCTGGTGGTTCCGTTGTCCACCAATGCTTCGCGAATCACAGTCATAATCTGTTCTCTTGTCCTGTTGTCCTTCATGCCTCGTTTTCGTTTTTCTCTTCTTTCTGTGGCGGGTGGGAGAGGTCGTTTTCGTCTTCCCAAGGCCGTTTCCCGTAGATGTTTTCTACATCTTCGCGGAATATCACTTCGCGGTCGAAAAGAAGCTGAGCCAGTTGGTCTAATTTGTCGCGGCTATCGAGAATTATCTGTTTGGCTCGTTGATAGGCCTCTTCGACCAAGCGTCTCACTTCGCTGTCGATTTTTTCACTTGTTTTTTCGCTGAAAGGCTTTGTGAAGTTGAAGTCGCTTTGTCCTGTTGAGTCGTAGAAGCTGATGTTGCCGATTTCAGGACTCATGCCGTAGTATGCAACAAGTGAGAAGGCCATCTTAGTGGCGCGTTCCAGATCGTTGAGAGCACCGGTTGAAACCTTGCCGAATACAATCTCTTCTGCTGCGCGTCCTGCTACGAGCGAAGTCAATTCGTCGTAAATCTGCTCGTAGGTAGTGATTTGTCGCTCTTCGGGCAGATACCAAGCGGCACCTAACGCTTTGCCGCGAGGTACTATTGTCACCTTGACCAGAGGGTCGCCCCAACGCAACTGCCAGCTGACTGATGCGTGTCCTGACTCGTGATAGGCAATCGTGCGTTTCTCTTGTTCAGAAAGGACTTTGGTCCGTTTTTCCAGTCCGCCTATGATGCGGTCGATGGCATCCAAGAAGTCCTGTTTCTCGATGAGTTTCTTGTCTTTGCGTGCCGCTACCAAGGCTGCCTCGTTGCAAACGTTGGCAATATCGGCACCCGAAAAGCCTGGTGTCTGTTTTGACAGGAAATCGCGATCGACATCCTTGCCCAATTTCAGCCCTTTCATGTGAACTTCGAAAATGGCTTTACGCTCATCGATATCAGGCAGTTCCACGTAAATCTGACGGTCGAAGCGTCCGGCGCGAAGCAGGGCACGGTCAAGTATGTCGGCACGGTTGGTGGCGGCCATTACGATGACGCCGTTGTTGGTGCCGAATCCATCCATCTCAGTGAGTAGCTGGTTTAATGTGTTCTCGCGTTCGTCATTGGCATTGCTCAGTCCGCCACGGCTGCGGGCGCGTCCCACAGCGTCGATTTCGTCGATAAAGATAATACAGGGAGATTTTTTCTTGGCTTCTTCGAAAAGGTCGCGTACACGTGAGGCACCAACTCCGACAAACATCTCGACAAAGTCGCTTCCCGACATTGAGAAGAAAGGCACGTTAGCCTCGCCCGCCA
>FLNY01004049.1_pt1 | contig 60874 bp, 39 predicted proteins | sample 1140381 | NCBI WGS metagenome assembly FLNY01 (sample SAMEA3878172, study PRJEB12797) | bioreactor metagenome | biome: Moose rumen | place: Sweden | collected 2011-10
AATTATTATCGTACCAAATTTTTCTGCCTCTTTTCTTCGCGAAGCCCCTTTCACGCAACGTGAGATGTAGAGGTTCTCGAAGCGTAGCGAAGAGGTTCTCTGCACCTCACGGTGCGGAATATTTCTCTGCTTTAAGGACTATCTCCTATCGGCTCATTGGTGTTTCCGACTGCAAACATAGTAACTATTTACTTTTTTACCTTTTTACTCTTTTACTTTCTCACCTTTAAAGTCTCCGACTTCGTGACGGCGTGGAACTCAGGCGAGTAGGCGCACTGTACGGTACAGGTGCCCGTCTCGTAGGTTCCTGCGCGATCGATGAAATATTCGTTTTCGATGACATGCTCGCCTTTCGACAGCATATCGAAATAGTAGTTCGTGCTGTTGTCCTTCGGTGCACAGTAACTGCCACTATGCCAGCCGCTCAACTGGCGGACGGGCTCCATGCAGGCAGCCCGCTTATCGACCACCTGTACGAAGTCGTAGTCGCGGTCGGCCGTGATGGTCAGTCGCACACGGATGCGGTCACCGACGTTCAGAACCGTCGGCTGCTGACCGTCGGCGGTCAGGATCTCGCGCTTAATAGCGAGTCCGTTGCCACTGTCGGCGATATGCTTCGTCTGCTGGAAGAACTGTGCATAGACGGCACCCCACGACGTACCCTCGGTAGTCTTCTCTACCGTGAGTTGACGACTGGCGACAGGCACGTTGGTCTTCACATAGCCGACGGCTGCTGTCTCCTGGGGCAACTCCAGTGGCTTATCATCGACCTTCACCGTGGCATTGGCCTTCGAGAGACGGAGACTATTGCTGCTGAGGAAGGCATAGACGGCATTGACGCTGTTGATGGGCGTGTCCCAGGCCTGCGTACGCTTCTCCTGCAGGAGCCAGCGCTGCATCTCCTCGATGGTCCGACGGTCTTCAGGAGTCAGGCGCGACAGAGCCTCGATGGCGACGGTCTGAGTGGGGATCTTATAGTCGTACCAGGAGTAGCCCGCACGCGGGGTGTCATAGTAGCGGCCCATCTCCTCGGTGAAGACCGTATATTCCTTCAGCGACTGCACATATTCGGCAGCCCGCTTGGGGTCGCTTTTGGAGAGGATCACGGCGGTAAGCGCCTTCTCGTAGATAGACTGGTTCTTGACATCCTTCTTCAGGAGTTTCAACAGGTAGTCGTTGGCCGTCTGCACCTCCGACGGGAGTTCGCGCCCGTCAAGGGTTGCCAGATAGAGCCATTCGAGGGCCTTGAAACTGGGGAACGAGACACTGTGGCCTTTCTTCTCCTGTTTCTTCATCTCTTTGACCTCCTCCACGATCTCGCTGCCCATGAACCCGAAGGCACTGGCGAGCATGGCCTTCGTGCTCTGCTGGGGACCTGCCATCGCATTGAGGCGGACGAGCATCTCACTGACGGCCACCGTCATATAGAAGGAGCCTGGCATATCCTTCCACCATGTCCAGGCACCATTGCCCAACTGTAGTTTGTTGAGTTTGGCAATGGCTGCACTCAGGCGGTTCTGCATCAGGTTCTCGTCGAAGAAATCCGTCAGGCGCTGCTTCTGCTCAGCCTCACGATCGGCATCGGGCACCCACGGGGTCTCGTTGAGCACCAGGTCCTTCAACTCCTGGTTCTTCTCAAGCGTACTCACCAGCGAGGTGCCATCCTCTTTCCAGAGGGCGAAGGCCGTCTTGGCCTGCGGGTTCTGGTCGAGGATATGCTTACCCAGGGCATTGGCGTAATAGGAGGCAGCCTGCGAGATGGCGTTCTCGTCGTTGACAGTACCCAGGGCGGGCAGGGCTTGTATCATCAGCCAGGCGGGATCGTTGGTATATTCGAAAATCAGTTTGCCGTTCTTGCCATCAGCGGGGATCATCGCAGCGAGGTCGATCGTCTCCGTTCCTGCATGATGCTGGGTGATAGGCCGCGTCACGGTGACATGCTCCGAACCCGGCAGGATGGGCAGGTACTGCTGTTCGCCATCCGAGAAGCCCTTGCCGCTGACGGTCAACTGACAGATGAGGAGATTTTGAAGTTTGAAAGATGATGTTTGAAGTTTGAAGGATACGGGGGTGGTGAAGCCTGCTTTGAGGGTGACAGTCTGCGACTGTTGCCAGACCACGGCATCGGTCTCGGGATCGAGCAGACGGAGTGTCGCCTTCCCGTCCAGATTCTTCTCACTGGTATTGAAAATACGGGCTGCTATCACACCCTGATCCCCTTCACGGAGGAAACGCGGCACGTTGGGCTGTATCATCACGTCCTTCCGGGCCACCGTTTCACCCTCGATACTGCCATAGTACATATCCTTCGTATGGGCCAAACCGAGGAAGTGCCACGTGGTCAGACTCTCCGGCAACGTGAACTTCAGGGCCACACGCCCATCCTTGTCCGTCGTCAACTGGGGATAGAAGAAGGCGGTCTCGTTAAGGTTCTCGCGCAACTGCACCTGTTCCGTTTGCGGATCCTCTTCCTGTGCCTTGGCCTCTGTGTCTGCAGATGCATCCGCCTCGGAGGCCTCTTCTCTGGCCATGTTCGTTTTCATCATCGGCTCAGGTAAGGCCATCTCGTACATCACATCACCACCGTCGAAGGATTTCATGACAGCCCCCCGTCCGAACCTGTGGAAACTGCGGTTATAGTAAGAAGGGAAGACACTCTTGTCGAACGTGCTGAACTGCAGATCTTTGACGGTCAGGCTGTTTCGCGACAGACTGCCACTGTCGTGCATTCTATAATAGGTGGCATAACTCCACGAAACACTGGAAAGCGACAGCCACAGATAGGGTACAAGACTCCACTGGTGCTCCTTCAACTGGTCGAGGCTCTTGTCGTAGAGCGTCGCCATCAGTTGGGCATCCACGGGGCGGCCTTCGCTATCCTTCACCGTCAGCGTCCACTCCTCCTGCTGTCCGGGCTGCAGACGGTCGCGGAAGGTGCTCCACTCCAGACGGAGCCGTTTGTCAGGCAAGGGGCGTTTGATCTGTGCCGAGTGGGTGTGGCACTTGCCGTTCTTCACCCAGGCGAAGGTCAGTAGCAGACCGTCGCCATAGGCCTCCTCGTAGGTTATCTTGAGATTGAACAGACGGTTCGTCCTGTCAACGGCTCCCTGTTCGATGATCTGGGTACCCGCAAAGACACTATATACGATATGCACGTCACTATCAGATGAGCCCACCTGGATGGTGACGGGCGTACCGTCGCCAGGGAACTGCTCAGATGACTGATAGAACCAGTCGTCGGTCTCCGTGGCAGGTTGCTGGTCGTCGAGTGAGAAGAGCACGAAGTCGCGGGTGATGGTATCGCCCTCGCAGACGGCCTCCATCGAGTGTTTGCCACTTGTCAGTTTGTCGCTGACGGCCACAGACTGATGGGTACTTACTTTCTGCCATCCAGCACCGTCGATACGGTAACTGACCTCGGCATCGATATCCTTGCCAGCCGCATTCAGCAGGTGGAAGGTCAACGTGGGCTGGTCTTCCATCAGCACTTTGTCCTTCATATCCACGCTCAGCGCCTGCTTGCGGTTGCCGAGGGGCAGGGACAGTTGTCCACTGTGGGTTTCACCCGCCGTATCCGTCACATCGGCCATCACCACGAAGTTGTAGAACATCGGGTAACTGGTCTCGGGCATTGTCAGCGGCAGCGTCACGCCGAAGTGGCCGTCCTCGTCGGTCACGGCCGTGCTGTTGAAAATATCATCGCCACCCGTGCTGTAGCCCAGCGTGGCACTGTCCCAGTAGCGGCTGTACGACCACCACCAGAACGCCGTGCGGCGCACCACCTTATAACTGACTTTCGCGCCCTGCACAGGTACGCCCGCATAACTCATCGCAGTTCCCCGCACCGTCAGTGTATCCCCAGCAGCGTATGTCTCCTTCACTTCGTGGAAATCGACATGGAATGTCGGCCGCTTGTATTCTTCCACACGGAAATACTGCCGTTCGCCATCCACCTGGATGGAGAACTGCCCCGTCAGTCCCGACGACGGCAGGGTGAAATCGACGGCACAGACACCATACTCGTCTGTCGAGACCGTTTTCTCCTCCACCATCTTCCTGTTGGCATCATAGAGCCTGAAGGTGACGCTCTCATGCTGGCTCACCGACTGTTGGATACCCTTTTCCACCCGATAGAGCAAGGCAGAGGCATGCACCGTCTGCCCCGGACGGTAGATGGCACGATCCGTGTAGATATTCGTACGTCTCGCTATGTTACCCGACCTGTAATAGTCGTAGCGGTTGCTGCCATTCAGGTACGGACAGGCCTTGTCGGTATCCGTATAGGCAAAGACGCGGCGGTTGCGGGAAGTACCCTTCGTCTTGAAGACATACTCACCCTTGGCATCCGTCTCGCCATACGATGTCTCCTTCTCATTATAACTGATACTCTCCTCGATACGAAGGTGAGCACCGGGAACAGGCTGTCCCGTGGTGGCACTGACCACCACATAGCGCACGCCCTCACCAGCCGGTAGGCCCTGTGCGATGGTATAGACGTCCGTCACGTAATACAACCGACGGATGACACTAGTGACCGGCTCCGTCTGGAACTCCGCCATATACACGCCTACGGGCAGGCCCTTCAGGGTGAGGGAGTCCTCAAAGATCTCGTAGGGCTGCTTACCAGCGTACGTATGCTTCTCGTCAATCATGATTCCCTCCAATAGGGGCTTGATCTTCTGATAGCCCTGACTGTGCGCGGGCGACTCGTCGATATCGCCGCCAGCATTCACGCGATACACCTTCATCGAGAGCGAAGAGAGGTGGCGCAGGCGCTCCAACTTGACCGTCTGCGACTGTTGCGGCAGAACCACGGGCTGGTCGTAGGACACCTCGTACTGCGAATTGGTCATCTCGGCCTCCTTGTTGCGCAGTTCGTTCATCCTGGGCCAACTGCCCCATCTGGCCAGCACATCCTGAATATAGTTGTAGCGATTGGCCGTCCGGTCATCGCCATAGCCGCCCACATTCCAATAATGCTCAATAGCAATCTCACCAGCCTCGGGCAGATCGCCATAGGTCTTGAAGAGGGAGTCGATCTTCTCCTCAGAAGCATATCGGTAGATCTTGGCCGCCGTGATACAGGCCGCACGACGGTTGCCCGTCTTCACATAATAATCGTGCAGGGTTTCATACTCCTCAAGTTCATAGCCCACGACACTCAGCAGGTCGTTGCCGAAGATCCCGGCATCGACACCCTTGACGACGAAGGGCGCATAATCCTTATCCTTCACGCGGGCCAACTGCTCACAGAGGGCGGGTGTCAGTTCGGGTTTTTCCACCGACATCTTCAGCGCACTGTTATCTTGACAGATGCGGTAGAGCACGGTCTGCCACACCACCCGGAGAACCTCATCGTTGGTCTGCTCCGCCTGCTGGCGCATCCGTTCCAGAATCGGTGGCAGCGAATCGGGAAATATCCCCGCCATTGCCCGGGCACTCTGCAGTTCGGCCTTCAGCAACTGACCGTAGTCCTTGCCCTTCTCGGCCTTCTTCACAATCTGCTGTAACACGTCGTACTCCGTCTTCGGCAGGTCTTTCTCCTCTGCCTCCGCCACTTTCTTCCAAAGGGAAGAATACGACTGTCCGAACAAAATCAATGGCATCATCACTGCTATGATTAGAATGAAACTTTTCTTCATTTTACCGTCCAACGATTGGTTTAACTATGCAAAGATAGAGAATAAATTTGAATTTCATTTGGAAATTATGAATTATTATATTATCTTTGCATCCATGATTAACCGACAACTATTAAATCCAAAGAGCATCGTCGTCATCGGCGGCTCGAACAACGTACATAAGCCCGGTGGCGCAATTGTACGGAATATCAAGGACGGTGGTTTCGATGGCGACCTGCACATCGTGAACCCTAAGGAGGAAGAAGTGCAGGGCATCAAGGCCTGTCACGACGTGAAGGACATCCCCGAGACAGAACTGGCCGTGCTCGTTGTGGCAGCGAAATACTGTCCCGACTACGTCGATTACCTCTGTGCCGAGAAGGGGGTGAGGGCCTTCGTCATCATCTCCGCCGGCTTCGGTGAGGAGACCCAAGCCGGTGCCCTCCTCGAACAGCGCATCCTCGACACCTGCGAGAAGTTCGGGGCGGCCCTCATCGGTCCCAACTGCATCGGACTGCTGAACCGCCATCATCACAGCGTGTTCACCCTCCCCATACCGAACCTCAACCCACAGGGCGTGGATTTTATCAGCGGCTCGGGTGCCACGGCGGTATTTATTTTGGAGAGTGCCGTCATCAAGGGCCTGCAGTTCAACAGCGTGTGGAGCATCGGCAACGGCAAGCAAATCGGCATCGAGGACGTGCTGCAGTATATGGACGAGCACTTCGACCCGGAGACGGACTCCAAGGTAAAACTGCTTTATATCGAGAATATCTCCAACCCCGACAAACTGCTGTTCCATGCCGGTAGTCTGATCCGGAAGGGCTGCCGCATCGCCGCCATCAAGGCCGGTTCGTCGGAGAGCGGCAGTCGTGCCGCCTCTTCTCATACGGGAGCCATCGCCTCTTCCGACTCCGCCGTCGAGGCACTGTTCCGCAAGGCGGGCATCGTGCGCTGTTTCTCCCGTGAGGAACTGACCACCGTGGGCTGCATCTTTACCCTGCCTCCCCTGAAGGGCAGGCGCTCGGCCGATGGCCGTACGCAGAGCGTGAACTTCGCCATCGTCACCCATGCGGGAGGTCCGGGCGTGATGCTGACGGATGCCCTCTCGAAAGGCGGGCTGAACGTGCCGAAGTTGGAAGGTCCGCTGGCAGAGGAACTGAAGGCACAACTCTTCCCGGGCTCCTCGGTCGCCAACCCCATCGACTTCCTCGCCACGGGCACCCCCGAGCAACTGGGTACTGTCATCGACTACTGCGAACAGAAGTTCGACCAGATCGATGCCATCGCCGTGATCTATGGCACCCCCGGACTGACGGAACTCTACGAGGCCTACGACGTGCTCGACAAGAAGACCAAGGAATGCAAGAAGCCCATCTTCCCCGTGCTGCCCTGCCTGCATACGGCTGGTCCAGAGGTGGAGGAGTTCCTGAAGCGCGGACACGTGAACTTCAGCGACGAGGTGACGCTGGCGACGGCCCTGTCGCAGATCATGCGCACCCCGCAGCCCGCACCGCCCGAACTCGAACTCTATGGTGTCGATGTGCCCAAGATCCGCGAGATCATCTACCGCGAGACTAATCGTCTGAAGTTCGAGGGTATCACGGGTGGCTACCTGGCCCCTGATGCCGTGCGAGAACTACTCTCCTGTGCCGGTATCCCCTTAGTGCCCGAGATGGTGTCCATCTCAAAGGAAGAACTCGTGGCCTTTGCCGAGAAGGTGGGCTTCCCCGTCGTGGCCAAGGTGGTGGGGCCCGTCCATAAGAGTGATGTGGGCGGTGTGGCCCTGAACATCCGTACGCCGGAGCATCTGGCCTTCGAGTTCGACCGTATGATGAAGATCCAGGATGCCACGGGAGTGATGGTGCAGAAGATGCTCAAGGGAACGGAACTCTTCATCGGTGCGAAATACGAGACACGCTTCGGACACGTCGTGCTCTGCGGTCTGGGCGGCATCTTCGTCGAGGTGCTGAAGGACGTGTCGAGCGGTCTGGCTCCCCTGAGTTATGCCGAGGCCTACTCGATGATCCACTCTCTGCGGGGCTATAAGATCCTGAAAGGCACGCGTGGTCAGAAAGGGATCAACGAACAGAAATACGCGGAGATCATCGTGCGCCTCTCGACCCTTCTGCGCTTTGCCACGGAGATCAAGGAGATGGACATCAACCCCTTGCTGGCCGACGAGAGCGATGTGGTGGCCGTGGATGCCCGCATTCTCATAGAACGATGAGGACGGCGATTGTTGGCCTAGAAAGCAAATGCCTCCCTCACGTCTATTTCGCGGGAGAGGTACTTGATATCGACGGTATCACGGGCGGCTTCAACTTCCAGGCGGCCTGGACTACGGCCTATACCGTGGCCACCGCCATCAGTAAGAATTACTTGTAGAATTTGCGATCCAACTTACCGTTATAGGTACGGGCGATGGTATCCACCTGCTCGTAGAGTTGCGGCACCTTATAGGGCTCCAGACGGGCAGCGATGTAACGGGCAATCCGTTTCTTGTCAAAAGCCACACCATCCTGCATCACGACAAGCAGTTTCACGGCCCTGCCCATGATACGGTGCTCGGCGGAGATACAGATACAGTCGCGGATGCCCTCGATGGACATCGCCACATCCTCCACCTCGGTAGGCGCCACTTTATAGCCGCCCACATTAATCACGTCGCTCTCACGGCCGCCGATATGCAGCATGCCTTCCTCGTCGATCGTGCCGTAATCCGACATATAGACGGTGTCACCGCGCAGCACGGTGGCCGTCAGTTCGGGGTCGCCGATATAGCCGCTCATCAGTGTGTCGCCCTGACAGGAGATCATTCCCTCGGGGGTGATGATGATGCGCGAATGGGGCATGGGTCGGCCCAGGCAACCAGGCAGACAACGTCCGTCATTATAATTATAGGTGGTGATGATGCCCGTCTCCGTCGAGGCGTAGGTATTGTAGAGCCTCGTACGAGGCAAGATCTCGCAAAGTTGCTGCATGTCGGCATGCGACAGGGGGGCCCCACCGCTCTCCACGAAGTCGAGCCGGTCGGCCAGGGCCGCAAAGCGCTGGGTATCGAAGGAGAGCAAGAAGCGGATATTGGCTGGTACGAAGAAAGTGGCATACTTGCCCGGCTCACGGAAAGCATCGAAGAACACGTCGGCATCCCGCAGACCGTCGAGGATGCGCAGTGTACCGCCCAACAGGATGACGGGATAGATCTTCGACAAACTACCGATATGGTTGAGTGGCCCATGGATCACGAAGACGAGATCATACGAGAAACCCTGTCCTGCAATCAGGTTCTCCGCATCGGCCACGATGGTACGATGGCTGATGATTACGCCCTTCGACTTACCCGTTGTGCCCGTAGTGTAAAGCACGTCTGCCGAACCCTCAGGCACCTCACAGGCCGACAACCTTCCGGAAATCTCCTCAAACAGATTGTCTGGAGTATCCTTCTCCAACGGGGCTGCCACACTACCTGCCAGATGGATGGCCAGATAAGTGACGAGGAAGTCAACCGTCTGCGAGGAGCGGAAGGCGATCACCTGTCCACCAGGAAAGTCCGCTGCCCGCTGCTGTACCCGTTGCCAGAGTTGGGCATAGGTCAGCGACTCTTCACCGCAGACGGCGGCCGTCTTCTCCGGATAACGCTCGGCATCCTGTGCCAGATAGTCTTCTAAATTTAACATTGATAATTAGGCATTTAATTTAGACTGGACCATGGCGACGATGCTGTCGAGCGTCTTCAGGTTACGGGGCGTGGCATCCGTCGCCTCCAGTTTAATGCCATACTCGTCGGAGAGCAGCATCAGGATCGTGGTCACACCCAGTGAGTCGAGTTCACTGAACAGGAAACTGGAATCGAAATCCACCAGTGGCAGTGCGTCTTCCAGCAATTGTCTGATTCTTTCTTTCATATCTTTCCTTTGAATAATTTTAAGATGTACGGTGGGAATATCAGCGCCATCAGCACCACGGAGGCCATGCCCACGATGGTCACCTCGGCCAGCGAGCGCAAGGCGGGATGGGATGCCTGGCCACAATGAGCGTGCCGATGCCGATGAACATGATGAGGGCCGACAGGATGATGCTATGCTTATACGAGGCCAGTATCGGACGCTGGTACTTCTGTTCATAGACTGCGCCCTCCGTCATGAAGATGGTATAGTCGTCGCCCTGTCCGAAGATGAACGTGGCGAGTATCACGTTGACGATATTGAACTGCATGTCGAGGAGTCCCATCAGTCCGAGGATCCACACCCAACTGATGGCCATCGGCAGGAACGAGAGCATGGCCAGTTTCAGACTGCGGAACGAGAACCACAGGAAGAAGAACACGATGAATCCGCACGCCCAGCCAATATAGTTGAAGTCGTCGGAGAGGCTATTGGCCACGGCACTGTTCATCCGTCCGATGTCGAAAGCATACGAGGCGTCGCCGAGGTTGGCTAGACGCTGATCGAGATCCTCAGGCATCAGTCCCTCGCGGAGCGTCAGCACATCTACCACACTGTAGTCGTGGGCCAGACTGTCGAGGCTGACATTCTGTGAGAAAAGCGCACTCGTCAGTACGTTGAAATAGGCGATATCCTGCGGCTGGTAGTCTGCGTTAAGGATCTGGTTGAACTCGTCGAAAGAGCCCTCGGTAAAACCTGCCTTACGCCCCTCCGTCTGCAGGCCCGTCAACAACTTCTCTCCGTGTCGGTTCACCCACTCCTGCCAACGCTGCAGGCGTTCTTGCTGTTCGGCCTGCGAACAGAGGAAGCGGGTGCAGCCTGCGAGGTCATCTACGAGTCCCGAGTCACGGAGAGCCGCCAACTGCGGTTGGATGCGCAGACTCTGGTCGAGCGCACTGTCGGCCGTCGATCCTGTGGAGACGACATTCACTTTCTGCTGGGCCATACCGCCTGCCATCAACTGCTGGAAGTAGGCCATGTCGGTCTTCTGCTCGTCCGTCATATAGTTGATGTGACTCATATTTGAGTCGAAAGAGGTGCGGAAACTGAAATAGCCGAAGAACACGGTTAGTACGAGAATGGCAGCCACCAGCCAGTGCTTCTCCTCCAGTCTCACATTACCCAGACGGGCCAGGAAAAGACTGCCGTTCTTCTGCGGTTTCCGGGCCAGATGGGGCAGGTAGAGCAGCACGAAGAGGATAGTGCCCACCAGCAGGAACGAACTGAACAAGCCGAGGTCGCGCAGGGCGGCACTCTTCAGCGGGACGAGTGTCAGGAAGGCGCCCACCGTCGTCTTCACCTCGTCGAGCATGGCTATGAGCCGGGAGTTGTTCTCCGTCTCACTGGCCCCGTAGGGAGTACTCATCATCACCACGGCGCGCTGCATGTCGGGCGAGAAGATATATCCGTCGTACTGTTCGTAGCGCATCTCGCCCGAGGCACGCTGCAACTGGGTCACAACGGGTGTAAATAGGTTCAGCGGGTCGCGCTGCAGGTTCTCCACCAGCAGTCCGCCCACGGGAAACATCAGGAGTTGTTTGTCCTGCTCCAACTGGCGACCCACGAAGTCCGTCTGTGCCACCAGACTGTCCATCCGCTCGTAGTCCGCCACCGTCAAGAAATAGGGAATATGCCCATATACAAAGGCCGACACCTCCTGTGCCTTGGTGATATCTACCTGTGCCACCAGGTCGCGCACCATACCCGTCGTGTCGCGCTCTTCGAGTTTCGACGTGAAGGCTTCGATGGCCGATACCATCACGTCGGGGTCGGCCTGGGTGGTGTCACGGTACTGGAACAGGGCGAACAGACGGTTGGCCCCGGAGATATCCTGATATACCTTGAGTGCATGCTGGTGACGACTGTCGAGGGGCAGGAAGTCGGAGATATCCTCCTTGAAGTCGAGCCTGAGCAACGATAACAGGAGCAACAGGGTGACAACAATGAACGAGAGGAGACACAGCAGCCTGTGCCTCCTCATCATTTCATATATTCTTAATATTAGTGTCGTCATCCGTTCCTGCCGGTTTGGATACTATAGTTTCCGGATCACCAGCGCACTGTTAGTACCTCCGAATCCAAACGAGTTGCTCAGCACCACGTTCACCTCCGTGTCGATGGTCTTGGTGGCGAGGTTCAACTTCTCTGAATACTCATCGGGATTCTCGAAATTGATATTGGGCGCCACGAAGTTATTGTGCATCATCAGTATGCTATAGACAATCTCCGAAGCACCTGCCATCCAGCACTCATGACCCGTCATCGACTTGGTCGAACTGATGAGGGCCCGCTGTCCCTGGAACATTCTGCCGAGGGCAATGGCCTCATACATGTCGCCCTGATGCGTCGATGTAGCATGGGCGTTGATATAGTCGATATCGTCAAGTTCCACACCTGCATCCTTGATGGCGCGCGTCATGGCCGTCACGCTACCGTCGTCGCTGGGCTCGGAGATGCCGCCGCCATTGCTCGAGAAACCGTAACCGATCACTTCAGCCAGGATATTAGCCCCACGGGCCACGGCATGGTCGTACTCTTCCAGCACGAGGGCTGCCGCACCACCGCTGGGAATCAGTCCGTCGCGGTCGCGATCGAAGGGGCGGCTCGCTTTCGTGGGCTCGTCCATACGGATGGAGAAGGCATTCAGCGCGTCGAACGATGCCATCGAGTAGTAGTTCGTCTCCTGTGCGCCACCACAGAGCACCATGTCCTGCAGACCCTGTTGGATAAGCATATAGCCCAGTCCGATGGAGTGACTGCCACTGGCACAGGCTGCCGAGATGGTGAAGTTCACGCCACGCAGGTGAAAGATGGTACTAAGGTTCATGTTCACTGTCGAGTTCATCGACTGGAAGATCAGACCGTAACCCAGCATCGCCGAGTCGTGCTTCTCGTCCATGATCTTCGACGATTCGATGACGGGCTTGGCCGACGAGTCATTGCCGAAGATGCAACCCACCTCGTTCTGGCGCAGGTACTCGTCTGATATCTGTGCCTGTTCGAAGGCCTGACGCGAGGCCATATAGGCGTATTGTGCCTCTTCCGACATACCCGCACGCGTGTGACGGTCCAGCATCTGCTTCGTGATGACCGGAGTCTCCACAATACCCGTCAGACCACTACGATAGCCGTATGTCAGGCGATCCTTGTCGAGTCCGATGCCCGACTTGCCGTTATATAGCGATTCCTTTACAGTCTCCCTGTCCGTTCCCAGACACGACCAGATGCCCATGCCTGTTATGACTACTCTTCTCATGTGTATAACCCTCCATTAATATTAATCACTTCGCCCGTGATGTAAGCAGCCTCGTCAGAAGCAAGGAAGGCTACTAATGCGGCTACTTCCTCTGGTTTGCCGAAGCGCCCTGTAGGAATCATCTTCTTCAGTTCATCGACTGGAAGGTCCTTCGTCATGTCGGTCTCAATGAAGCCGGGGGCGATGGCGTTCACCGTGATGTTCCTCGGCCCCACCTCCTGTGCCAGCGACTTCGTAGCACCGATGATGGCGGCCTTCGCTGCACTGTAGTTAGCCTGTCCGGGTAGGCCCTTCACGCCAGAGAGCGAGGCCATGTTAATGATCCTGCCACCACGCTTACGGGGCATCATGTGCTTCAGCAGATGACGAGTGATATAGAAGTAGCCGTTGAGCGTCGTGTCAAGCACGCGATGCCAGTCCTCGTCGCTCATCATAAACATCACATTGTCGCGACGGATGCCCGCATTGTTCACCAGACAGCCGAACCAGTCATCGGGATGCTGTTCCTCCCACTTTTCCAGAGCCGCCTCGATAGCCCTCGGGTCACTGGTGTCGAAGGGCAGCAACTCTGCCACGCCGCCATCAGCCGTTATCTCGTCGGCTACCTGCTGGGCTGCCTCCATATTGTTCAGGAAATTAATCACTACCGGCCACCCTGATGCGGCCAGACGAAATGCCACGGCCTTTCCGATACCACGGGAAGCACCTGTTACTAAAGCGTATTTCATGCTGTTTTTACCTGTTTCAAATCTAATTTGTTTGCAAAAGTACATATTTTCTTGCAATTATTCAACAAAAAAAACGATAATCTTGCTTTTTATCCAGATTTTATTGCTATCTTTGCAGGAAAATTATAACTAACCCAATACCAAATTATGGAACAGAAACGTTACGGCCATTTCGACGACCAACATCGCGAGTATGTCATCACAGACCCGCAGACACCGTGGCCCTGGATCAACTATCTGGGCAACGAGGACTTTTTCTCACTAATCTCTAACACCGCAGGCGGTTACTCTTTCTACAAGGATGCCAAGTTCCGCCGCATCACCCGCTACCGCTACAACAACGTGCCAATGGATAACGGCGGCTGCTACTTCTACATTCAGGAGACGGGAAACGGGAGTCAGGAGCCAGTAGTGTGGAATCCTGGCTGGAAGCCCTGTAAGACACCACTTGACTTCTACGAGTGCCGCCACGGCATGAGTTACACCCGCATCACGGGTCGTAAGAATGGCGTGGAGGCCAGCGTGCTCTTCTTCGTGCCCCTGAAGAAGTGGGCCGAGGTGCAGAAACTCACGCTGAAGAATGAATCAAAGGAGGTGAAACAATTGAAACTCTTCTCCTTCGAGGAGTGGTGCCTTTGGAATGCCGCTACCGACATGGAGAACTTCCAGCGTAATTTCTCTACAGGCGAAGTAGAGATCGAGGGAAGCACCATCTACCACAAGACGGAGTACCGTGAGCGTCGCAACCACTACGCCTTCTACCACGTGAATGCCCCCATCCAGGGCTTCGACACCGACCGCGAGACCTTCGTGGGTCTCTACAACGAGTTTGCCAATCCTGATGCCGTGATGGAGGGTAAGCCCCGCAACAGCCACGCCCACGGATGGAGCCCCATCGCCTCCCACTATATCGAGGTAACCCTGCAGCCAGGTGAGTCGAAGGACTTTGTGTTCCTCCTCGGCTACATCGAGAACGAACAGGACCAGAAGTTCTCTGCCCCACAGGTAATTAATAAAGAGAAGGCCCATGCCCTCATTGAGAGCCTCAACACCACCGAAAAAGTGGATAAAGCCTTTGCAGAACTCTGTGCCTATTGGGATGATCTTCTCAATATATATAAGGTACGCACGGGAAATGACAAACTCGATCGCATGGTGAACATCTGGAACCAGTACCAGTGTATGGTGACGTTCAACTTCTCGCGCTCCGCCTCGTTCTTCGAGAGCGGTGTGGGCCGAGGCATGGGCTTCCGCGACTCCAACCAAGATCTCGTGGGCTTCGTGCATCAGATTCCACCACGCGCTCGTCAGCGTATCATCGACATCGCCTCAACCCAGTTCCCCGACGGCGGCTGCTACCACCAGTACCAGCCCCTCACCAAGCGCGGCAACAATGATATCGGCGGTGGCTTCAACGACGATCCCTGCTGGCTCATCTTCGGCACCGTGGCCTATATCAAAGAGACAGGCGATTTCTCCATCCTCGACGAGATGGTGCCCTTCGACAACCAGCCTGGTACGGAGGTGACACTGTTTGAACATCTGAAGGTATCGATGGATCATGTCATCAAGAACCTCGGTCCCCACAAGTTACCACTTATCGGGCGCGCCGACTGGAACGACTGTCTGAACCTGAACTGCTTCTCGATGGATCCCAACGAGAGTTTCCAGACCACGGAGAACAAGACCGAGGGTTCGAAGGCCGAGTCGCTGATGATCGCCGGACTCTTCGTCGTCACTGGCAAGGACTATGTCGCCCTTTGCAAAAAACTCTCGGAGAATTCTGAGAACTCCGAGTATTCCAAGGAAGCCGAGCGCATGCAGGCTGCCGTCGATGCCATGATCGAGGCTGTGAAGAAGGATGGCTGGGACGGTGAGTGGTATCTTCGTGCCTACGATTTCTTCGGCAATAAGATCGGCAGTAATGAATGCGACGAGGCTAAGATTTTCATCGAGTCGCAGGGCTGGTGCACGATGGCTGAGATCGGTGCCGAGGATGGCATGGTGGGCAAGTCACTCGACGCTTGCAAGAAGTACCTCGAGTGCGAGCACGGCATGGTACTCAACAACCCCGCCTTCTCGAAGTTCATCTACGAGTACGGAGAGATATCCTCATATCCTGAGGGCTATAAGGAGAATGCCGGTATCTTCTGTCACAACAATCCCTGGGTGATCATCGGTGAGACACTCGCAGGCCGCGGTAATGACGCCTGGAGCCACTACGCCAAGATCCTGCCTTCGTACGTTGAGGAGAAATACCAGACACTGCATAAGGTAGAGCCCTACGTGAACTGTCAGATGGTGGCCGGTAAGGATGCCTTCCGCCCCGGTGAGGGTAAGAACTCATGGCTGACGGGTACGGCCGCTTGGATGTGGTACACTGTATCGGAGTTCATCCTCGGCATCAAGCCCGATTACGACGGCATACGCATCGATCCCTGCCTGCCCGAGACGGCCAGCGACTACACCGTTAGCCGTAAGTTCCGCGAGGCTGAGTACGATATTACCATCCATCCGAACGGCCAGCAGAAGGGCGTGAAGCAGATCACGCTCGACGGCACTCCCGTAGAAGGAACGGTCATCCCCTACTCTCCCGGTAAGCACCTGGTAGAGGTTGTGATGTAAGACTGCTTAATCAATATGGAACTGAAAGATAGCCACCTATGGGACAATAAGAGTCACTTCTTGCGACTCGCTGTCCTATTGTTGGTGGCGGTCTTCAGTCTCTCCACGTTTGCAGATCCCAGCCCGAAGAAGAAAAAGTATCCGGGAGGGAAATTCTTCATCTATCGTTTTACGCTCGTTGACAAGCAAGGATCTCACGGTTCCCTCGACCGCCCCAGCAGATGGCTAACGCATAAGTCCATAGAACGGAGGAGGCGCCAAGGAATCGCCGTCGATTCAACAGACTTGCCCGTCAGCAGCAGGTATCTGCGACAGATCGAGAAAGCATCGTCTGATGCCTCCAAGAAAGAGAAAGGTCGCTCTGCGGACTGGAATATCGTAGGTACGAGCCGTTGGAACAATACGGTACTCGTACGCGCGAACGACACCGCCGTGTTCAGCAGCATCGCCAAGCTGCCCTGTATCGCCAAGGCCGAACGGGTGTGGGAGTCGCCCGACTCCATCACGAAGATGGTGAAGCAGGACTACCACGACGCGTTCAGCACCTGGGACAGCATCCAGGGCGTGCCCTACGGCAACGGTAAGGAACAGATCGAGATGGTGGGCGGTCTTCGGCTGCACGCCATCGGGATGCGCGGCAAGGGCATGACGATCGCTGTGCTCGACGGGGGTTTCCAGAACGCCGACGTGATTCCCGCCATCCAGCATGCGAACATCATCGGGGCGAGGGACTTCGTCTATCCGAACAGTCCGTACTTCTACCAGGAGACCGACCACGGCACAAAAGTGCTCTCGGCGATGGCCGTCAACGAGCCCGAGGTACTGGTGGGCACGGCTCCTGAGGCGCGTTACTGGCTGCTGCGCTGCGAGGACCAGCAGACGGAACAGCCTGTGGAGGAGGATTACTGGGCGATGGCGGCGGAGTTTGCCGACTCCGTGGGCGTGGATATCATCAACTCCAGTCTGGGCTACAACGACTACGACGGCGACTCGACCTACTACCACCAGCGCGACCTCGACGGCAACACGGCCCTCATCTCGCGCACGGCATCGATGCTGGCGCGCAAGGGCATCATTCTCGTGAACTCAGCGGGCAACTCGGGCATGGGACCGTGGAAGAAGATCACCTTCCCGGCTGACGCCAATGACATCCTCACCGTGGGCGCCCTGAACCAGGAGAAGAAAAACGCTCCGTTCAGCGGGGTCGGTCCCACGCAGGACGGTCGTGTAAAGCCCGACGTGATGGCGCTGGGCAGTCCAGCCTGTCTGATATCCGGGCGGGGCACCATCGTCAGGGATATGGGGACATCTTTCTCCACGCCTATCGTGGCAGGGCTCGTGGCCTGTCTGTGGCAGGCCCTTCCTGGCAAGACGGCACTGGAGATCATCGACCTCGTGCGCCAAGCCTGCAGCAGTCATCAGCAGCCCGACAACATCTACGGCTACGGCATCCCCAACTTCTGGAAAGCCTATATGGTGGGTAGCCTGGGAAATCCCAGAAAGCCCTAGGACACCTTAGGATGCCCTAGGAAATCCTAGGCCCCGATCACCCTAAGAATGCTAAAAATGACAGAGAAACGCCTAACGCTATACGAACTCAACCGACTCGTGAGGGAGGTGATCGAGTGCGAAATGCCCAATGAGTATTGGGTAGAGGCAGAGTTGTCGGAATGCCGCGAGTCGCGCGGACACTGCTATCTGGAACTCATCGAGAAGGATCCACAGACGGCCACGCCCGTCGCCAAGGCCTCCGCGAAATGCTGGGCTTCGAAATGGATGCTCATCCGTCCCTACTTCGAGCGCACCACGGGGCAACGCCTCTCGGCAGGCATGAAGGTGCTGCTGAAGGTACATCCGCAATTCCACGAGGCCTACGGTTTCTCGTGGATCGTGACCGACATCGACCCCACCTACACTCTCGGCGACATGGCCCGCAAGCGCCAGGAAATCATCCGCCAACTGAAGGAAGAGGGAGTGTTCGACTTGCAAAAGGAGTTGGCGCTGCCCTTGTTCTGTCAGCGCATCGCCGTCATCTCCTCGGAATCGGCCGCCGGCTACGGTGACTTCTGCAACCAACTCGCGGATAATCCCTACGGCTTTCAATTCCGCACCCAACTCTTCCCCGCTGTCATGCAGGGTGAACAGGTGGAGCAGAGCATCATCGCCGCCCTAAACAGGATTTACACAGGGGGGCAATTCGACTGCGTAGTGATCATCAGGGGCGGTGGGGCCACGAGCGACATGTCGGGCTTCGACACACTGGCACTGGCGGAAAACGTGGCCAACTTCCCCTTGCCTATCATTACAGGTATCGGGCATGACCGCGACGAGAGCATCCTCGACATGGTGAGTCATACGCGGGTGAAGACCCCCACAGCCGCTGCCGCCCTGCTCATCGACCACCTGAAAGAGGTGCTCGACGCACTCAACGAGGCCCAGAACCGCATCGTCAACTACAGCGGTAGCAAACTCTCCACTCTTCACGCTCAACTATCCACTATCGCCGAGGCCATCCCCAGACTTTTCCTGATCGTCAAGACCCGACAGGAGGCGAGACTCGACGCCCTCTTCAGTCGGATGCTGTCAGACTGCCAGCAGAAGATCATCGGCCAACGGGCGAGGATCGAGGCTTTCGAGCAGAGGATTCCCATGCTCTCTGAGCGCAGGCTGACGGCAGAGCGCCATCGGCTGGAGATCGCAGAGGAGAAGGTGCGCTCCCTCGACCCCACCCTACTGCTGAAGCGCGGCTACAGCATCACCCTCCATCAGGGCAAGGCAGTGCGCGATCCCAAACGGCTCCACCCCGGCGACGAGATAGAGACCAGACTATCAGAAGGAACCATCAAATCAACAGTAAAATCCGTATAATCCGTAAATCCGTAAAATCCGCAGGCAACATGAAACAAGAGATCAAATACGAAGCAGCCTTCGCAGAACTACAGGCTATCGTGCGCAAGATGGAGAACGACGAACTGGACATCGACCAGATGTCGGAACAACTGAAGCGTGCCCAGGAACTCATCCGTCTCTGCAAGGAAAAACTGACCAAGACCGATGAGGAAATCAAGAAAATCCTCGCCTCAGACTGACCAAATTCCCCTCCTATTGGTCGAGTTTCACCACTTTTTCACTCAATTTGTTGCGGATTACAACAAATTTGTTTAATTTTGCACGAAAATTGAAACTCTAAAAGACTGAATCAACAATGAAGAATCTGGATTGGGGTAGTCTGTCATTCGGTTACATGAAGACCGACTACAACGTGCGTTGCTACTATCGCGACGGTAAATGGGGCGAGATCGAGGTCTGCTCCGACGAGTATCTGAACCTGCACATGGCCGCCACCTGCCTGCACTACGGCCAGGAGGCTTTCGAGGGTCTGAAGGCCTATCGCTGCCCAGACGACAAGGTGCGCATCTTCCGTGTGGATGAGAATGCAGCCCGCCTGCAGAGCACCTGTCGCGGCATCATGATGCCAGAGGTAAGCACAGAAATGTTCACGGAGATGGTGAAGAAGGTGGTGCGCCTGAATCAGGAGTGGATTCCCACCTATGAGAGCGGAGCCACGCTGTATATCCGTCCGCTGCTCATCGGTACGAGTGCCCAGGTGGGCGTGCATCCCGCCAAGGAATACTGTTTCCTGATTTTCGTCACGCCCGTAGGCCCGTACTTCAAGGGTGGCTTCGCCGCTAATCCCTACGTGATCATCCGCGACTACGACCGCAGTGCTCCCCTCGGCACAGGTAAGTATAAGGTGGGCGGTAACTACGCTGCCTCGCTCTTCGCCAACAACCTGGCCCACGAGAAGGGCTACGCCTGTGAGTTCTATCTCGACGCCAAGGAGAAGAAATACATGGACGAGTGTGGTGCTGCCAACTTCTTCGGTATCAAGAACAATACCTATATCACCCCGAAATCGACCTCTATCCTGCCCTCCATCACCAACAAGAGTCTGATGCAGGTGGCTGAGGACCTGGGCATGAAGGTGGAGCGTCGCCCGATTCCCGAGGAGGAACTGGAGACCTTCGAGGAGGCAGGTGCCTGCGGTACGGCTGCCGTCATTTCACCGATCTCCTATATCGACGACCTCGACACTGGCAAGCGATACTCCTTCGGCGAGAAGCCTGGTCCCATGTCGAAGAAACTCTTCGACACTCTGCGCGGCATCCAGTACGGCGAGATCGAGGACAAGCACGGCTGGACAACGGTAGTGATCGAGTAACTTACACAAAAAGAACCGTCCCTTTTGTGTAATGGGCAAAGGTAAACTGGCGAAATTTGCCGATATGGCATCCTACGAGAACGTGTTCCAATACCCCTATTCGGTAGTGGAGCACGTTTCTTTCCCCATGCAGGGACACTGGCGGGAAGAATATTTCCATAACGACCACCCCATTGTACTTGAACTAGGCTGTGGAAAGGGCGAATATACGATCGAGTTGGCGAAACTCTATCCTGAGGTGAACTTCATCGGCGTCGATATCAAGGGAGCCCGCATGTGGACGGGGGCCACCCTGGCCCTGAAGGAAGGCATGAAGAATGTGGCATTCCTCCGTACGAACATCGAGATCATCGACCGTTTCTTCGCTGAGGACGAGGTGCAGGAGATCTGGCTCACCTTCAGCGACCCGCAGATGAAGAACCCCAGGAAGCGCCTGACTTCCACCTATTTCATGGAGCGCTACAGGAAATTCCTCGTCGATGGCGGTATCATCCACCTGAAGACGGATTCCAACTTCCTCTTCACCTACACCACCTATATGGTCGAGAAGAATCACCTGCCCGTGGCGCAGAGAACAATCGATCTTTACTCCGAGAACTCCGAAAACTCTGGTCTCTCAGAGGCCAGAGCCATCCAGACCTACTACGAATCGATGTGGATCGCCCGTGGGCTGAACATCAGATATATGAAATGGCAACTGCCGCGCGAAGGCCGACTCGAGGAACCCGACGTGGAAATCGAACTCGACGACTACCGCAGTTACCACCGTACGAAAAGAAGTTCACTTGACAAAGCAAAATGAAAAAGGACACAATTATGAAGAAACTAATGATCATCCTCATGGCAGCACTTCCGATGCTCGCTATGGCACAAGGAACAGTGAATGTGAAAGTCGATTCTGTCGGCAAGTTTGAAACCCGCATCGGCGATCAGAAGTTCAAGGTTGCAGACCTGAAGGTCAGTGGCGCCCTCAACGGTGCAGACCTCAAGGTGCTGCAGGAAATCGTCACCCGCAATAAGGTTGACAAGAAGAACCCCGGCGAATGCCTGATAACAGCCGTCGATCTCTCCGATATCACCATCGTGGAAGGCAAGGAGGGCATGAAGACCCGGGCTAACGAACTGCCGAAGGGTCTTTTCTCGGGTGCGAAGAATCTGGCCAAGGTGGTGCTCCCCAAGAGTGTCAAAGCCGTCAGCAAGAGTTGTTTCAGTGGCTGTAAGAGCCTTGTGGATGTAACGATCCCCGACAACATCACCACACTCGAGGCAGAAGCCTTCCAGGATTGTGAAAGTCTGGCAGCCATCAACCTCCCCGCTGGTCTGAAGACCATCAGCAATGAGGCCTTCGAGAGATGCAAGAGCCTCGTTTCCATCCAGTTACCTAGCGGCATCAACGACATTGCCCCACAGGCATTCAGCAAGTGCAAGGCCCTGAAGAGCATCAACATCCCCAGTGGCACCAAGAAGATTGGCGGTTCTGCCTTCAAGGGCTGCGAGAGTCTGACGACGATAACACTGCCCAGTTCCGTAGATGAGATCGAGACCTCAGCCTTTGAGGACTGCTCGAACCTGCAGACCATCGAGATGGCCTCTGTCACAAAGGTGGGTGCCAACGCTTTCCAGAGTTGCAAGAGCCTGACATCAGCCAAGTTCAACAACATCTCTAAACTCGGACAGGTAGCCTTCCAGAACTGCTCTTCTCTGAAGACCGTTGAGTTGCAGGGCAGTCTTACAGACATCAACACGGCCGCCTTCAAGGGCTGTGGCGAACTGAGCAGCATCAGCGTGCCCGCTTCCGTGAAGACCATCAGCAGTCATGCTTTCCAGAATTGTAAGTCACTCGGCTCGTTCGACTTCCCCTCCTCTCTCCAGAAGGTGAACGACTGGGCCTTTGGTGGTTGCACCAGTCTAAGGAGCGTAGAACTGCCCAGTCTGCTGAAGAACCTGGGTGACCATGCCTTTGAGGGATGCTCCAGTCTGGAGACTGCTGTCATCAAGGGTATGATCGACGAGATCGAGACCAATGTGTTCTGCAAGTGCGCCAGCCTGCGCAAGGTGGAACTCCCCACCACGGTGAAGCGCATCGGCAGCAAGGCCTTCCTGGGCTGCTCGCTGCTGTCGGAGATCAACCTGCCCATCGCCCTGCAGACCATTGAGGAGGCAGCCTTCGAGAAGTGCGGTTCGCTGACGAGCCTCACGCTCCCCGTAGCCGTGAAGACCATCGGTGGCGATGCCTTCAAGGAGTGCACCGCCCTGACATATATCGAACTGCCCGTTGCCCTCACGAAGATTGGCGGTTCTGCCTTCCAGAAGTGCTCGTCACTTAGGGAGGTCAACCTTAACTGTCCCACTCCTCCGGCCATCGCTGGTGACACGTTCTCTGGCGTGACTGCCACCTTCTCTATCCCCAAGGGCACCCAGCAGGCCTATGCCTTGGATAAGAAGTGGGGCAAGGTGAGCGGCTTCAAGGAAAAGCAATAAGCAATGACCCTATATCCCAAACTGATTATGGATGCGCTGGCTACGGTGACGTATGCCGGCACGAAGAAAAACCTTGTGGAGAGCGGGATGGTGGCCGACACGCCGTCGGTAGCCGCCCCCTCTGCAGAAGGTGAACCCTGGAAGGTGAAGGTGGTGCTGGAGTTCCCCCGCGACACCGACCCCTTCCTGAAATCCACCGTCAAGGCAGCCGAAGCCGCCATCAAATACCACTGCGGCAAGGAGGTGGAGGTGACGATCGAGACGGAGTTCAAGTCGGCCCCTCGTCCTGAGGTGGAGCAACTGCTCCCTGGCGTGAAGAACATCATCGCCGTGAGCAGCGGCAAGGGGGGCGTGGGCAAGAGCACCGTCTCGGCCAATCTCGCCATCGCCCTGGCACGCTTAGGCTATAAGGTGGGCCTCCTCGACACCGATATCTTCGGCCCCTCGATGCCCAAGATGTTCAATGTGGAGACGGAGAAACCCTACGCCGTCCACAAAGACGGGCGCGACCTGATCCTGCCCATCGAGCAATACGGTGTGAAACTACTGAGTATCGGCTTCTTCGTGAGTCCTGATACGGCGACGCTGTGGCGAGGCGGCATGGCGACGAGCGCCCTGAAACAACTCATCGCCGATGCCGACTGGGGCGACCTCGACTACTTCATCCTCGACACGCCTCCAGGCACGAGCGACATCCATCTGACACTGCTCCAGACGCTCCCCATCACAGGAGCCGTCATTGTCTCTACGCCCCAGGCCGTGGCCCTCGCCGATGCCCGCAAGGGAATTGACATGTATCGCAACGAGAAAGTAAACGTGCCCATCCTCGGCCTCATCGAGAACATGGCGTGGTTCACGCCCGCCGAACTGCCAGAGAACAAGTACTATATCTTCGGCAAGGAAGGGTGCAAGCGACTGGCCGAGGAGATGAACGTGCCCCTACTGGCACAGATCCCGCTGGTACAGAGCATCTGCGACAACGGCGATGCCGGTACGCCCGTCGCCCTCAACAGCGACTCGGCCACAGGACTGGCCTTCATCAATCTGGCACAGGCCGTCGTCACCGTGGTGAACCGTCGCAACAAGGAACAGCCCAAGACGAAAATCGTCGGCATGAAATAGTGCCCAATACTCGGTGAGTTTTGGAAAATTGGTGGCGAGTATTGCGCAATACTCGCCACCAATTTTTCAAGCGGCACCGAGTATTTTCCAAGCGGCACCGAGTATTTTCCAAGCGGCACCGAGTATTGGATGAATGCTGGACATCGCGCACGCGCATGCACGTATATAGTTGTTTTATCCACTTTTTAACCCGCTCATCCCGCCTATCCCACACTGGAAGTAAAAAATCTTACGTGTGGGATAGGCGGGATGAGCGGGATCTTTTTGCCTTAACCCTACTACCGCGCGCGTAAAAAGAATCCGCAAGCGACGGCTATATTGTCGCTTGCGGATTTATTAAAGTGATCCCGTTGGGATTCAAACCCAAGACCTTCAGAACCGGAATCTGACATTCAATTTCTTTGAGTATCCCTTTGTTTATGGGCATCTTCGGCATTCCTCAAAAACGCATTTGCGCCGATTTTGCGCCGATTCGGCATTGTTAATACTCTCTTGTCGGTTGCAAAGGTACGAATAAGCGAGCAAAAAGCCAAATTAATTATGGACTTTTTCGGGTGAGAGTGCTTCGAATGAGCACAAATTTGGAAGATTGTACTGTCAATTTGGAAAATTTTCCACAAAATCTTCACTTTTCTAGATAAAAATACTACCTTTGCACCATCAAAGCACTGATTTATGGAAAAAAATGCCCTATTGAACCACGAAGTCGTTATGGCTTCTTCCGACAAGACCACCAATAACTTCATTTCAAAAATGAAGAAGGAAGGGCGTCTTATCAAGATTGCCGCGAAGATTTACACCACAAATCTCAACGACACTCCGGAGAATATCATCCGCAGGAATCTCTTTTTCATCCTTGGAGAGCTGTTCCCCGATGCCGTCATGAGTCATCGTAGTGCTTTCGAATGTCGTCCCACAAGTGACGGACACATATATCTTACTTACGGCTATACGAAAAAGATATCATTGCCCGGTATTACCGTTCACCTGTTAGAAGGTCATAAGGCATTATCAGGGGATTATCCTTTCATGGGAGGTCTGCACATGTCTTGCAGTGCCAGGGCCTATCTTGAAAATCTTCAGACCGGCTATAGCCGCGATGGCGTTTCCAAGTGTCTACCACAGGATGTTATCGAAGAAAAATTGGATAAAGTTTTGCAGACCAACGGTGAAGATGAATTGAACAAGTTGCGAGACACAGCTCGCGAGATAGCCAGACAACTCGACATGTCTGATGAGTTCAAGAAACTGGACTCCATCATTGGGGCCATCCTTTCCACTAAACCCTCGAAGATTCTTACTTCCTCGGTTGCTGAAGCCCGTGCATTGGGGGAACCGTTCGACAGTCAACGACTGAAGCTTTTCAGCATTCTGATGGCTGCACTCAACGAGCGTGAGTTCGAGAATTTCCCAGAGCCAAACGAGACGGATGCTGCCTATAATAACTTCGCTTTCTTTGAGAGTTATTTCTCCAACTATATCGAAGGAACTGAGTTCGAGGTGGACGATGCCCGCCAGATTATTGAGACCCGTACTCCCATGCCAGCCAGAAATGCTGACAGCCACGACGTGCTTGGTACATACTACATCGTTTCTAATCGCAAAGAGATGGCTGTCACGCCCACCTCTCCAGATCATCTGATTGACATTCTCCAGCATCGTCATCGCATTATGATGTCCGCCCGTCCAGAGGCTAATCCTGGCATGTTCAAAACACAGAACAACCGCGCAGGAGAGACACATTTTGTAGATTACCAACAGGTACGTGGCACTCTCAAGAAAGGTTTTGAGATTTATAGTGTCTTGCGCCATCCCTTTGCTCGCGCTCTTTTCATGCTCTTTATGATTAGCGAGGTTCACCCGTTTTCTGACGGTAACGGACGTGTATCCCGTATCATGATGAACGCAGAGTTAACTGCTGCAGGACAGTCGAAAATCATCATCCCAACCGTTTTCCGCACCGATTACCTCAGTGCATTGCGTCAACTAACCAGGAAGGACAACCCTGAGAAACTGATCAATGCCATCCAGCGTGTCCGTCTATTCAGCTATAACCTGCGGGGAGATAACTTCGAGCAGATGCGCGACTACATGGAACGCTGCAATGCCTTCAAGGAAGAGGACGAGTATATACTTCGGTTTTAGTTTTCTTTAAGGTGTCACTAAATGTAAAGAGACATCATGGATGGAGTTGATAATGAAAGTTGCATAAGTCGCTTGGAGTCTGAAATCAGGTATCTGAAAGGGTTGCTTGACGAGAACGGAATTGCATACGACTATGAGACATACGTCGATAGTTCCAAGAAGGAGGAACCTGTTCAGATAGAATTTCCTGTGCTGACGGCCGAGCATGCTATACAGTTCTATTCTTACTTTCGAGGGCGCAAGGATGTGTATGTGAAGCGGGCGGCAAAGAAAGGATATTATACGCAATGTAATAATTTCTGGAAATATGGGGTGTGTCCCAAAGCGAGTGGCGAGAAAGTGAAGTGCCAGGAATGTCCGGCAAAGGATTATACAGAGCTGAAGGTGTCGGTAATCTTGGAACATCTCAATGGCAGAAAGGAAGATTGCACCGATGTAATCGGTTTGTATCCACTTTTTCCGGATGGAACATGTTGGTTCCTGGTTTTTGACTTCGACAATCATGAAGAGGATGCTTCTCCAAAGGAAGGATGGGAACGGGAAGTTGATGCGCTGAGGAAAATTTGCCAGTCAGTCGGAATTGATGCATTGGTAGAACGTTCCAGATCGGGTCATGGTGCCCACGTATGGATATTCATGAACGAAGCAATCCAAGCGGCGAAAGTTCGGAGATTTGGTGAGGCATTGTTGGCTAAGGGCTCAGAATCAGTTAGTATGAAGAGTTTCCAATATTATGACAGGATGATGCCAATGCAGGATAACCTACCTGAAGGGAAATTGGGAAATCTCATCGCCCTGCCTCTTCAGGGACAAGCACTTCGTAAAGGAAATAGTGCTTTTGTGGATGAACTATGGAGACCATACCATGACCAATGGAAAAAGTTGATGCATACGCGGAAGTTGTCTGAAACAGATGTAGATACGTACATCAAGGCGTGGTGTCCAGAGGCTGACACCATGAAATTGTTCCAAAGTGACAAGGTGGATGAATCTGAAGACGGAAACTTGCTCCTCTTTGGAACCAGTCCCCTTCCTTTGCCCCGTTACTTTAAAACAGACGATGTAGATGGAACGGTGAAAGTTATTCTCGCTGATGGCGTATATGTTGACAAACGGAATTTGAAACCACGTTTGCAGAATGCCATCAGGAGACTGGCTGCCTATACAAATCCGCAGTTCTACCAGAATCTGGCCTTAGGGTTCTCTACTCGTGAAACACCACGGATAGTATATGACGGGTATGACAATGGTGATTATATCGTTCTGCCACGAGGTTGTTTCGAAGAACTGAAGAATCGTTTGTCTGAGGCCGGGATCCCCTATGATATCAAGGATAAGAGGCAGAAAGGACAGACTATAGATGTTTCTTTCAGAGGGGAACTGTATGCAGAACAGATTGTTGCGGTTGAACACCTCCTGAATTATGATAACGGGATGTTGGCAGCTGCAACAGCTTTTGGTAAGACCGTCATTGGCGCTAATCTGATTGCCAAACGGAAGGTCAATACGCTTGTACTGGTGCATACCGCTGAGATTATGAATAACTGGGTCAGAGATTTGGAACGATTCCTTGTAATCAATGAAGAATTGCCGACATATACTACGCCCAAAGGTCGCATTAAACAAAGAGATTCAGTCATCGGTACTTTCTCCTCTCAGAAGAAGGCGGCAACGGGAATCATTGATGTTGGCATGATAGGTTCGTTAGGGAAGATGGATGACGTCAATCCGATGGTGCGCGATTACGGGATGATAATAGTGGATGAATGCCATCATGCAGCTGCAGCAACTTTTGAAAACGTTCTGCGGGCATCGACTGCCAAATATGTGTATGGTATGAGCGCTACCGTGAAGCGGGGTGACAAACAAGAACGTAAGCTGTATATGCAGTTAGGGCCTATTCGGCATAGGTATACCGCCAAAGAACGGGCAGAGAAACAGGGTATTGGTCATTATGTATATCCTCGGTTTACGAGGATTGTTGACCTATCATCATCAGAAGATAGACATATTTCAGAATTGAATCGGTTAATTGTCGATAATGAGTTGCGGAATATGCAAATCGTGGCTGATGCGATAGATTGTGTCAAGAAAGGCAGGACTCCAGTAGTGATGACTAAATATAGGGAACATGCGGAAACTTTATATACCCTTTTGCAAGGTGCAGCAGCACATGTCTTCCTATTACAAGGGGGAACAGGCTTAAAAGCACGAACCGAATTGAGAGAGAAAATGGCCTCGGTGAGTCGCGACGAAAGTGTAATCCTCGTCGCAACAGGGCAATATATCGGTGAGGGTTTTAATTATCCACGATTAGACACAATGCTATTGGCGATGCCGATATCATTTGAAGGAAATGTCGAGCAATACGCAGGCCGACTGAACCGCGATTATGAAGGAAAAAAGGATGTCATCATCTTCGACTATATTGATAAACACATTCCCGTATTAGAACGGATGTATCATCGGCGTTTGAGAACTTATAAGAAAATAGGTTTTGAGGTTTGTACGGAATTGATGGATAAGCAGGTGGTGAACAATTCCATCTTTGATTATGCTGGCTATTGGCATATATTTGAGAAGGATATTCTTTCTGCAAAGAGGAGCATCGTCATCTCCAGTCCATACCTTAGTTCAAGGAAAGTTGACTGGCTTGCAGACCAGTCTGAGACTATTCAGAAAAGAGGCGTAACTCTCACCATTTTTTCTCTATGTACAGAGGACTATCCAGAGGACGGTAGGGAACACCATGCAGAATTGCTGGAGCAGTTGAGTGACGCAGGATTCATCGTAAATGTGCAGAAAAAGTGTCATGAACGTTATGCTGTAATTGACCAATCACTTGTTTGGTATGGCAGTTTAAACCTTCTCTCCAGAGGGCGGGAGGAAGATAGTCTGATGCGGATAGATTGCCCAGAAATTGCGGCTGAGCTATTGGAGTTGACATTAAAATAAGCCAAATTTCAAGAGTACTTTTTTCAGGCAGAGTCCGAAATTCTGTGAACAATATCGCCTTGAAATGTTAAAATTTTGAGATTTTGCTATAATCACTTGTATCGTCACTTTATTGGTTTACTTTTGCAGCCAAAAATTGAAATAGTATTTTGATATGGTTAAGAAAGAAATCAAGAGTATTATTCTCTATCTCGATAGCGCTGTTGCTATTGATTATTTGACAGACGAACAGGCTGGTATTCTTTTCAAAGCGGTGCTGCGCTATGGTAGGAATGGTCAGATGTTTGAATCGTCAGATACTGCATTAACTGCATTGTTTACGATGCTATGCACGCAGATAGATCGTGACCACAAGAAGTACGAAGAACGTTGTGAACGAAATGTGGCCAATGCCAAGAAGCGGTATGAGAAGCTGCATCCAGACGAGCAACAACCTCCGATCGCATGCGATGGCATGCAATCGCATCCGAATGCATGCCATAATGATAATAATAGTGATAATGACAATAAGACTGACAATGATGATGATAACGCTGACGCTCTTATCATCAATGAGGCGGGTGGGACGGACTATTCTTTCGAAACAGTCTGGACGATGTATGGGAAGCCAGTAGGGAACGTAGAAGTACTGAAGGCTAAATGGAATTCCCTGTCTGCCAAGAATAAGGATATTATCCTTGACTACATCCCTCACTACGTCGCATCTACGCCAGAGATCAGATACAGAAAGAACTTTGAAAACTTCCTCTCAGAGCGATACTGGGAGACTCACCCATTAAACACCATTCAAAATGAATCAAACACTATCAATTGCCCAGGTAATAGCGAAAATGAAAGAAGAAAGCGGAACATGTTTAGCACCGCAGTCAAAGCCATGTCAGGTTTTGACCTCGCAGCGGAATCTGCCAGCGGAATCCAAGCGAGTGTTGGCTTACCTCCAGAAGTATCCGACCATTGAGGATTTCTTCAAGGTATTCAATCCTAAGCGACAGTTGTACATCTGCCAATATCCCACTTATTGCATCACTGGGCCTTCACCAACATTGGCCCAGATTGATATCATGTATGGGCCATTCGCATCCGCTAAATGGCTTGTACCTTTGATTGCAGATGTCAGTCTGTGTTGCGGTTTGAAAGAAGATGCTTCAGAAGATCAACTCCAATTGACAGCTACCGCTATTCTTGAACGTTACAAATGGCTAAAGGCTGGCGAGCTGATGCTTTTCTTCTTCAACTTCAAGGCTGGCTTCTATGAACGATTCTACAGCTACTTCGATCCTCAGGCCATCATAAGAAGTATGAAGCTCTTCCTTCAAGAGCGCAATTTGGCTATTGATGCTTATGAACGAGAAAAAGGGACTAAAATGTAGACGAAAAACGTCACGAGCACAATCCTTTCCGAAACTTTTTTGTAAAAACGGTGATTATATATTGGAAAAAGTGTACCTTTGCACATGCTTTCGTGAAAGCTCATACTAAGTGAGATCGTTTTTTTATTAACAATTAATTCTTTCCAATTATGAAGAAGTACTTGAGAATATTTGAATAGGTCTCAACTACTGGGTTCGAGTTCATCATGAACATCATCAGTATTGAGACCTTTATGACGAATCCCAACATATGGACGTATACATGCTTTGCATTTGCGTTATGGTGGTTTGGCAGATAGTTCGAAAAGCTAGATAACGAACTTGGTGGTGACAAAGAATAAGTCTCAAAAACTCGTAGAGTGTCTCTTTTGAGGCACTCTATTTGTATTTCAAAAGGCTTGTGAAAGCTATTTATCAATAAATAAGTAGCTAAGTTCCCATTTTTTTTGTATCTTTGCACACAATATAAGCTATTTGATTCATTTCTTTAAAAAAAAATCATATGTTCGTTATAAAAAAGAATAACCGGAACGAGTTTTTTACAGTAGATGGCATTACTGATCTTGTATTCCTCCGTGAAGAAGAAGGTTTTATGGAGTTAGATTCAGTTATGGATCCTGTTTTGTGCGGAATAAAAAAGCATCCTTCATTTGCGTGTATATGGCCCTTTTATGATGGATATGCCAGAGTATTAGGAAAAGATGGAAGATGGGGCTATATGAGTGATAAGGATTTGTCAATAAGTTGGCTTGATAATAATGTGCTTTATGCAGATGATTTCATTTGTGGATTGGCAAGGGTACAGTTCGTTGACAAATCTTTCAATTATATTGATAGAAGTATGAGTTGGCTATCACAATTTAATTATGAAGATGCTACTCCGTTTGAAAATGGCAATGCAATAATTTCTGACAAAATTTGCAAACATTATCAGATTGATACAAAAGGTAATATAACCGAAAAAGATAAAAGAAGATATAAGATTGCTTTAGAATATGCTGAAATATTAAGAGAAGAAGAAAAAAAGAAAGAAAAGAACCGAAATCAGGAATCAAGAACACAAAATAAGCGTAAGGTTTGTGATCCAGAAACTGATATAATGAATTCATTGTTAGGTCGCGGTGGAGATCCTGATGAATTTGGATTCTAATTTGTTTAATACCTGAGTATGGGGAAATGGCATATCATATTATTAATATATTGTTGCTTAATATATGCTTTTGTGTTAAGCGGGGAGTATAGTGATTATAAGTTCAATAAAGAACGAGGATATCGTAATCATCATACATTGCTTGAAAAATGTGCTATTGTCTTTGCACCTATCAGCATTATTATCCATATTTTCTATTGTGGCTGGCTTTTGATCTCAGAGTATTATGAAGAAGTAAGAGAGCATGGTGGTTATAAGGCATATAAGAATTGGAAGGCTGCTGAAAAAGCAAAAAGAAAGCAGGAAGAGAAAGAATATCGTCTCCAATTAGAAGAAGACAAGCGAATAAAGAAAGCTTATCTTGATGGGGATATAACAAGAGTTGACTTGCCAAGAGTACTAAATGGCGTGGATTCTTTTGAATTTGAAGTGGAAATGGGTTTATATAATGATTATATGACACCAGTTCCTGACATCCTATATATAGAGAACTCATATTGTGAGTCGCTTAATGACTTCTTCAAAAGGAATAAAAATCTGCGACTATATAATATGTATAAGTTTGTCTATCTCCCAAGACTAAATGAAGACTTAAAAGATGGAATGATACTCCATTATCTTTATCCTGGCCAACCGAAAGATATCGAGATAGACGATACTTTGACATCAAATTATCCTCTAAAATATCTTTGGTATCCGGAAGATGCATCAAGGATTAGCCACGGGATGATATTCTTTGATGGCATTAAAGATAATCATGGAGCAAAATATATTGCAGGTTATTACTACCCATTAGAAGAAGGAAGTGACGAATACATAATTGAGCAACTTCATGCCATTGTTAAGGATATTCACTACAGGCATAGTGAGGGAGGAACTCTTTATACGAAGGAAAAGAAACCTAAAATTGAGGAGGGCTCAACAGAAGAATATGCAGACGAACTCTTTTCCTGGATCGTAAACAATGACAACATTGCTATCTTGGTTAATGAGATTCGTGATAGAGTAAAAGTGCTTAAAGAAAAGGGAGTTGCAGAAAAATTATTATTACAGCTACTCAAAGAAAAACCAAAATTGAGTCGACTTGTCATTACTAAAGACATGCGAATCATTCTTCCTGATTATAACGAGATGGAAGTCAAAATGGAGCCAATCAATAAGGCTGTCTATCTTCTTTTTTTACAGCATCCAGAGGGAATCGTGTTTAAACACCTTGCCGATTATAGGAAGGAATTGGCAGATATCTATCAAAAGATAAAACCATTTGGGTTAAATGATCGTGTGATTAGGAGCATTGAGGATGTGACAAACCCTTGTCTTAACTCCATTAACGAGAAGTGTGCCCGTATCCGAGGAGCATTTGTCTCTCAATTTGACGAAAGCCTCGCTCAACATTATTATATATATGGTGAACGGGGAAAAGCAAAGAAAATCTCTCTATCTCGTGATTTAGTTACTTGGGAATAATTTTTTAATTCCACAAGCCTTGTGAAGCAATATTTCTTGGTTGTAAAGAAGCATATTATTATCTTTGCAACCAATTAATAACATAAATGATTGTCCATAAAAGAATGGTGTATTTAGAATATTTTAGATTCCCTTCCTTTAATAAGGAAGATTCCGCCTTGAATGGTTTGACATCAATAGAAAACTATTTTAACAAAAGTATGGGGCAGCTTTATCCTTTTCGGATCCTTAGTACAAATGATTTTCAGTCAATAGAATTCTCACCAATTACATTTTTGTATGGTGGTAATGGATCTGGTAAGTCCACAGCTTTGAATGTTATATCTAACACTTTGCATATAAAAAGAGACTCACCATACAATACGAGTATGTATATGGATGAATATATAAAGCTATGTTCGTTTAAAACAAATTCGAAATGGAGTGGAGAAGAATTCAATTTCGTCGGGGAAAGACAAGCAAAATATGATATTGCAGAAGTATCCAGGATGATTACAAGTGATGACATTTTTAAATCAGTTATGGATTTCAGAATTAATAATGATCAAAAACTATACAAAAGTAAAATACTATCAAAAGAAATAAGTATTGTAAAAGGAATAGGCACAAGCGACAAAGATAAACGATATGAAACCATAAAGAGTATCAATCCAGATTCGGGAGAAAATCTGGAGGAATACAAACGTTTTTGGGCAATGAAAAAGGCAACGTCTTTTTCTCAATATCTAACATCGAAATTAGGTAGAATTGAAAGAGGCTTTTCTAATGGCGAGAATAGCATGATGTATCTAGCTGAAGAAATTAAACAGGCTGGTCTTTATCTCTTAGATGAACCAGAAAATAGTATGTCATGCAAGTTTCAAAAACAGTTGGCAGAAATTATCGAATACTCAGCAGTACATTGTAATTCTCAATTCATTATTGCTACTCATTCTCCTTTCTTATTGGCAATTCCTGATGCAAAAATATATAATCTTGATGCAGACCCTGTATGCGTGTCTAAATTCTGGGAATTAGATAACATGGTAGATTATTATTATTTATTTGAATCTTTCTCTGAACAAATAAAACAAACAATGTGTGAAAGCGAATGAACGTCCGCCAAAAGTTTTAAAAAGCGCCTGATAGTTTGAATTGCTTCTTGGATCACATAGAAGATGTATGATGGAAGAAGGAATACGAACTCCTGTTGTGCTGTCTCACATCTTTTCTAAGATTGTCGGCGCAGTGAGTCGACAATTATGAATAGCTGACGCAATGAGTCAATTATCTGGGTTGTGGGCTCAGAGGGTATAGAATTGGAAATAGTGGCCGCAGTGAGGCCACAAACTATTAATTTGAGCGCTTTGACGGGGAAACGTGTTATAATTGGTGTTCACTTATGGGCAAAAAAACACCTGATAGTTTGAATTGCTTCAGGGACTACCAGGAATGAACAGTGCAAAGGTATGAAATAATTCAGAACTATCCAAGGAATTAGGGCAAAATGATATTAAAGTGTAATAATCTACGGAGAAAGTTGGAATTCTCTGTAAGTTTTTACATAAATTGCCCGCTGGGATATAGAAAAAACAGACCCGACAGCTTGATAAATCAGAGGCTGCCGGGAATCAACGGTGCAAAGATAGGAATAATTTCTGAATATTCCAAATATTTAAGCAATTATTTTTCGAAAATCGATTATAAGCACATTATTTTGCTGCATGCGCTGCCTACATGGTCAAGTCCAAACATCAATGAAGCACCATCTATACCCATCCAATTGAAAAGTCGCATCATGCGAGCATACTGGTTTAGGGCATAGGACGTGTCAATAGCTGTGTTGGGCCGACTGAAGCAAATAGGCTCATGATGAGCGATACGATTGCGTAGCTTGTTGATGTAATCAAGCTCCTGGAATATATAGGAGTTGTCATATCGATGCTGTCGAGTAGAGGTCGGCTTGTTGGGGAAAATATGCAGCAACGATTGTCCCATAAGGGCATAGACAACGTTAGAAAACATGTATTTCCAGACACCAAATTCCATTTCTGAGAGCAGTTTTGAATGGCTGTAAGCGTTGCTTCTCATCAGCTCGTTGTAAGCTTTTTCTATGATTTTTCGAGTCTTTTCTACTCGAAGATCATAATAAAGCCTTCCATTAGGAATAACCGCATCACGCAACCAATCGTTACCAAGATTGGCAGTCAATTGTCTATCAATCTTGTTTCGCAATGCGACTTCAAAGCAACTGATTAACGTGAACATCTCTTGGGACAACTTAAGATTATAGCGATATAAAGTCATCGCTTTTTTGCTGTCGTTATTACATGCATGCAGATACTTGCGCATGCGTTGTTGTGAGATAATATCTTCAAATTCTGAATACTTCATATGCTCATTATTTTAGTGCAAAGTTACTAAATTCTCGGCAAATTCCAGCCATCTTTTCCATTTATTTTTGTTTTCTTGGGCACTTTCTCGTTTTATCGAAATAGTACATCAAACCAATTGTCGGAAATGCCCATAAATACAGGGCGAGCTTGCTCTTTTTTGTGCCCTGTCTTTCCCTGAAATGTTACTTTCAGGGGTATTAGGCTGCCCCAACGGAAAAACGATACACTCAAGCAAGCTCATTTTTGAAGACTCGTTTGATGAGCTTAAAGTTGTTGTCGTTGATGATGGAAAAGTCCTTGGCGATGTAGATGTCGGCCACTTCAAAACTGCCAACATGATTGAGGGCCTCATCAACGTCGCCTTTGCTGAACTTCATCAGGTTTCTGGATAGGGTGGCAAAAGTGTGGCGAGCCTGATAAAATTCGAGGTCGCTAATGCCGACAGCTTTGCCAACAGTTTTCAGACCGATGTTCAGGTTCTTGTTGAAGCCTTCGTAGTCGTTGTAACGTGAGCAGAAATTGAAGACGGTTTTGGTGCCTGCATATTTCTTCATGAGTGGCTTGATAAACGGATGGACTTTTACCTCGATGTAAGCTTCATCATTTCTGCGATCTTTGGTCTTCGTTCTGTTGTACTTGATGAAGCCGTTCTTGTAGTTCGTTGCTGAGAACAAATCTACCGAGTTCATTCCCATCAGGCAGAACGATAATATAAAGGTATCACGCGCGAGTTGTGCACGACTTCCAGGTTTGCCTTGATAGTGATAGACTTTCATCAGCTCTTCTAAGGTGAGTGCACGGACACCTTTCTTCATTACTTGTTTAGGTACTTTGTAGCGGATGAATGGATCGCTTTTGATGATGGTCTTTTCTTCTGTGTTGAATTCAAGCATCGCCTCACGGAACAGATGACGTAGTTCACCCAAGTAGAGCGATTGTGCTCTGGGCTTCTTTGACAGATGATTCTCGAACTCTTTCAGTAGAGTGTAGGTAAGGTCTGAAAAGAGAAGACTCTCCTTGCCAAGAAATGAGGAAAAGGTGTTGAGCATGCATTGGTAGTTCTTCTTGCCTTTGATGCTGGTGTGTGCCAACCAGTTCTTGGCAAAGGCAAAAAAGTCTGTTTCCTCTTTTTTCTTGCTGATGGCAGAAGTGATGTCTTGAGCATCCACCTTGACACCTAAGGCTTCAATTCCTAGTTGGTTGATCTTGGTTTCCCAGTCCAGACGCATCATCTCTATCTGCCTCGCCTTGCTAAAGTCCTTAATCTTTTTGGTGCGAGGCGAGATCTCGGATTCCAATACTTTGACTTGCGTGTTGATGCGCTTCTCTGTCTTGCCGCTTCTGATTCTCAGATAAACGGTTCTCGTCTTGTTGCTACTTAGCTTTCCGTACTCAGTTGTAATCGTTGCCATTTTAACTAAAAATTTGCGCCGATTTTGCGCCGATTTTGGCATTTTGCGCTGATTTTGCGCCGATTTTTCACCCTAAAAGTTGGTCTCAGACCAATAAGTTGGAAGTCCATACCCCAGAAAGAAAATTATCGAGAAGCCCTTTGTTTACTGGGATTCTCGATAATCAAATGATTTTTCAAATCTGGATTGGCTTTGCCTATCCCAAGTGATCCCGTTGGGATTCAAACCCAAGACCTTCAGAACCGGAAACAAACGCTGAAATCTCCCAAAACGCCTTTATTTATCGGCCTTTCAAGGATTCGCCCTTTTCACTTTGCGGCTATTTTGCGGCTATCATAGACGGGAACTTGGTTCATTTGCTTATTTCTCTTTAAATTGTTACTTGTCTTCAATGACCTCAAAAGCCTTGGGGAGATTGCTGTATGATTCTCCCTCCGTTCCAAATGCCTGGGCACGTTGGATGGCTGTTTCAAGGCGGTGGTCTGCCAATAGGTCTGCCACCCATTTTTCTTTCGAGAGGAACTTCTCTTGTTTGGAGAAGTCGGGGATATACTTGTGCAGCACGTCAATCACATTGTCGGATGTTGCAAAATATCTGTTGGTGTTCAGATAGTGCAGCAAGAACCAGAACTCGATGGATGGCATACTGTCGCAGATGATAACGTCTTTACGGTCTTTATACTTCTGGCATAGCGCCTCGAACTTAGCACGCTCCGTAGGATTGTTGCGTGTGATGTCAGTATCGAAGACGCATACGGCAATACCTCGGTCTGCCAAGACTCTATCCACTTGCTTCTGAATCTCGTCTAATGACTGTTCGGTGAAGTTGCGAGGCTTGCAGGTATAGCGGTAGCCTTTGAGCCTACGAAGATTGGTGAAGTAGAAGCGTTCTGTCGCTCCCTCGCCTATAATCGTAATCTCAGGCTGTCTGAGTGATCTTTGCTGGGTTTTTCTTGCCATTTACAGTCCTCCTTACATGATGATGTTAGGCAATGCTCCAAACTGGCCGTTCATGTAGGCACGGTGGATGGATGACAACTTGTTAAGCCCTCGGAACTCAACCAACGAGAACAGGTTGCTGTTGCCGTCCTTTCCCTTCTCCGTAAACCAGACGGAATCCTTACCGAAGATGTCGTCAATATCTCGCAGGATGGGGTCGTAGTGGGTGGTGACAATTAGTTGCGACTGGTTGTCTTTCTTGTTGACGAAGCGAGTGAGCATATACTCCATCAGATTCGGATGGATAGAGGCCTCCAACTCATCAACGCACAACAGCCCTTGGCATTTCAGTTGCGAGTAGATGATAGATTCCAGTTCCACCATACGAGTCGTACCGGCACTTTGGCTGTTCTCTGGCAACACATAGTCCTCTTCGCCTCGTTCCGTCTCCACCTTGTGCCCAAAGAGCGCAGCCATCTTCTTGATCTTGATGTCGGAGATGTTGAAGTCTGCCTCTTTCACAAAGTGCATGAGATATTCCTTGAACGTAGAATCCTCCGACAGCATGTTCTTGGTCGTGTCAGAGATAGCCGTATCTGAGCCATTGATGAGTGGCATCATGTGACTATCAATCCAATGGCGCATATCATCGAGGTAAGTCACAGCCACATTCACTTTCTTCAGTACAGCCAGGATTGACATGTTACGCAGACAATTCACAGAGAGCGCATCAATCTCAGCCTGTGAGAGCTTGACTGCAGCAGGGTTGAAAGTCAGCTTTGATATGCCGTTGACATCCTCACGGGTAAAAACCTTGGTGGGGCGGTTGCTGAGATAGACATACATCACCTCGCTACACACCTTCTCAGGATTGACCACCAACTGGTACCAATAGCGTATGCCGTTGACGTAGAGTTTCACGTCAAACTCCGTGTCGTACTTCAATGCGTCAGGTTGCATCAAGAACGGCTGCACATCCGTACCCTCATCGTTCTTCATCGGAATCTTATTCCAGAAGACTCGTAGGAAGTCGATGGCTTCAAGCAGGTTCGACTTGCCACTGGCGTTGGCACCCAGCACCACAGCGAAGCGTAGCAGCTGAACACCATCGGGCATGGTCACGACACTATTGTATTTGTCATTCCCTGATGTCTCGAAACTCAGTACCACCTCGTCACGAAACGACTTGAAGTTTTTTATCTTTAATTCTTGTAGCATATCTAAGAGCGAAATTACGTCGCAAAGATACGAATAATTTTCGTTCGTTGACATCAAATCCGTCATAAAACCAAATTTTGTTTTTAAAATTAGCATGATTTAACCAAATTAGCCGATTAAAATCTTAAATCCGTCAGTTTTATAATGTCTCTATTCCCAATATCGTCATCTCGTTTGAGTTCTAAGGGTGGTGAGCTTGCTCTTTTTCCACACCCCATTTCCCTCCCAAAATTGGACTTTTGGGGAATTAGGCTTCCCCTTAAGAAAAATTCCACATCTCAGGCAAGCCTCTTTGCTTTTCTATACTTTTATTGCCACACCGTTTCATCCAATCGTCAATCTCAGACTGGAGAAAAACTAGTGCTTTGTTAATCTTGTGGTGCGGTATCTGCCTATCAGATACCCAACCATAGACTGTTTGTTTGACGGGGTGGGATGGGATATAGTCACATAGTTCGTCAACATCCATCCAATGCGGTGAACAACACTCTTCTTGCCTGTTCAGCAAGCTTTGGGCGGTCTTTTCCAGACCCTCCACTTTCTCAATGAGGTAGGACAATGCACCTGGCATCTCCTCCAATGTTCTTAATGTTTTCATCTTTTCATCTTTTACGTTATCCTAATAAAACGGGTGCAAAAGAACAACAAAAGAATAACTTTTCAAGGAAATATTAGAAAAAGTTGAAATTTTAACATTTCGAGGACTAACAAAGGGTCACTCAAAAATGACAATAATGATAGATAATTACCAATAAATTTGGTGATATCACAATCTTTTATTATATTTGCACTCGATTTTAATTTAATAAAGATGAGCGAAAGACCTCTTAATAGGCTTAAAGTGGTTCTTGTGGAGAACCAAAAGACAAGCAAATGGCTGGCAGAACAACTGGGAGTCTCACCTGTGACTGTCAGCAAGTGGTGTACCAATATGCATCAACCAGATCTGCAGACATTAGCTAAAATAGCAGAATTGATTGGGTGTGAGAAACGAGAGCTGATCACTAAATAGTGATGCCTAAGAATGTATCTAGATAGTTATGGAACTAAAGTCAGGCATATATGAATCGCTGATATACGAGGCTCTGAAAAGGAAGCTGGAGACTCTTTCGGACAAGTATGTTTTCACGGATAGCATCGACTCTGGCGAGGCGCCTAAACTGTTGACAAATTATGTGGCTAAGATTATCAATAGTCTGCTGTCAGATGACTCTTTGTTTGAAACCCTCGAGGGTAGATTCAAGTTTGTGAACGACATTCTGAATTATATCGATAAGAACTGGCAATGTGACATTGATGACAGCCTGTTGACTAATCAAGAAGAACTGCTGAGTGGTATTGTTGACATGGCTGGACTTACCAAGGAGCAAGCCAAGCAGCGAGTCACTATGCGGCCGCTTTCTGGTTTCACTGTCAGCAATCTGTTTACTGGAAGTAACACAGACCTTTCGATAGATGGCGAGATCGAGCGTGATATACAGACTGCAGATGAAATATATTGGATAGTAGCTTTCGTAAGATTCTCTGGTGTCAGAATTTTTGAGAATGCCTTGTGCGAGTTCCTTACTAAGCCCAATGCCAAATTGAGGCTCATTACCACAACTTACATGGGTGCCAGTGAACCCAAGGCTGTTGACTTTCTAAAGCAGCTGGCTCCCGATAAGGTTGAGATTAAGGTATCGTATAATTGCGACTTAGACCGTCTGCATGCTAAGTCCTATATTTTTGTTAGGGAAAGTGGCATGAATACGGCTTACATTGGTTCTTCAAATATTTCGCGCTCCGCCTTGACAAAAGGCTTGGAGTGGAATATGCGGATCACCAATCAGGAGAATCCGCACATCATCCAGAAAGCTCTTGCCACATTTGACACCTACTGGAACAGTGAAAACTTCGAGGACTATGATTATGATCGCTTTGTGGAAGCCATAGCGGAGCGAAATGAAGTAAATAGAAGCGTAGGACGTGTGTTGCAAAAATATCATGTGTTACCTCACCAAAAAGCCATTCTCGATAAGCTGACGGTAGAGCGTGAAATTCACCAAAGCTACAAGAATCTGATTGTAGCAGCCACTGGAACAGGTAAGACCGTCATGGCAGCCTTCGACTACAAGCGGTTCTATGATGCTAATCCGCGCCATAGGTTGCTCTTCGTGGCCCATCGTAAGGAAATTCTGGAGCAGTCTGTCAGTACGTTCAGTTCTGTTTTGAACAATAATACTTTTGGCGAGCTATGGGTGGGCGACCACAGGCCTTCGGCATCAGGAGATCTGAGCCATCTGTTCATTTCCATTCAGTCGTTCAATTCCAATCTTGATTTGTTCCGTAGGTGTGGGGCCGACTACTATGACTATATCGTTGTGGACGAGGCCCATCATAGTGAGGCCGTGAGCTACCAGAAGGTCTTTGACTTGTTCACACCCAAGATTCTGATAGGTCTGACGGCAACACCAGAGCGTGCGGATGGTGTCAACTTGTCGAACTTCAACCAGCGCATTGCAGCCGAATTGCGTTTACCAGAAGCCATTGACAATATGCTTCTTTCGCCGTTCCAGTACTTCTGCGTAGGTGATAGGACAACGGACTTGAGTCATGTCGCATGGACGCAGGGCGGCTACGACGAAAATGAGTTGGTGAGGAAGCTGAACACCAAAGACCGCCTGAGACTCATCACAGAGTCGCTGCCCCGCTATCTTTCTGACGAGCATAATTGCCGTGCTCTCTGCTTCTGTGCAAGGCTCGACCATGCACGCGATGTGGCGGCAGGATTATGTCAAGCTGGCTATCGTGCTGCCATGCTTTCAGGTGATGACAGTTTGGGACATCGTGAAGAAATCCTAAGTGAGTTCAAAGCCAAGAAGATAAACTACCTTTGTGTGGTCGATATTTATAATGAAGGTGTAGACATACCAGAAATTGATACCGTTCTGTTCCTGCGCCCAACAAAGAGCCTCACGATCTTCCTTCAGCAGTTGGGCCGTGGCCTTCGACTTGCGCCAGACAAGGAGTGTCTGACGGTACTCGATTTTGTAGCACAGGCTCATGTGAATTATAGTTACGAGAGCCGTTTCAGAGCATTGATTCCCAAGTCGAAGAATGTGACAACGACAGCCATCAAGGGAGCTGTGGCTGAGAGCTTTACCATGCTGCCTCGCGGTTGCACCATCACGATGGACAAACTGGCTCGCGACTACATCATAAGTAATATCAAGTCTGCTATATTCAATTTGCGTCGACTCGTCCAAGAGGTGCGCCAATTCAGAGTGAACCACGACAAGTCTCTGACCCTGCCGACGTTCTTGGAGCAGTACGATTTGGATATTCGCGTCATATATAAAACCAGATGTTGGAGTGCACTTTTGCGCGAGGCTGGCATGCTGAGCTATCAGATGGACGAGTTTACTAAGGTGTTCGAGAAGAATATGTCACGGCTCATTCATGTTAATTCCGTCAGTTATCTTGGGTTTATTAGCCGGTTGATAGACAATGGCTTCAAATATGAGCACTCAGCAAAGAACAATACTTTTGCGCTGATGCTCTACTACGACTTATTTGCTAAGTCGATAGACAATTTTGGATTTGCCAGCGTTGATGAAGGCCTGAAGAAGTTTGGGGCCTATCCGTTGTTCGTAGACGAGCTCCGTCAGATTATTCAGTACCTGTCAGAATATCTGATGATTTCCACGAAACCTATGGTAGAACTGGGTGCAGATAACGTACTCGAATTGTTTGGCTGTTACACCCGTGAGGAGCAGCTTGCTATATTTGGCAAACGAACTGCAGAAAAGGCTGGAGCCATTCCTCAGAGCGGTGTATTTAGTCTGGAAGAGCTTAATACGGAGTTGCTTTGGGTGACATTAAACAAGAGCGACAAGGACTTTTCGCCAAGTACGCAATACGAAGACTATGCCATCAATGAAGCCCTGTTCAACTGGCAATCTCAGAACAGCGCCAGTCATCAGAATTCAGGCCGTCGTTATGTAGAGCAAAGGACGAATGGCCGTAAGTTCTTATTATTTGTCAGAGAACATAAGGTCGACGAGTATGGTTTCACGTCACCATATTATTGTTTAGGGTTGGTGGATTATGTCAAATCGCATGGTGACAAGCCAATGACCATCACTTGGGCCATGCAGAATCATATACCCGGCTTTATTTTGGATAAGGCCCAGAAAATGGCAGTAGGATAATGAAAAAAATCGAAGTAGTAGCTGCGATTATACACGATGAGAAGGAACGTATCTTTGCTACACAGCGAGGATATGGAGACTTTAAGGATGGCTGGGAGTTTCCTGGGGGCAAGATGGAACCTGGCGAGTCACCTGAGGAAGCCTTGAAACGAGAAATTTTGGAAGAATTAGATACAAGGATTGTTGTTGAGCGTTTGGTTCAAACCGTGGACTTTGACTATCCGAAGTTCCACTTGACGATGCATTGTTTCTGGTGTCTTGTAGAAAGTGGCTCTCTGACGTTAAAGGAACACGAGGCAGCTCGGTGGCTCAGCAAGGAACAATTAGAAAGTATAGATTGGCTACCTGCGGATAAAGTGGTTGTAGATGAATTGATAGCACAATCAAGTTGGGCAGCAGAAGGAGATGTCGTTTGACAGTATATTATTAAGATGATTGACAAGAAAAGATAGGGTATGGACAATACGAACGAAATCGAGATGTTCTCACCTGAAGAGATGCAATCGCCCTTTGAGGCTATCAAAGAGACGGATGGTGAAGGTCGTGAGTGGTGGAACTCGCGCAAACTGGCTCGACTCATGGGTTACCAAAAGTACTGGAACTTCGAACGGTTGATGGACAAGGTTGCCACCTTCCTACAGCAAGAGAAGGGCTTAGACCTGAAGGAGCACATGGTGGAGATAGAGGAGATGGCTAAACTGGGATCGGGAACGACAAGGCAGGTAAAGTCATTCAAACTGTCTCGTACGGCCTGCATAGCGATTGCATTGAACGCAAATCAGCGGAAACCTATTGTAAAAGCTGCAAAGGAATATTTCACCAGTAAGATGAACTCTCAGGAGCTGGCTACAAGCGTCGAGGGTAATGTCTTGATATACCGTTCGAGCACAGGTAAGGTGAATGTGAACGTGCTTTTCAGTCAGGATACATTCTGGCTTTCTCAGAAGCGAATGTCTGAACTGTTTAATGTTTCTATTCCAGACATTACTTATCATCTAAAACAGATAGATGAGAGTGGAGAACTCCAATTGTCCGAGGCAATTAAAAAAATTTTAATTCCGTCGGAAAAATGGGATGAACAGGGCGTTCTGCTGTATAATCTGGATGCGATTATTGCGGTTGGTTATCGGGTGAACAGTTATGAGGCTACCCAATTCCGCATTTGGGCGCGAGAGGTTTTGAAGGAGTATATCATCAAGGGATTTGTGATGGACGATGAGCGGCTGAAAGGCAAGAATCCCTTTGGGGCTGACTACTTCGAGGAATTGCTGGATCGCATTCGTGAGATACGTACTTCTGAGCGTCGCTACTATCAGAAGATAACGGATATCTATGCCGAGTGCAGCAGCGACTATGACAAGAATAGTGAGATAACACGTACCTTCTATAAGACTGTACAGAACATGATGCACTATGCCGTGACTCACCAGACGGCTGCAGAAATCGTCTATGACCGTGCTGATGCGGAGAAACCTCACATGGGACTGATGACGTGGAAGAATGCGCCTGATGGCAGAGTTGTTAAAAGTGATGTGACGATAGCCAAGAACTATCTTTCAGAGAAGGAGGTGGATGAACTGAACTTGCTGACAACGGCATTCCTTGAAATAGCAGAGCGAAGGGCGAGGCGGCATGTCTTGACAACGATGGCTGAATGGAAACAGGTGTTGGAGCATTATTTGAAAGTATCGGATGCAGACATCCTGCCCGATGCAGGTTCCGTGACCCATGAGGAAGCTGAAGCCAAAGCGTTAGGGGAGTATGAGAAATTCTGGAGGATTCAAGACCAGACTTTCCTCTCAGACTTTGACAAACTGATTGAAGATTTAAGCAAATAAGCATAGAAATCCAATCCCCACACCAAGTATTAAAGTGTGGGGATTTGGTTTTTGAACACCTTGTCAAGCAACTTGAAGTTGTTGTCGTTGATAATGGAGAAGTCTTTGGCGATATAGACATCTGCAATTTCGTAGTTGCCAACGTGGTTGAGGGCTTCATCAACATCACCCTTACTGAACTTCATGAGATTCCTCGATAGGGTGGCGAAAGTATGGCGGGCCTGGTAAAATTGGAGTTTGTTGATACCAACAGCCTTGCCAATCGTCTTTAGGCCGATGTTCAGGTTCTGATTGAAGCACTCAGCACAGTAGTATTTCTTGTAGAATCTGAATATCCGGTCATCACCTTTCCATTTTTCCATGAGAGGCTGAATGTAGGGATGTACCTTGACCTCAATGTAGGCCTCGTCGCTACGACGGTCTTTTGTTTTAGTCCGTTTGTACTTGATGGTGCCGTTTTCCAGACAACTGACTTGGTACATGTCCACAGAGTTCATGCCCATCAGGCAGAAGGAGAGGATGAAACAATCGTGGGCCAGTTCTGCCAGCGTATTCTTCTTAGGCTGGTAGTTGACCACCTTCATCAGTTGTTCCAGGCTTAAAGCCCTGATACCCTTTTTGAGCATTTGCTTGGGTGCCTTGTAGCGCAGGAACGGGTCGTTCTTGATGACAATCTCATCATCGGTGTTGTACTCCAGCATCGCTTCACGGAAGATGTGGCGCATCTGTCCGATATAGAGTGACTGTGCTCTTGGGCGGTCATCAAGGAACGCCTCGAAGTCTTTGAGGAATGTGACGGTAATCTCTTGGAAGAAGAGTTTGCGGCATTTCAAGAACTTTTCGAGGGTGTTGAGCATGGTCAGATAGTTCTTGGCACCTTTAATCTTGGCTCTTGACACCCAATCCTCTGCATACGCAAAGAACTCCAGTTCCTTCTTCTCCTGCTTCTTGATGATCTTCTTTGTAATGGTATGAGCATCATCAGGGTCTCCTGCCATAGCCCCTGCAGCCAGGTTGCTCATGTTGTCGATGAGGTCTAACCTCAGTTTCTCGACAATACGAGCCTTCTCAATGGACTTGATCTTCTTCGTCTTGGGAGAGTATTCTTGTTCATTGAGTCTTACTCCTGTTTTTACTCTTTGTCTGGTCTTGCCCTGTCTTACCAACAGATAGACCTCACGCGTCTTTTGGGAAGATTCCTTCCCGAATTCAATGGAAATGGTTGCCATTTTGATAAACTTTTTTAAATTGTTAATACTGGAACCAATCCTCGCGTCTATATATAAGCCTTCATCGGGTCTTTTTTGCGTCAATTTCGACCCTGTTTTTTGCGGCGATTTTGCGGCGATTTTCGCCTTTTGAGCCATTTTTGCGGCGATTTTGCGGCGATTTCGGGGCTCAAATTTGGAAATGAGAACCAAAAATGGAACTCTGATTTCCTTATACGAAATATCGAGAAACCCTTTATTTATGGGAGTTTCTCGATATTTTCGCTCTGTGATCCCGTTGGGATTCAAACCCAAGACCTTCAGAACCGGAATCTGACGCTCTATTCAACTAAGCTACGGGACCAATCTTATCCTTTTGCGGGCGCAAAATTACAACGAAGAATCCACAATGACGAATCCTGCGATGAAAATTAACAAATTACAACACAGGATGCCCTTACTTCACAAGATTCATCACAGACACCAACAGCGTCAGGAGTGTAGCCATTGAAGTACCTATAGCCCCAATATTTGCGATGGTCTGTGTTGCCGTTGTAGTCTTCGTCGGAACGATAATCTCACATCCTGGCTCAATGGGAGCACCTGATTTTGCCTTGGAGATCGTACCATTCTGGTATAGGATATACGTACGCGACTTCTTAGCCCTGTTGCCAAAGCCACCCGCCTGGTTGACATACCACTTGTAATTCTTTCCCTCGCTATAGGCCACGGTATTCGGATACATCACATTTCCATTGATCTTCACCGTTCCATTATACTCAGGCACGACCAACTTATCGCCTTCGCGCAGAAGAATATCGTAATCAGAACCCGGGTTGGCAATCGCCTTGTCGAGTTCGATACCGACATAGTAGATACTGTCGGTACGGGTTACCATCGTTGTGTCAAGTCCTTGTCCTGTCTGCTGCTGTGCCATCCTCATCAGATTCTGCACACGGAACTTCTCGTCTGGGTTCAGCAGGCGCTCCACGCGGGCTCCATGCACATAGGCCTCTCCTGTGACACCGCCTGCAGCCTTGATGGCATCCGAAAGCCTAGTATTCTTCATGGGGAGAGAATAGGTGCCCTCAAAAAGCACTTCTCCCAGCACCTGGATATTACGCTGCGGCTGGTAGCCCGGACTTCTGCGCACATAGACCTCATCGTATGGCTGGAGGGTGAACGAGCGGTCGCCATCAACCACATAGCCATTCTTTAGGGAGAAACTGAAGGTCTGGGCAATCGCCTTGTTAGAGGACATGGCACCCGGATCAGAGATACGCCTCGACACATCAACACGGGCCGTAGAGGTGGCATCCGTAGGACCACCCGCCTGCAGGATCAGATCCTCAATAGTCTCATCCTCGGCATACTCATAGATGCCAGGGAACTGTACTTCACCGTGGATGGTAAGCGTACGTCTTGACATGGCTTCCAGACGATAGGGGATATAGAGGTCATCCTCATTCTCAAGGGCCACATCAGGCACTGTGCCAGCCATCAGTCCATCGACATCGATACTGATAACCCTTCTCGTACGATCTTCCTTCATACGATACAACACGGCATGGGCTGAGAAAGCATCTTCCGTCAACCCACCCGCCTTCTCAATAAGAGAGCGAACGGTGGTAGTACCATCCAGGTCGTACATACCGGGGTGGAACACGGCACCACGGAGATTAACCGTGTTGTCATATCGGCCAAGGATGGAGTCAACGGTCACGGAGTCACCATCCATCAGTCGGAAGTCAGCCATATCAAACTCCGAGACACTGTAGGCAGAATAATGGTTGCCTGCCGTACGATTCAGTCTGACGGCCTCTTTATAGGCTTTGTTGGAGAAGCCTCCAGCATACTTCAAAAGGGTGGCAACACTCTCGTCCTTCTTCATCTCGTATGCCATAGGACGCTTCACATTGCCTGCAATATCAACAATACAATCGTAGGGACCAACGACGATTACATCATTATCACTCAGACGGATATTACCAGTCAACCGTCCATTAAGGATATAATCATAGACATCGACGACCGTCAACTGACGACCATTACGATACACCTTGATATTTCGGAGCGTACCCACGCCATTAACGCCACCAGCCATATAGAGGGCATGGAACACACTGGCAAAGGCCGAAAGCGTATATGTACCAGGCGCAGCCACCTCACCCATCACGTTGACCGTAATCGTACGCGTCTGGGCTACCGTCATCTGGATCCTTGAACTGCTGTAGCGCTGTCCCAGATGGTCCTTGATCTTCGCATTGGCAGCCTCAACCGTAAGTCCTGCTATATGAAGAGGCCCCATGCCGTCAATCATGATCGTACCTTCAGGAGAGACCTCCAGTTTCTGTGTCCTCTGCGAGGCACCAAAGACATCGACCACGACATAGTCACCAGGTCCCACCACATAACTGGAGGGAGTGGCAATATTCATGTTCGGCTCAAAAGACAGGGTGCGCTTGTTGAAGATATCACGGCCAAAAATCTGCTTACCGTTTACGAGAAGGTTCATCGAGTCCTTGATATAGACGTTGGGACGAGTATCAAGGTCGTTAAACTCCAGTTCACTGCTTCCAAGGGGATTATATCCACTCATCGAAGTGTAAAGCGGATTACCTTCGGCATCTACACGGATGGCACCATTAGACTCTCGCAGACGAGTATCAGAAGAAGTCGTGTTGGAAGACGATGATGAATACATGGAAGACCTGGAAGAAGAGGTGGACATTCCCATCTGCTTTTCATACATCTGCCTGATGCGCTGGATCTGCTTGACATCCACACCGCGCTGCATCAACTTGATGGCTATCTGTGACTGGTTCGTACCCGCCTTCGTCTCTTTCTGTATAAACTCCAGAACCTGTGTGTCGCTCATCGACTGGGCATCTGCTGTAAGTACTCCCATCATCAGCGACACTATCAAGAGAATTCTTCTAATATTCTTCACCACAATAAGAAATTACCTTTTATACGCTGCAAAAGTACATATTTTTATTGTTCCGACAAAATAAAATAGGTGAAAATCGATGCTGTTTGCAGAAAAATACGTAATTTTGTATCCGTAATGAAATAGAACAAACAAGAAAAATGAATTTAGTAGAGCGTTTTATCTATTATACGAAGTTTGACACACAGTCGTCAGAAGACAGCCAGACGGTGCCGAGTACGGAGAAGCAACTCGTTTTTGCAGCCTATCTGAAAAATGAACTGGAGAAAGAAGACCTGAGCGATGTGACGCTGGATGAGAAGGGCTATATCTATGCCACCCTAAAAGGAAATGTCAAGGATGTTCCCACGATAGGCTTCATCTCGCATTACGACACCAGTCCCGATTGTTCTGGTGCCGATATCGAGGCCAGGATCGTGGAGCACTACGACGGTAGCGACATCTTGCTGTCAGACGGTATCGCCAGCAGTCCGAAGAAGTTCCCTGAACTGCTACAGCATGTGGGTGAAGACCTGATCGTGACGGATGGGCATACCCTGCTCGGTGCCGACGACAAGGCCGGCATTGCCGAGATCGTCGAGGCGATGTGCTATCTGCGCGACCATCCGGAGATCAAGCACGGGGATATCCGCATCGCCTTCAACCCTGACGAGGAGATCGGCATGGGTGCCCACTATTTCGACGTGGAGAAGTTCGGATGCGAGTGGGCCTACACCATGGATGGGGGCGACGTGGGCGAACTGGAGTTCGAGAATTTCAACGCTGCCAGTGCGAAGGTAGCGATCAAGGGCATCAGCGTGCATCCCGGCTATGCCAAGGGCAAGATGGTGAATGCCAATGCCGTGGCCTGTCAGTTTGCCCAGTTACTGCCAGAAGACGAGAGGCCCGAGACCACGGAGGGCTACCAGGGATTCTACCATCTGCTGGGCATCCAGTCGAACGTGGAAGGTGCCAGACTGAGTTATATCATCCGCGACCACGATCGTGAGCGGTTCGAGGATCGCAAACGGTTCATACAGAAGTGTGCCGACCAGATGAATGACCAGTATGGGGAAGGCACCGTGACGCTGGAGGTCAAAGACCAGTATTATAACATGAAGGAGATGATCGACCCGCAGATGCACGTCATCGATATCGTGCTCCATGCCATGCAGGACTGTGGGGTGGCTCCTAAGGTGAAGCCCATCCGCGGTGGCACTGACGGTGCCCAACTATCCTTCAAGGGTCTCCCCTGCCCCAACATCTTCGCTGGCGGCATCAACTTCCACGGACCCTATGAGTTCGTGAGCATTCAGTCGATGGAGAAAGCCATGCAGGTGATTATCAGAATCTGTGAGATCGTGGCTGGGTTCAACGACTAGCGAGCAGTTCATCCAGGGATTCCTGTTCGCCCACCACCCAGATGATGTCACCCTCCTTGAACCTGCGGTTGGGAGCGTAGTTGGAAAGGCTTTCCTTTCCTTCTTCAAATCCCACGACCATACAACTATATACATCGCGGATACCACTCTCTATCAGCGTCCTGCCGATAAAGGGACTGTCGCTGCCGATAATCAACTGACGCAGTTTCATCTCCCGCTTCTCCATATCCTTGTCCATGCCGAGGCGTTCCTTCTCCAGGGCCTCGCGGAAGGCCGTAAACTGCGCATCACTACCGATGGCCTGCAGCACATCGCCAGGGAAGATGACATAGTCGCCATCCGGGATATTGATGCGCCAGCCACCACGGAGGATACTGCTGATATGCACGCCGTACTTCCGTCCGAAGTCCAGTTGCTTGAGCGTCTGTCCCATCCACTGGGAGTCGGCGGGCACCTCAAAGTCGGCGATATGGATGTCACGATCCAGTAGCCGTCCCTCGTAAAGCGGACGCTTCTTGCCATGCACCTGCGCCTCGATATCCCTGGAGCGCAGGTTCTGGATGAACAGGCGCTCCAAGGTGATGCTCCTGTGCTTGATCCAACGTGAGAAGATGATCATGACGATCACCACGAAGCCGATGGTAATCATCAAGGCATTGGTGAATCGGCTGAGATAGTTGCAGATATAGAAGATAAAGCCCACGGCGATCAGCATGCGCACGAGGATCGTAAAGAGCAGCGGCAGGCGGTTGCGACTGCTCTCTGCCCACAGGGCCTTCCATTCCTCGCTGTGGTTCTTCTTCATCACCATCGCCCTGAGAAAGGGGGCGATGAGCAGCACTGTCAACACCCCTGTGATGGCATTGGCATACCAGTGGAGTTCCCACCCAGGGAGCATTTTCCGCGAGAAAGGCAGGAAGAAGGTGAACATCAGGGCGATGGCCGCTGAGGAGAGGATGGAATACACGAGCGTGTTGATTGCCATCTGCTTCAGCAGTTTCTTCCACTTGCTCTGCTCCTGCGTGTGCTTCTGACTCATCGTCAACTGGTTCAGCGACCTGACGAGTTTGGTGGGCAGATGGTGCTCCAGATGATTATAAGCCGGGGTGGCAAGCCGTATCATGTAAGGTGTGAGGAAAGTGGTTATCACTGATACAGCCACCACCACCGGATAGAGGAAATCACCAATAACGCCCAGCGACAGACCCAGTGAGGCGATGATGAAAGAGAACTCACCGATCTGGGCCATGGAGAAGCCGCAGCGCATGGCCGACTTCAGCGACTCACCGCCCAGCATGAATGACATGGTGCCGAAGACGGCCTGTCCCACGAGGATGGTCAGCACCAGGGCCACAATCGGAAGGGCATATTCCACGAGGATCTTCGGATCGACCAGCATACCCACGGAGACGAAGAAGATGGCGCCAAACAGATTCTTCACTGGCTCCACGAGTTTCTCGATACGCTCGGCCTCGATGGTCTCTGCCAGGATACTACCCATGATAAACGCGCCGAAGGCGGAACTGAAGCCCACCTTCGTGGAGAATACCGCCATGGCACAGCACAGGCCCAAGGCGACCACCAGCAGCACCTCGTTGTTGATGAGGCTCCGCACGGACCTGAGGAAGAGCGGGATGGCAAAGATACCCACCACGAGCCACAGGATGAGGAAGAAGCCGATCTTCATGACCGACTGCAGCATCTGTCCGCCCTCCAGGTCGTTGCCGCCTGCGATGGCACTCAGCATCACCATCATCACGATGGCAAGGATATCCTCCAGGATCAGCACCGACATCACCAGTCCGGCGAACTGCTGCTGTCGGAGTCCCAGGTCGTCGAAAGCCTTATAGATGATCGTGGTAGAAGACATGGCCAGCATACCGCCGAGGAAGATACAGTCCATCTTACCCCAGCCGAAGAGATGGCCCACACTGGCCCCCAGCATCGACATGCAGAAAATTATCGTACAGGTGGAGATCACTGGCGAGGCTCCCATCTTCAGAATCTTCTTGAAGGAGAAGTCGAGACCCAGCGAGAACAAGAGGAACATCACGCCGATGTCCGCCCAGAGATGCACGTTCTCCATATCCACCACAGAGGCCGTATAGGGCATGTTCGGACTCACCAGGAAACCTGCCACGATATAGCCCAGCACGAGGGGCTGCTTCAGTTTCTTGAATATCAGCGTCACGATCCCTGCTACTATCAGGATCAACGCCAGGTCTTGGATCATTGCGGGTAGTTCTGCCATCGTTATCTATATTAATACCATTGCACGGCGTTAGAAGAGCCCGACCGCTTGTCATACTTCAGGGCATCCGTCAGCGTAGAGGCGTTACACCTGAACGAGAAGTTGTAACTCGTATAGGGGGCCAGCACAACCTGACACGACATATTGAAGCAGTGGAGGTCACGGTTCAAGCCCACGCTCGTCATGGAGATCTTCTTGTTGTCGAAGTCATAGCCCGAATTGAAGGTGAGATTCCAGCCGTCGCTGATGCCCAGACTGCCGCCGACGCCCAAGGTCTGGGAGACGGTATAGGGATAGCGCATTGAGTCGTAGTTGAATTTCTCCGTCCTGGTATCCTCACGGATGCTGAAGCCGTAGTTGATGTTCAGGGAGAACGGGAGTTTGCAGAGCATATAGCCGTCCTCGTCGGTCTCTGCCTTCGAGGATCCCTGATTCCTGGTGGCACGCTTGGCCTTCTCCATGTCCTTGTCGATATTCGGCTCCAGGCCGTAGTCGTCCTCGTCTTCCTCTTCCTCCTTCTTCTTGTTCTTCTTATCCACCTTCTCGCCCTTCAGGCGCTTGATCAGGTTGATGACCTTCTCGTTGTTCAGTTGATAGGTCAGGTTCTGGGTGAGTTGCCTGAACGGTCCCAGCAGCGTGCCCTTGCTCCAGTAGGTACGGTCGGTACTGAGCACAGGCTTGCCATTGCTATCCAACTCATAGACATACGAGTGGAAGGTGGTGGAGAGGTTCAGCGTGTAACTCTTCGACAGTTTCAGTCGCAAGGAGGCCGAAAGGTCGCTCCACTTCGTCTTCTCCGCCGCGAAGTTATAGTCGATGCCGAGCCTGAACTCGTCGATCAGACTGATTTTCTTGTAGCCGATGGAGTCGTCGTCAGACTTCATCTTCATCTCCACATTGTTCGACAGGTTCATGCTGAGGGATCCAGTCTTTCCTCCTGACGGGGCGGAGTAGGCCCCGTTCTGGAACAGGGAGTATTTCACCTCTTCCACCGAACCGTCGGCATTGGTCTTCATATAGGTGTCATAATAGCCATAGCGGCCCGAACTGAAGTCTGGCGCATAGTTGAAGGATACGGAGGGCTTCACGACGTGGCGGATGGCCTGGATCTTCTCGCCGAAGACCTTACGGTTGGGGATGAAGAAGCCATACATCGTGGTGTTCATCTCGATACCGCCACGCCAGTCGAAGACGTTATAGAAGCCACCGATGGTGTCGCGCACCTCCTGCTGACTGTTCTCGTCCCACGACCGCTTGACCTTGGTCAGCAGGGTACGGTCGGTAAAGGATATCTGGGGCGTCACGTTCAGGTATTTCAGCACGCTGAAGGTGGCATTGATGGGTATCGAGTGCTGCATGCCGTTCTTCCAGTCCTTGGAGAGACTGGAGTGCAAAATCTGGTCTTCCTTGGCATGGATGCTGTTCTTCAGGTTACCCGTATAGCGCATGGTGATCTTCTCATACCAGCGCTCAGCGCCTGCCGCCCTCTTCCGCTTGAAGGGGTGGAACTGGGCGATGCTGATGGTCAGGTCGGGTGCCGAGAAGTCGATCGTGGAGTCACGCATGTTCTGGTTCAGCGTCATACCCGAACTGATGCTCATGCCGATGCTGGAGAAGGTCGTGGAGAAGTTGACGGACGAGGCGCGCGTCGTCTGGGTCAGCGACTGCGGATTGTACATCGAGGTCAGGTTGTTACGCTCATAACTGCTGGAGGCGAAGTTCACGCTGGCACTGAGGTTCGAATAGGGATTGGCCTTGGCATCCTGGCGATGCGACCAGGTCAACTTATAACTCGTCTGACGGGAATAGTCCGGCATGTTCTTCTCTCCCGTCACGGAATTCTGGTAACTGAACAGGAAACTGCCACTATAGCGGTAGCGCTTCTTGTAGTTCGACGCTGCCGACAGGCCCCAAGAGCCTTTGGTATAAATCTCGCCGATCAGTTTCAGGTCCATCTTGTCGCTGACGGCAAAATAGTAGCCGCCGTCGCGCAGGTAGAAGCCCTTTTCCGTCTCGTCGCCGTAGGTCGGCATGATAAAGCCGCTGGAGTAACTCTTCGTGAAGGGGAAGAATCCGTAGGGGATGGCCAGGGGCAGGGGCACGTCGGCCACCACCAGATAGCTAGGTCCGAACACCACGTCCTTGCCAGGGCGCACCTTCGCACGCGACATGGCCAGATAGAAGTCGGGATGGGGGTCGTCGCAGGTGGTATAGCGGCCGTGCTGGAGGAACATCTCACCATTGGCACCGCGCTTCGACAGTTCACTGGTCAGGTAGCCGTCTTCCTGCTGGGTATAGACATCCTCGATGATACCCTTCTTCGTCTTGAAATTGAAGGCCATCTCTCCCGTCTCATACGTATCACTGCCCATCTTGAACACGGGCGAGCCCACGGGCTGGTTGGTCGTCGAGTCCAGACGGGAGTCGGCATGCACCAGGTTGCTGTCGAGGCTCATATAGATATGATCGGCCGAGAGGTCCATGTTCTGGTACTTCACGTTCGACGAGCCATAGAGATGGGCCAGTCCCGAGGCGGCACTGTAGGTCAGCGAGTCGTTGGCCACATACTGCACGGGCGAGTCGATGCCGTTTTTCTTGCTGCGGTTGATACTGTCGAGCCTCAGCGAGTCATCCACCGCCTTGTTGTGCTTGTAGATGGCCAGTTCGAGGGAGTCCATCGTCGAGGTGTCGCGCTTCACTTTGGCCGCAGGGTCGTCTTGTGGAAAGGTACGGGAATGCGGCACCCCGGCCATCACGAGCATGATGGCAAACAGCATTAAGAACAGGGCTGATTTCCTTTTCACGGGTACAAAAGTACAAATAAATTCTTATTTCCGTGACGGATTAACACAGATTATCACAGAATTAATGAATTTATTCAAACATATCAACCCAATGGAAGAAACGCTGCAGACCCGCCTCACCGAATTTTTCCAGGCTGCGCACCGTCTGTTCCACGGTGCGCTCCTCGTCGAGGCGCGTCTTGGAATAGAACTTGTCGGCGTAGCACACCACCTGCTCCTCCAGCGCGTCGGGCTCGTACTGCATGTCGAGGGGCAGGGGCAGTTGCTGGGCGATGATCTGCTCCCGCGAGAGACCAGTGCCCGTATGGCGCTCACACACCTGGGCGTGGCGTATCATACCCCGATCGCGCAGCAGACGGCCGCCGATGAGACCATGACGGATATAGGGCTCCGTGCCGAAGCACCGGATACTCGGTGCGTCGCACTGGTAGATGCCGATGTCGTGGAGCATCGCCGCCTCTTCCAGGAACTCCGTGTCGAGGCGCAGTTCGGGGTGCTTGCGCGCTATCAGCAGACAGCGGCCGGCCACCTGCCTGCTGTGGGTTAGTAATATCCGCCGGAGATCGTTCTCCGACGGATAATACTCATCAATGATCGTCTGGTAGTCCATTATCCTTCTCTCTGGATCCAGGCGATGGTGTCACCCTGACGGATGTTCTGTCCAGGCTTCACGCTGATATCCACCAACTTGCCGCCCATGGCTGCAGGAATCTCCACGATCTCGCCCCACTTCGTCTGGAGGTAGCAGAAGATATCGCCTTCCTTGTAGGTCTGCCCGATGAACGGCTCGACGCAGGCTGCGGGCACGCCCTCGCCGCCGAAACTCCAGATGAGTTGTCCGGCCAGCGGACTCTTCACGGCGTCGGCCTTGGCGTGCTTCAGGGCGTCGATCTCCTCCTGGGAGATCTTCTGACCGCCACCCAACTTGGCGTCCTTGGCCTTCTGGATGTCGGCCAGCAACTGCTTCTTGGCCTGACCGCTCTTGAAGGGACGGTACTGCTCGGGGTGCATGGCCAACTCGAAGAGTTCCTCGTCGTCGGGACCGTACTCCCAGCCGTTCTCGTCCATCTCCTTGCGGAAGCCGTCGAGGGCGTTGGTAAGGAGGGTGTGCGGATCGGCATCCGTAAACTCGCGGTTCTGCTTCTTGGCCAGTTCGATGAGTTCGGGATCGATGGTGCCGGGCACCTTGCCGCTCTTGCCGAGGATCATGCCCCAGATGGCATCGTCCATCATCACGTAGCGGCCCTTGCCCTGCTCCATGGTGAGGAGGTTCATCAGGGCGATGTTCTTCGTGTATTGCGAGAACGGTGTCACCAGTGGGGGATAGCCCACCTTCGGCCATACGAACTCCACCTCGTTGAAGAGTTTCACCAGCATGTCGTCCATCGTCAGTTCAGGCTCTCCCTTCTGGGCACGCAGTTTGTTGATCATCTTCTGGATCGGACCCAGGTCGGCCATCATCGAACCCATCATGCCGCCTGGCAGACCGCTGCCGAGGAGCAGCGACGACATGTGCTTGTTGGCGGGATTGATGAAGTAGCCCAGCCAGTCGTCGATGAACTCCTGCGTGAGCGTGCGGGCCTGCATGTAGGCGTTCATGTTCAGGTCGGCCACCTCGAAGCCCTCGTTCTTCAGCATCGACTGCACGGAGATAATGTCGGGATGCACCTTACCCCACGACAGCGGCTCGATGGCCGTGTCGATGATGTCGGCACCGTTGTTACACACCTCGAGGATGGAGGCCATCGACAGACCGGGGCCTGAGTGGCCGTGGTACTGCACGATGATGTCGGGGTGCTTCGTCTTGATGGCCTTGGTCAGCGCACCCAGCATGGCGGGCTGGCCGATACCGGCCATATCCTTCAGGCAGATCTCCTCGGCACCGGCGGCGATCACCTCGTCGGCGATCCTGGAGTAGTACTCCACAGTGTGCACGGGAGAGGTGGTGATACACAGGGTGGCCTGGGGCGTCATGCCGCCTTCCTTGGCCCACTTGATCGAGGGGATGATGTTACGCGTGTCGTTCAGTCCGCAGAAGATGCGCGTGATATCGACGCCCTGGGCGTGCTTCACCTTATACATCAGTGCGCGCACGTCGTCGGGCACGGGGTACATGCGCAGGGCATTCAGGCCACGGTCGAGCATGTGGGTCTTGATGCCCACCTCGTTGAAGGGCTTACAGAAGGCACGCACGGCCAGGTTGGGGTTCTCACCAGCCATCAGGTTCACCTGCTCGAAGGCACCGCCATTGGTTTCCACTCGGGCGAAGCAGCCCATATCGATGATCACTGGCGCGATGCGCTCTAACTGATCCTTGCGTGGCTGGAACTTGCCTGAAGACTGCCACATATCCCGATAGACGAGACTAAACTGGATTTTCTTTTTTGCCATAGTTCTAAGTTATAATCTATAATTTCTGCAAAAGTAACTAAAAGATTTCAATTATCTTCAATTATGGGCAGATAATTAGTATTTTTTTGCAGGAGATTTCCAATTCTGTGGCGCAACATGTATTTGATTCCCTACAGATCCCCTTCGTAGGTTCCGATGAAGAAGACGGCCCTGGTGTCCCATTCCTGGATCAGATAGACAAACGGACGATCGGCGTGGAAGGTGGCTTTCTCATAATCCATCGGGCCTGAGGTGGTATCTATCATGGCTACCGTCACGGCACTTGCCTTCGTACCCTCTTCCGAAACCTCAATGGCGGCCTTCTGCTTCAGCAGACTGACGTACAAATCCTTGTAGTTCTTGCTGATGCCTGCGAAATCTGCCTTCTCGCTGTCGAACATCGAGGGAGCCCCCAACTGGCTGATGAGATCATTCAGCTTGATGTCGCTATTTGTCTTGAAGCGAGGCAGTTTCAGATCCACGACGGCATTCCCGCTTGGCCTGTTCTTTTCCCAAAAGTCATTGGTAAGCACATTGACGACATCATCCACCGACTTGCCCTCAGAGGGAAGCAGCACGTACATCCTGTACTTGTCGCCGCTGCCGTATGACAGGCAGACTGACGAGAAGAGGTCGTTGGCACCATACTGGATCAGCGCGTTCCGATACATCATGGGAACCGTGGCGGCAGTGCCGTCGGCCTTGGTGAACGTCTCTTCCTTCGTATCCTGCTCGTCGAACTTCTCCGTCCATGTGGCCTTGAAATAGATGGCGTTCATCAGCACGAGTTTGGCCTCAGGACTCAGTTGGTCGATGATCTTCGGAATCATGCCTCCGCTCTTCTCGCTGCACCAGCCGTTGAGATAGTCGAGCGAGGCGGGTTCGGAGAAGTCGAGCGAAGCCACTTCGGCCTCGTAGTAATCACTCATGTTTTTCCTATAGGTATCCTCCAAGACCACATCCTCGTCTGCTGCCACGATGTTGGCAATCTGAAGTGTGACGGAAGGATCAGCCAGCGGTGCCTGCTGGATAAGAGCCTGACAATAGGCATTGATGGCAGCCTTGTCGCCAGCGCCGAAGCCCAGCACGCTCGTAATCTCCTCCTCAGTCTTTCCTGCGGCTCCGTCGTTGAGCATTCCCATCACGTAGGTCACGCTCAGCGGCGAGGTGACGATGCTCTTCCTTTCCTGCTGAGCATCATGGATGGCACGATAGAGGTTAAAGGTGAAGTCGTTGTTCTTCTTGGCAAATGCCAGTTGCTCCGCCGTCAATTGAATGGCACGGGTCTGAGGCAGCATATCCACCACCATGCCGTCTTCGGGATCAGGGGTTTCCGGCTCATCCTCGTCCTCCTTGGGATTGTCAGGCTTCGGCTGTTCCTGCTTTGGCTGATCAGGCACCTCCACCACATCATTCCCACTACTGCAAGCCGTCAGCAATCCCATTGCCAACAGCGCCATTCCAACGTTAAGAATAACCTTTTTCATAACTTCCATTTAAAACTGTTCTACAAATATAACTGCAAAACAGCCAAAATACTGCATGAGCCATTGATTATTTATACAAATTTAACACAATGGGACAACTCATGTAAGGGCGCAGAGGAACCTGGTACCTCTGCGCCCTTTATGTGCAATTCATGGCGGGCAATTACAATCACCTAAGCCTTTTATTCTGCTTTCGTGATGGTGAAGTCTGGAGTAACAAGCCAGAAAGTTTGGCCAGCAGTTGGCAATTCATAATTATATAAGCCATGGCTTGCAGCCTCTTTTGCACCATCATTCCAACCATAGTTCTCCAGGCGCCATTCCAAATCTGGTATCCATCGCTCGTCCGTATCATAGACTTTGCCGCTGAACTTCACTTTGGTACCTTCAACCAGTATACCTGCTTTCTCTAACATGGGTTGGATGTCAAGTACGAACTCCCCTGTACCTGCAAAGTAGTACCTATTCCCGTTAGCACAATCAATATAGGTATTACCATTGAAATAATCAACACGAATTACGCCGTACTCGTCATTCACATCAGAGATGTAATCAGTATATACAAGGTAAACCTCACCTTTGGCACCTGATACCACAGCAGAAGCACGCGTTTTAACAGATGCCTCATCAACTATACCTCCGTCATCGCTGCTACAAGAGGAAAATGCAAATCCAAACACACTAGCGCATATAAGCGCAAACAAAACATTCTTTTTCATAACCTTAAACTATTTTAAGTGAGACATATTGTTCATTTAGAGTTCTCTACTGATATAACTGCAAAGTATCAAAAACCCTGCATGGATTCTTTGACTTTAACAGTTATTTAACATTGTCTAATGCCAAACTGCGAAATACTTGACACTACTGAGCGAGTACCTGCTTTACGGAAAGCTTTCACGCCGTCTTTGAGATTCAGTTTGCGGGCAGGAGTAACGCTACGCGTCGCAGCCTTGTCTTCCTCCAGCATGTTGATAGAGTTCCGAGCGATTTCTACTGCCTCTGCAAAACTACGGCGGTTAGGGTCGTACTGCTCAGCTAGAGATTTACTTTCCTGGACTGCATTCTCCCGCAATCCATCACCTGAGCAAGCTACGAAGCCTGCTACGACTGATAAAATCAAGAAATGCTTTTTCATACGATTTCTAATTATTGTTTTCATAAATGTATTTAAGTTAGTTGGTTCTACTGGATTTAGTGTGAGTTAACAATTCCATTCGTTAAAACGTTTAACAGTTGAGTATGCGTACACATCAAATATTCTTCGTACCTTTGCAGCCGTATGGCAAAGAGTACCGACGAAATACTAGCATCCCTTCTGCTTCCGCGTGGGAGCGACTGGAGAATCAAGGATGTCCATT